>WNGI01000692.1_pt1 | contig 47919 bp, 47 predicted proteins | sample 5400621 | NCBI WGS metagenome assembly WNGI01 (sample SAMN13153374, study PRJNA577476) | soil metagenome | isolation source: 20 cm soil or saprolite under Garry oak tree replicate 1 | place: USA:California | collected 2016-06-15 | reverse complement strand
AGGACTCGGGCGCGGTGGCGGTGCGCTCGCGCGGCAAGTTCGCGCAAATCTCGCAACGCGACTGGGAGCCGATCGGCGCCGCCGGGGAGAGCGGCTACGCGATGGGCGACCCGCTGCATCCCGGCATCATCTACGGCGGCGAGGGTAGCCGCTGGGACCTCGAGACCAACCTCTCGGTCCCGAACACCTCGGCGCCAAAAGGCACCGAGACCGACCGCGGCGACTGGACCCAGCCGCTGGTGCTGTCGGCGGCGGACCCGCACGCGTTGTATTACGCCAGCCAGTTCCTGTTCAAGACGACCGACGGGGCCCACACCTGGAAGCAGATCAGCCGCGACCTGACGCGGCCCGATCCCGGCATCCCGTCGAACCTCGACAGCGCCGCCGCGGCGGCCACCGATCGCAACGGCAAGCGCGGCGTCATCTACGCCGTGGCCCCGTCGCCGCTCCGCGCCCCCATGATCTGGATCGGCACCGACGACGGGCTCATCCAGGTCACGACCGACGACGGCACGTCGTGGCGCGATGTCACACCATCGGCGCTGACCGCGTGGAGTCGAGTCACCGGCATTGAGGCGTCGCATTTCGACGCGGACACGGCGTATGCGAGCGTAGACCGGCACCAGCTCCAGGATTTCGCGCCGTACATCTATCGCACGCGCGATCAGGGCCGGTCATGGCAGCACATCACGGCGGGCTTGCCCGACGGCGTCTACGTCCACGTCGTCAAAGAAGACCCGCTGCGCCGCGGGCTGCTGTTCGCCGGGACCGAGCGCGGGGCGTTCGTGTCATTCGACGACGGCGACCACTGGCAGCCGCTGCAGCGCAACCTGCCGGTGACCTCGGTGCGCGACTTCGTCGTGTACGGCAACGACCTCATCGTCGCCACGCACGGCCGCGGGTTCTGGGTGATGGACGACATCAGCGCCCTGCGGCAGGTGACAGGCCAAGTGCTCCAGGCCGACGCCTGGCTGTTCCGGCCCGCAGACGCCATCAACTTCATTCAGGGCGACGATAACGGCACACCGTTCCAGCGCGACGAGCCGCAGGCGCAGAACCCACCCGACGGCGCGGTTCTAGACTTCTATCTCAAAGCGGCCGCCCCGGGAGCGGTCACGCTGGAGGTCCTCGACGCCGCCGGCAAAGTGATGCGGAAGTGGCCCGCGGAAGCGGGGGTGGGGCCGAGCGGTGGCCGCGGTGCGAGCGGGCTACCGCGCGTGTCGCCGCTGTGGCAACCCGGGCCGGAGGTGTTCTCCACGGCGCCTGGGATGCACCGGGTCGTCTGGCGGCTGGTCGCACCCGTCGAGCCCGCCGGTCCCGGTGTGGCGGCTGGCGGTGGGCCGCGGCGCGGCGGCGCGCGGCTCACCGGTACGTTCACGGCGCGGTTGACCGTCAACGGTCGGGCATCCACTCGAGACTTCGTGGTGCACCCAGATCCGCGCAGCGAGAGCGACGGCAAGAAGTCGAATCTTTAAAAGCGAAAGGCGAGGGATCCGCTGCGGGTCCCTCGCCAGTGTCGCCCTACGCGGCTACTTCACCGTAATGCTCCCAGCGCTGAGCGTCGCCGTGGGCAACGCCACCCCGTTGAGGGTCAGCCCGAGACTCCCCGCCGAGACCGTGACGGTGAAGGGCACGTCCGGCAGAGCTGGGGTGCCGTCGCCCATGTCCACCGTGGCGGTGCCGCTGAAGGTTGCGCTCCCGTCCGCTCCAACGGCCCCGCTCTGGACCTCACCTTCTACGGTGACGTTCTGCGGCGTCCCCAGGGTGAGGTGCCGAGGAGCACAGCCTGGAACTCGCCCATGCCCGAGCCGTCCTGGGCGATGAAGTCTCCCGCTCCTGGGATGGTTGGTTGAAACCGCGATCCCATACGCGGCGATGGTAACGTTGAAGTTGTTCTGGTTGATGGTGTTGCTCGTGACAAGCACGCCGGGCGTGTTGGCCTCCAAACCAATCGCGTGTACCCAGCCGCCACCAACCAAGTTGGTGATCGTGTTGCCCTGTATCACGGCGTCTCCTCGCTGAAGGTGCTGGAGAACACCTCGTAGGGTGGCGGCTTGTCCGACGGGTACTCGGCGGTGACGCCCGTCTCGAAGAAGCATATGCCGCCGAACGAGAGACCGACCGTCTGCACGTTATGAATCGCCTTCTGGAACGCCGCCATCACCCCTGGGCTGCTGGCTGGCTGCCCGTTCCAGTCCGACCACTCGCTCGGGTCGCCGACGTTCGCGATGATCGTGCCGCTCTGAGTCCCGTTCAAAAGCTCCAGGCTGGCGCGATTCGACCACCAGAACTGCGTGTAGAAACCCGCCGGAGGCGTACCAACGGTCGAGCCCGATGCCGACGGCGAAACGAAGTAGAACCTCACGGCCGCGGGGATGTTGCTGCTGCAATTTGCTCCACCGTTGTGCTGGGTCATGAACGTCGTGGCGGGGCCGCTGACGCTTATCACGTCCGTGAGCGTCGTCATGGAGAGATCGCCCGTCAAGCTCCGGTCGGCCGTGGTCAGCAGCGCCGTGAACTTCCCGGGCAAGAAGTCGAACGTCGTCGTTGTGCCCGTGGTCGTGGCCGGCATCTTGTTAGGCGCGTTCCGCGGAGCGAGTGCGTTGTTCGACGGGTTGTAGTCGTAGACCGTCCAAGCGGTCGTCTGGCTGGACGGGTCGAGTGCCGTCGAGTCCAGCGTGCACCTCACTCCGGTGTCGCTGGCGTTGATCGCCTCGACGTCGGCAGCCAGGCTGCTCAGCGTGGCCGAGTCGACCCAGAGAATGACGCTGTGCCCGTCCGTGCACGAGAGGATCACCTGATACGACTGGCCGAGATCGGTCGAGAGAGCGTCCGTCACATCGCCGGAAACGCTCAACGCCATGCCGCCGGGCCGCGCCTCCGTTGGCGTGTCCCGCTCGCAAGCGGCTCCCAACCACGCGATCGCAGGGAAGGTCAGGATTGCAACGGTCCTTCGGAGCGTTTGCATTGGTCTCCTCCTTGAAGCACCAGGCGCAATACAACCGACGGGGACGGCACTCCGAACCAAGGCAAAGCACGTGCCGTCGCGACGGCTCAACGCGAGCAGAGGGCGCAGCCTTCGGGACCAGAGAGTCTGGTGCGGAGGCAAGACCTCTGGTGCGCACACCATGGTGCCGCCGCCAGAGAGACGGCGGGCGACTGACGACGGTCAGGACTGCCGGAACTGTTCCGCGGAAATGCCGAACTGCTTGATCTTCACGTGCAGGGTCTTGTAGTCCACCTGGAGCAGCCGTGCCGCCGCGCTTTTGTTCCCCCGCGTGGCGCGCAGGGCCAAGCGGATTGCCTGGCGCTCCGCTTCCGCGGCCGCGCGGCCCGCGATCTCGCGCAGGGAAACGCGCAGCTCTTCTGGTGCCCGGTCGCTCGATCTCACCATGGCGCCGATCACCCCTCGCAATTCGCGGACCAAGTTGAGTGACAGAGAACGGTCAGGACTGCCGGAACTGCCCCGCGGAGATGCCGTACTGCTTCATCTTCGAGTGCAGCGTCTTGTAGTCCACGCGGAGCAGTCGAGCCGCCTCGCTCTTGTTCCCGCGCGTTGCTTGCAGGGCCGTCCGGATCGCCCGTCCTTCGGCGTCCACCGTAGCCGCCTGGGCCAGTTCCTTGAGAGACGAGCCGGCGGGCGCCGGCTCTCCCGGGGGAGCGGTACTCGACGGCCGGTCGACGGGGAGGACAGAGAGGTGTTCCGGCTCAATCACTTCCGCCGCGAGGAGACTGGCCCGCCGAATCACGTTGCGAAGCTCGCGCACGTTCCCGGGCCAGTCGTAGCGCAACAGGACCTGAGCCGCCGCCTCTGAGATGCTGCGGCAGGGGCGGTCGAGCTCCGTGCCGGCTTCCACGAGAAAACCATTAGCCAACTGGAGGATGTTGTCGCGCTCCCGGAGCGGCGGCAGCGTGATGACGAACTCGTTGAGACGGTAGTAGACGTCCGCGCGGAACCGGCCCAGCCGCACCTCTTGCTCGAGCGGAACATTGGAAGCCGCGGTGATCCGCACGGCGACCGGGACCGCCCGCTTGCTGCCGAGCGGCTGCACCTGCCGTTGCTGCAACGCGCGCAGCAGCTTCGCCTGCGTAGGCAGCGGAAGATTGACGATCTCATCGAGGAACAGCGTGCCGCCCCCGGCAAGCTGGAACTGCCCCTCTTTGCGCTCATGGGCCCCGGTGAACGCGCCCTTCTCGTAGCCGAACAGCTCCGATTCGATCAGCGTGTCCGGGATGGCGCCACAATCGACCGCGACAAATGGCTTATCGCGCCGCCCGCTCAGCTGATGGATCGCCCGAGCCACGAGCTCTTTGCCGGTGCCGGTCTCGCCCTGGACGACGACCGTGAGTGGGGAGTCGGCCACCTGCTTGATCTGTTGGACAATCTGTTCCATTGGCCCACTCGCGCCCTGCAGCAGGCTCAGAGGGCTCTCGATGGCCTTGTTGGTCTGCCGCCGTTCGCGCGTGCGCTCTTCGACGATGACCTCAAGTTCGCGGAGGTGACGCTCGAGCGCCAGCTGCCGTTCCTTGACCCGGCGACGGGCCTCGCGAGTCTCGATCGCCCGGTGCAACGCGGCGATGAGGTAATCCCGGTCGATCGGCTTCTGGATGAAATCGCAGGCCCCGCCGCGCAGTGCGCCAACGACCAGGTCGTTCTCGCCGTGTCCGGTGATCATCATGGTAGGCGTGTCGGGCCAGTGCGTCCGGATCTCGGCCAACAGCGCCAGACCGTCCATCCCCGGCATCCTGATGTCGGCGACGATCGCGTCGTAGTCCCGCGCGGCGATCCGGTCCAGCGCCAGCCCCGCGGAGTCGGCCGTGTCCACGGTCACCCCGTCCATCCGCAGTCTCAGGGCGTGGGGCAGGGCCTGTAACACGGCTAGTTCGTCATCCACGATAAGCACGGCGCCCTGGGTCATGACTGTTCGCGCTCCAGCTGCTGCACGATCCGCTCCAGTTCCTCGGCGCAGCATTCCAGCGCCAGCTGCCGGTCCTTCACCCTGCGATTCAGCACGTGCGCTCGAATCGCGCGGTACAACGCCGCCACGAAGTAGTCCCGGTCGATAGGCTTCTGGATGAAGTCGCAGGCCCCGCCGCGGAGAGCGCGAACCACCAGCTCGTTCTCGCCATGCCCGGTGATTATGAGGGTGGGCGTGTCCGGCCGGCGCGCCCGGATCTCGGCCAACAGCGCCAGACCGTCCATCCCCGGCATCTTGATGTCGGTGACGATCGCGTCGTAGTCCTGGACGGCGATCCGCTCGAGCGCCGCCGCTGCGGAGTCGGCCGTCTCCACGGTCACGCCGCCCATCCGCAGCCGCAGGGCCCGGGGCAGCGCCTGAAGCAGGGCCGGGTTGTCGTCGACGATAAGGACGCCCAACGTCGTGGTCACGGGGAGGTCTCTCTCGTATCGGCGGGAGCGGGGGCCAGGTGGATGAGGAACGTGGCGCCTTCGCCTGGGGGGCTCACCACCGAGATCGTGCCGCCGTGCTCCTTGATGATCCCGTAGGTGATGGACAGGCCCAGGCCCGTGCCTTTCCCAACCTCCTTGGTGGTGAAGAACGGATCGAAGATCCGCCGCTCGAGCCCGCGGGGAATTCCGCCCCCGGTATCGGCGACCGCGATCTCCACCGCCGCGGAGCCGACCGAACCCGAAATGCGAATCTCCTTGCGCGGCGACTCGGCCACCGCATCGCGCGCGTTGGTCAACAGATTGATGAAGACCTGCTCCAGTTGAATCGCATTCCCTTCGACCACCGGCTCCTGAGGACCCAGGTCCACCGTGACCGTGATCTCGCGCAGCCGGAGCTGCTCCCCCATGAGAGAAAGCGCCCGCGCGATCACCTCCCTCAAGGAGATCGGCACGCGGCTGATTGGGGCCGCCCGCCCGAAGGTACGCAGGTGCGAGATGATCTCCGTGGCCTTGCTGACCTGCTGCATGGCGTGCCGCAGCTCGTCGAGGATCTCCCCCTTTTCCGTCACGGCGAGGTCGACCAAGTCGACCGCATTGCCCACGAACAAGCCGATGTTGTTGAGTGGATTGTTGAGCTCGTGGGCGACGCCCGTGGTGAGCTCGCCGAGCGTGGCGAGCTTCCCCGCCTGCACGAGCTGCTCCTGTTTGTCGCGCAACTCCTGCTCGCGCCGCTGGACCTCGGCCGTGGTCTCCCGTAGGTTCCCCATGATGTGAATCATGGCCTTGCGGCTGGCCTCCAGACGTAGCTTGTCCTTGTGCGAGTCCTGCAGGATATGCAGCACGGCCCGGCGCGAGCTGTCGAGCCGCTCAGTCTGGCGGGCCAGTCGTCGGCGGTCCTGCTCGTAGTCGACCAGGATGTGAAGCATGGCGCGGCGCTGCTCATCGCGCTGTCGCAGACGGCGCTCCAGCATCTCTATGTGCGCGCGCAGTCGGCTCTCGACCCCCACGGCCGCGCTAGGATTCTGTATCACGGTCTCCGGCATCGCGATCAGGCCCGCCCAAGCCTCAGCCCCCCGCCTTGTTTCTGTAGATTCTCCAGCTCCTTCTCGAGGGCGATCATCTTCAGCTCCCGGCCGACGACCACTTCCTCGAATTTCTCCAGATCCAAGATCTTCTCTTGCAGCTCGCTCTTGGACTTCTCCAGATCGCGAACCACCTGCGCGTACTCCCGCATGTCGCGCAAAATGCCGATGGCGCCGATCACCTTGCCGTCCGGGTTGCGCAGCGCCGAAGCGTTGAGCGTCGTAGGGATTACCTCCCCGCTCGCACTCCGCGGGTTGAGCCGGGCATTGCGGGTCACGCCCCGCTCCACGACCTCCCGCAGCACCGCCGTGAACTCGCGCGTCTCCTCGGGGCTGATGAAGCGCGACAGCGACTGCTCGAGGAGCTCGTCTTGGCGGAAGCCGAGCAGCTGGGAAACCGCGTCGTTGGCCTGCAGGATCTTCCCTTCGAGGTCGGACACGAACACCGGGTCGGGGGCGTTCTTGATCAAGCTCTCGGCGTAGGCACGGGCCTTGTCCAGCTCCCGCATGTCGCGCAGGATCCCGATGCCGCCGATCACCTTGCCGTTGGGGTCGCGCAGGGCGGAGGCGTTGAGCGTCGTGGGGATCACCTTCCCGCTCGCGCTCCGCGGGTTGAGCCGGGCGTTGCGGGTCACCCCCCGCTCCACGACCTCCCGCAGGGCCGCCAGGAACTCCCGGGTTTCTTCGGGCGAGATGATGCGCGACAGCGACTGCTCGATCAACTCATCGGGACGGAAGCCGAGCAGGGCGAACACCGCGTCGTTCGCCTGCAGGATCTTGCCTTCGAGGTCCGACACGAACACCGGGTCGGGCGCGTTCTTGATCAAACTCTCGGCGTAGGCGCGGGCCTTGTCCAGCTCCCGCATGTCGCGCAGGATGCCGATCACGCCGATCGCCCTACCGTCCGGATCGCGCAGGGCGGAGGCGTTCAAGCTCGTGGGGATCACCTCGCCGCTCGCACTGCGAGGGTTCAGCACCACGTTCCGCATGACACCCCGTTCGACCACTTCGCGCAGCGCCGCCGTGAATTCGCGAGTTTCCTCGGGGCTGATGAAGCGCGAGAGCGACTGCTCGAGCACCTCGTCTTGACGGAACCCGAGCAGTTGGGAAACCGCGTCATTTGCCTGCAGGATCTTGCCTTCGAGGTCGGACACGAACACCGGGTCCGGCGCGTTCGCGATGATGATGTCGGCCTCGAGCGAGTCGCGCGTCTTCACGCCCCTCCCCGCATCCTCCACTGTGCGTCGTTGCGTACGGAGTTCCGCTTGTCGAGCCATGTCCCCCCCTATACGGATCGCGGGGGAGAGTGTGCGGCGCCAACGCAACACCGTCAAGAGGCCCTGGCTGCGCCTTTAGAGACTTTGGTCAGATCCACGGGGCGGTGGCGCGCGTCCACTCAGAGCTTCTCGGTGCGGCCCAGATCCGCGTAGCGACGCACGCTAGCCGCCGCGGAAGCTGTAGACCTGTAGCGCTGTAGCGAGGGCCCCACAGAGCTTGCCCCTGTTGCGCGTGCGCCACAGGGCCAAATGCCTGAGCGTATATCCAGCCGGTGCAATTCCTGCATCACGCACATCCATGATGGCCCGCCTCGGCGTCGAGCTCGGGGCCCGCGCCCTGCGCGGTGTGCGACTCGAGGGCTGGCTCCGACCCCGAGCCCGCGTCGTGGAGGTCGAGTGCGACCCGGCGAACCCGGCGGAGGCGGTTGAGGCGCTCCGTCAACATCTCGGGCCCGCACGCCGAATTGCCATAGCCCTCGACGTTCCCCTCCTCTTCATGAAGCGAGTGAAGCTTCCTCCCCTCGGTGAGCCGGAGAAGCGCAATATCCTGCGGCTCGAGCCCGAGCGATTCTTCCCCGTGCGTGCCGAGGAGATCGTGCCCGCGGTGCGCGACGATGACCTCGTGTTCGCGGCGAAGGAGGCCCCGCTTGCAACCTGGGTCGCCGCGCTCGAAGAACTCGGACCGGTCGAGATGGTCGAGCCTGGTCCCCTCGCACTGGCGCGCGCGCTGGCGCAGGTGCAGCTCATGGGGGCCCTCGTGCTGCTCGACGGCCAGGATGACGGCATCGGGGTCGTGGAGATCCGCGAGGGCCGAGTGACGCGCGCGCGGCGCGTGTTCGGCGCCCTCGACGACGCCGCGGCGGCGCTGCTGGAGAACGGTGGCGCATCGGGGGGGGTGCCGATCTATCTGACGCCCTGGAACGAGGAGCGGGCGCGCGTGCTCGGTACCCTCCTGCCCGAGGCGATGGTGCGGCCGCTGCCCACTGTGGCGGACGTCGTGGGTCCGTTCCTGCCCGCCTTCGGGGCAGCGCTCGGAATCGGAACCAAACCGAACTTCGCGCGGACGCTGGTCTCTCCTGAGCTCGGTGCCCGCATCACCGCGCGGTGGTGGCGCGAGCTCGGGCTCGCGGTAGCCGTCGCCGCGGCGGCCCTCGTGTTCGCGGTCGCGTCGGCCGACGCCTGGCGCGCGCGCGCCACCCGCGAGCTCGAGGCGAGCCTCCAGTCGCTCAAGCAGCGAGCCGCGCCTACCCTCTCTCTGCAGAACCAGCTCCAGGCGCTCGACCGGGAGGCGCAGGCGATCCGGCAAGTCGAGCAGAAGCGGCCCGACCCGCTGGGCGTGCTGCTGGCGCTCTCGAAGCAGCTGCCGGCCGGAGCCTACCTGCGGGGGATACGCTGGTCGGGGACCGAGTGGCAGATAGACGGCTACGCCCCGAATACGTCGCGCCTGATGGCGCAGCTTGGCGCGGCGCCGGAATTCAAGGAAATGCGCTTTCTCTCCGCGACAACCCGTGGTGCGTTGGGCGAGAACAACTATGAAAGCTTTGCACTGGCTTTCCGATACGCTCCGGCGCCTTAACCCGCGCGAGCGCCGGATGGTGCTGGGCGGGGTGCTCGTGAGCGCGAGCGCTCTCGTGATCGTGTTGCTCGGACTCCCGTTCGCCCACCACTGGGCGGTCCGCGAGGCAGCCTCCACGGCGAGCCGCGAGCAATGGCTGCGGTTCGCAGCCCTCACGGGCAACACCGACGGCTTGCGGCGGGCGCTCGTCGAGCGGAAGCTCGCGCACGCTCCGGACGAGGCCCGTCTCGTGACCGGCGCGACGCCAGCGCTCGCGGCCTCGTCGCTGCAAGGACTGCTGCAGCGCTACGCCGACGAGAGCTCGGTGCAGCTGAACCGTGTCGACGTCGCGAGCCAGCCACGTCCCGGCGAGTCCAGTCTGCTCGCGATCCCGGTGCAGCTCCAGTGTCAGGGAGACATCTATGGCCTTGTGGATTTTCTCTCCCGGCTGGAGCATAGCGAGAAGCTGCTCGCGCTCGACGAGTTGTCGGTGAACGCTGGGTTCGCGATGAGCAACCGTTCGGGCTCTGGTCCTCGCCCCCGCAAGGCGCCCCAGCCCTTCTCCTGGTCGCTCCGCCTACACGGGCTCTACCGCGCCGCAGGCGGAGCTAGCCGCTCGTGACCCTCGTGCGCAGCCTGTATGCCGCCGCAGGGGCGCTCCTAATCGCTGGCTTGGGGCTGCGCCTGGCGCCGACGCGCCTCCCTCGGGCACAAGCGGCGCCGCTGGACGTGCCTGACGTGCCTGCAGAAGCCCAGCCCGAGGCCGCCCCGACAAGCACACGTCCGGCGCCGAGGTCCGACGCCATCATCGCCGCGAACATTTTCTCCCCGGACCGGACCCCCCCGGCGGTGCGGTTCTCGCTGCCTGGGCGGGCGGCCGCGCCCACGAAGCCCCGCGGACCGACGCTCCGGCTGTACGGGATCACGGTCGGGGCGCAGGGCGCGGTGGCCATCATCGACGCGGACCCAAGCATCCCGGGCGGCGAGCTCTATCGCGTCGGCGACCTGGTCGCGGGCGCGCGTGTCCTCGCCATCACCGACTCGACGGTAACGCTGGCGCAGCCGTCGGGACCGCTCGTCCTCCGCCTGCAGCGCGCAGCCCGGAGGGGGCCGTGAGGGGGTACGCCATAGCCCTGCTCGGTGCACTGCTAGCCGCGCCCGTCCGAACCGCGGCGCAACAGCCGCAGACCATTCGCATCAACTACGTCAACGCCGACCTGTCCGACGTGATCCGTTCGCTCGCGGCCGTGTTGAACGTGAACGTCGTGCTCAGCGGTCTCCCGAGCCGTCGCATCACCTTTCAGACGCCGGAGCCGGTGCCGGCGACCCAGGTCGGGGCGGTGCTAGAGGCGATCCTCGAGAGTCAGGGGCTGGTGCTCGTACAGACGGGCCCCGTGGCTCAGGTGATGCCCGAGGCGAACCGCCCGTCGACGGGGCCGGTGCGGGTCGGAAAAGACTTCCCCTCCCCGCCCCCACTCGGGCTCGTGACGCAGATCGTGCCGCTCGAGTTCATCCGAGCGGAAGAGGGCATTAGCCTCTTGAAGCAGGTCGCGAGCAAGAACGCCCGCCTCGAGGTCGTGCCGCGCTCGAACTCCGTGCTGATCACGGACCGCGGCGTGAACATCGCACGCTACCTCGATCTGTTGCGCCAGCTCGATGTGAGGACGGGAGGCGAGGAGGGACTCCGCACCTACGTATATCCGCTCAAGCACGCGAGCGCGGTAGAGCTCGCGGGCACGCTCGGGCAGGTGTTCGGTGCGGCGGTGGCGACGCCGGCGGCGCGGCAGCGCGTCCAAGCGCTCGAGGGGCGCAGCCTGTCGAGCGAGCTGACAGGATTTCGACGTCGTGAAGTCGAGTCGGCGCAAGATCGCGCCGGGATGCTTCCGACGATCCCTTCCCGGACCGCGTCGTCCGCCGCGGAGAGCGCCCAGGTCCAACAGCAGGGACTGCTGGGCAGGACGACGATCGTTCCTGATCAGGCAACCAATTCGCTCGTTATCCGGACCGCGCCGCCGAACTTCTCCGTGCTCCAGGAGACGATCGACCAGCTCGACGTCCGCCCTCCCCAGGTGCTGCTGGAAGTTCTGATCGCCGAAGTCACGCTCGATCGCGCCAACCAGTACGGGATCAATTGGCAACTGTTCACGCAGAAGGGCGTCTCGGGGGACAGCACGCGTGGGGTCACGGTCGGGGTTGGCCCGCAGCAGTTCAGCGATTCGCTTCTCAAGGGCCTGCAGGGTCTCGGCATCCGGCTTATCTCGCTTGCAACGGTCGACGTGCGAGCCATCCTCCAGGCCCTCGCGACCCGCACGAACGTGCGCGTGTTGTCCACCCCGCGGATCCTCGCCCTCAACAACGAGGAGGCCCGCATTCTGGTCGGCAGCGAGGTACCGTTCGTCTCGTCGACGTTCGCCGGCTTGACCGCGCAGCTGAACACCGTCGTGCAGTTCCGTAACGTCGGCACGCAGCTCACGGTAATCCCAACCGTGAACAAGGACGGCTACGTCACGTTCCGCGTGCTCCAGGAGGTAAGTGCGCTGTCGCAGCAGACGGTGGCGGCGGCGCAGAACGCTCCGATCATCACGACGCGCGAAGCGGAAACGAGCGCGATCGTAAAGACGGGCCATACGGTGGTCATCGGCGGGCTGATCGGCGAGACGCAACAAACCGTTGAGAGCGGCGTCCCCCTGCTCAAGGACCTCCCGTTGCTCGGGTTGCTATTCAAGAACCGCAGCACCTCCCACGAGCGCACCGAGATCGCAATTTTCCTGACGCCGTACGTCGTGTTTACGGACGAGCAGGCGGACTCTCTGCTACAGCGCGAGCGCGACCGGTTGGAAGGCTCGATGCACCAGCTCGACAGCTTGCTCGCGCCCGTGCCTCCGCGAAAGCCGTGACCTGCCTGTGAGCAACCCCAGCCCCGCCCACTTCGCCGGCCCGGACCCAGCCGCGCCTCGCTCCGGGGCAGACCTCCGGGCCGCGGCAGCGGGACCACTGGCGCAGCGCCTCTCTCCCAAATACCTCGTGGAGCACTGCCTGCTACCTGTGGGCGTGAGCGAGACCGGTGAACTGCTGGTGGCGGCGGAAGAGCGACCCGACCCGACGGTGATCGACGAGCTATGCTGGTTGTATAGCCGACGCGTCAAGCTCGTGAGCGCGCCCGCCGCCGAAATCCATGCAGCGATCCTCTCCGCACAATCCGAGTCGCCCGCCGACGCGCAAGCGACGGACCTCCGCGGCAGCGATCTGGTGCTTCTCGCCGAAGAGGAGGAGACCATCGCCGACCTGCGCACGCTCGCCAACCAGGCGCCAGTGATCAAGCTCGTGAACGTGATGATCCTCGAGGCGCTGCGGGCGCGCGCGAGCGACATTCATCTCGAGGCGACGCCCGACGGGCTGCGGGTGCGTTACCGCATCGACGGTGTGTTGCATGACATCTCCCGCCCGCCACGGCAGTACCAGGCCGCCGTGCTGAGCCGCATAAAAATCATGGCCAGTCTGAACATCGCCGAGCGACGTCTCGCCCAGGACGGGCGCATTCGGTTGCGGCTGTCGGACCGGGAGCTCGATCTCCGCGTGTCGATCAGCCCCACACTGCACGGCGAGGGGGTCGTGCTCCGTATCCTGGATCGCGGGGCGGGTGTCCGCAACCTGGATGAGCTCGGCATGCCCGGCGCGGCACTCGAGTGCTTCGAGCGCCTAATTCGCCAACCGCACGGCATCTTTCTCGTGACCGGCCCCACTGGCTCGGGCAAGACCACGACGCTGTACGGTGCGCTCGCGCGCTTAAACCAACCCGGGGTGAAGATCGTGACGGTGGAAGACCCCGTCGAATACCAGATCGACGGTGTCACGCAGATCCCCGTCAATCCCAAAGTCGGCCTGACGTTCGCCGCGGCGCTGCGCTCCATTCTGCGCCATGACCCTGACATCATCATGGTGGGCGAGATGCGCGACCGCGAAACCGCCGAGATCGCGATCCAAGCGGCGCTCACGGGGCACCTGGTGTTCTCGACCCTGCACACGAACGACGCGCCGAGCGGCGTGACGCGCATGGTGGACATGGGCATTGAACCCTACCTCGTCGCCGCTACGGTGCTGGCGATCGTGGGGCAGCGTTTGGTGCGGCTGGTATGCGATACCTGCGGCGAGGACTTCCGCCCGCCGGCGGACGTGCTGGCCCAGGTGACAACCGTGCCCGACATTCCCCAACCGCGGTTCCGGCGGGGACGCGGCTGCGACGCTTGCGCGGGCACCGGTTATCGCGGGCGCTCGGGTCTTTACGAGCTGATGCCGATGAGCGAGGACTTGCGCGAGCGCGTCGTCCAGCGTGCTCCGCTCGCCGAGATTCGCGCGCTGGCGCAGGCGCAGGGCATGGCGCCGCTGCGCGCGGCGGGCTGGGCGAAGGCGTGCGCGGGTACCACGACGCTCGAAGAAGTCCTGCGGGTGACGGCGGACGACGCGCTGTTATGAGCCTCCAGTTCCGCTACCGGGCGGCTACACCGGACGGGCAGGTGATGGAAGGCGTGCTGCATGCGCCCTCGCGCCAGTCGGTGCTCGAGGAGCTGCGTCGCCAACACCTCTATCCTGTCACGGTCGACGAATCGACGCCCACCGGCGCGCCGCGGGGCGGGCGGCGGCTCGGTCGCCGCGCCGCCGTGACGCTCTGGACCCGGAACGCCGCGACGCTGCTCGGCGCGGGAGTCCCGCTCGACCGGGCGCTCGCGTTCACCGCACAGTACGCGAGTCATCACGGCCTTGCGGAGACGGTCCGGCAGGTGCGCCGCGCCGTACAAGGCGGCGCCAGCCTCGCCGACGCCCTCGCCCAACATCCGCGGTACTTCGATCCCCTCTTCGTTGCCATGGTCTCGGCCGGCGAGTCGAGCGGCGCGCTCGACGTCGTGTTCGTGCGTCTGTCGGAGCACATGGAGGAAAGCGCGGAGCTCCGGTCGCAGGTCCTCTCGGCGCTGCTCTACCCCGCCCTCCTGGCCGTGGTCGCGACCGTCGGAGTAATCGTTCTCTTGGGATTCGTGATTCCGCGGTTCGCGAACGTCCTCGCGGACGTTGGCGGCACCCTCCCGCTCAGCACGCACCTCCTCCTCGGCGCGAGTGCCCTGTTGACCAAAGCGTGGTGGCTGTGGTTGTCGCTCGGGGCGGCGGGGGCCTACCTGATCTCGAGCGCCCTCGCCCGTCCGGAAACTCGCCGCCGTTGGCACGCCGCCCGGCTGACGTGGCCTTGGGTTGGCGACCTCGAGCTCAAGTATTCGACGGCGCGGTTGGCCCGCACGCTGGGTCTGCTCTTGAAAAGCGGCGTGCCGGCGCTCCCCGCGCTCAAGATCGCCCGGGCGTCGGCGACGAACCTCATGGTGCAAGAGAGCGTGGACCGTGCGGCGGCCGCGCTGGCGGAGGGCAGTGCGCTCGCCCCGTCGCTCGCAGGAACATTACCGCCGCTGGCCCTCCAGATGATCGCTGTGGGGGAAGAGAGCGGTCGGCTCGAGGACTTGTGCCTCCGCGTCGCTGACACCTACGACGGCGAGGTGCGCCGGTCGCTTCGGACCGGCGTGGCCCTCCTCGAGCCGGCGCTCATCTTGATCTTCGGCGCCCTCGTCGGCTTCGTCGCGCTCGGGATGCTCCAGGCGATCTACGGCATCAACCTCAAAGTGTCTTAGAGATCTCGCTCCTGCCACGCCAGCAGCGTGAGCCGCGCGCCGAGGACGTCATAGACAGCCTGGATCTCGTGAGTCAGCGGATGCCCGTCTTGCCACCCCCGGCTCACGATCAGGAGACGGCTGGGCAGCACTGCGAGGGCGGCCAAGCCGATCGCCCCCGCTTGCGACGGCACGGGATCTGGCCTGAGGACGAGCTCCCCGGTGTCGCGGCGCCGCACTACACTCCGCGCCACCGTGCCCGAGAACCCGGGCAACGCGGCGAGCACAGGCTCGGGGGCGGAGTTGATGTTCACTAGGCCATCGCTCCACACGGTGACGTAGGGCGCCACCGCCAGCGCGAGCGAGTCGTCGATGCCCTCAATGTCGGTGAGCTCGCCGAGGCGATGCAGGGGCGCCAGCTTGAGGAGCGCGACCGCGTGTTCCGCACGCTTGTCGGTCGTGAATTGCCGGAATAACCCCTCTAGCGTCGCCGCATCGGCGCGATTCAGGTCGATGCGCGCGTTGAGATCCACCACCGCCACGCCGAACCGCCCGCTCCCCAGAGCGACGTCGTTGAGGCCCGCGAGGCGCGTGCTGAGGTCCCGGAACGTCGTGATGCGCTCGGGCAGGCTCCGCGCCGAGTCGAGCAGCTCCTCGATCCGGACCGTCGCGGCGAGGATCCCGCTTTCGGCACTGTAGCGGGCGACGGTGCGCGAGCGCAAGCTCGAGAGGATCTCTGACTCCATGCGCGCCTGCGAAACAACTTCAGCCACGATCACGCCGAGCAGCACCAGCAGCCACAGGACGAAGATCAGAGCGACGCCGCGGCGATCCCTGCGCTTCATGGCGACTCGCTCCCTCGCTGTTGGTCCGGCCGGTCCGGCGCTAGCCAATCGAGATCGAAGCGACCGCTGCCCGGGAGAAACACCGTCACCGTCACGAGCGTCAGTCCAGGCTGCCACGGGCGGCGCGTGATCTCCCGCCGGAACCCGCCGGGCAGCGATTCGGCCGACGTCCTGAGGAGGCTCGGCTCACCAAGTTGCGCGCGCTCGATGGCATCCTCGGCGTACGCAACCGCCTGCGACCACTCCCGCGCCGCGGCGACGAGCCGGTGGCTGCCCTGGAATAGCTCCAGGTAGCCGAGCCCCACGAGGCTCAGCACCACCAGCGCCACCATGACTTCGAGGAGCGTGAGCCCACGCTCGTGCTTCATCATCGTATGGAGCCCTTTGGCACCAAGGCACTGCCCGCGACGACCCGCACCTGCAGCGGCAAACCTACCAGCGTGGAGTCGTGCCACATCGTGATCGCCACCGCGCTGGGCAGTACGGTCGTCATCGGCCACTCCTCGAGCCACCCGGATGCGCCCGCAAGACGGGCCCGCACGTCCCAGCGCGTCACGCCGGGGGCGCGGATCGTCACCTGGGCGGCGGGCGCACGGCCGACCGGCGTCGCGGAGAGCTGGAGCCCGTGCGCGCCCTGCTCGATCGTGAGCAGCCAGTCGTAGTCCGGATCCAAGGGCGGCCCGCCGCCCGCCGTCACGAACGACAACCGGCCCGCGTGCAGCGTGAACCGCGGGTCACCGGGCCGTTGCGGCGCCCGCGCGCTGCGCAGGGCGTCCTGGAGCAGTTCCCGCAATGCTTGTGCTTCCTGCAACGCGTCGACATCCGCGCGCAGGCGGGCGTGTGCGTCGTAGCTCACCTGCGCCGCCCCATAGGCCAGGAGCACGACGAGGCCCGTGAGCACGATCGCCACCATGACTTCGAGCAGGGTGAAGCCGGACGCGCGGGTCACTCGGGACGTCCTCATGCGCTAGCGCCGTTTCCAGATCGTGATGCTACCATTCTGACTGCCACTCAAGGCAATGATCTCAGGGAAGCCATCATGATCCACATCCGCGAGCGTGACGGAGTGCACGCGCGATAAGCCGCTCGTCGGTAGCCCACTTTCCTGAACGAGGCGCCACCCTCCCTTCCCATCGCCCCGAAACCAGAAGAGGCCATCCCCGTCCTCGACGTCCCCAGTGACATTTCCCGCGGCGACGATGTCCAGGTCCCCGTCGTGATCGAGATCCCCCACCGCAAGACCTGCCGAGACCGATTTCAAGCTTTTCAGCCCGGCGGACGAATTGTTCCATGCTCCACGACCGTCCCCCAAGTACACTTCGGGGCCGTTCAGCTGATCGGGGGCCCCCCAGGGCGCGTTGATGACGAGATCGGGATGGCCATCCTGATTGACGTCAGCCAGGGCCAGCGATTGAAACTCTTGCCTCGGGGAGGAAAAACCCACGGGGCCCCCGGTGAAGCCTCCCCGGCCATCTCCGTAATAGACGTAGATCCCCCAGCGTTGAAACGCCGCGACCAAGTCCAGGTGACCGTCGTGATTGAAATCGGCGACAACCAGGGCCCGACCCGGCATGATCGGTCCCGGGCGCGTCTCGGGCAGTGTCGTGTGGATCGTCCAGTCTCCCGTCCCATCACCGAAGTACACTTCGATCCCGGCCTTTGCAAATCCGACCAGGATCAGGTCGAGGTGGCCGTCGCCGTTGACGTCGGCGAGGTGGGCGGCCACATACCCATCCTTCTTCCAAAGAATCTTTTGCGTGAAGCCGCCGTGGCCATCGTTGAGCAAGGTTTGCACGCGCCCAAAGTGACTCGCCAGTACGATGTCCGGGAACCCGTCGCCGTTGATATCCCCCGCTGCGAGGGCGCCATAGCCGATGTCGGTCCACGTGGCCTCGATCGGAGTGAAGGCTCCTCTGCCGTCTCCGAGCCACATGTGGAGAGCTGGCTTGACGAGTCGCGCCGTCGCGACGAGATCGAGATGGCCGTCTTGATTGAGATCAACGACGAGGGGCTGAAAGCGCCACTCCATGCCCGGCCCTAGAGTGAGGGCCTTCGAGTAAGTGGGAAGTGACGGCGTGAATTGGAGGAGGCCAGCGCGACCCGCCACGAGCCCGACGGCCGCCACCGCGACACTCCATCGCTTTCGCACGCCGACCATGGCCCTCCCTCGAGGCAAAATAGCGCGGGGGCGGCCATGCCGCCCCCGGCTCCAAAGCAGTCTGCGGCGAGACCTAAAGAAGCTGTTACGGTCTCGGCAAGAAGGTTGTCTTCACCCCCTTGCTGTCGTTCAACAGCGGGTACGACCACTCCCGCGTGGCGTCGACGCTGGTCACGGTATTCACAGTGATCGTGCATCTGACCGCCACTGGAATAATGAGAGGCGGAAAGGGAAAAGGCTGGGGTATAGTTCGGAAGATGACCTCGCAGCCAGGTGGCAGGTTCGTTGGGTCTATCGGTAGCGCGATCTGTACGGTCCCTTGCCCAACCCCGGCTACGTCAAACGTGAACTCTTCCTCCCGCTCGACGACGCCCAACATCGTGACAGGGGTGCCGTCCTGCACGGCCGGGTCGGAAACGACGAGGCCCTTCTTGCCAAAGTCGAAGGTGTTCAGGGCCGCGCCACCGGGGAGATCCCTCAGGTGGAATTCGCCCCAGCAGGTGAAACGCACTGCGCTCGAATGCAGGCGCTCCCCCTCGTTGTAGAAAGAGAGGCCGGCGGAGGTGACAGGGTTCTGCACGTTCGAGTGCACATCCAGCGTGAGGAGGATCAGCGACGTTTCGCGCTCGGGGATGCCGGGTTGCTCATATGGGAGAGACCCGTAGACCTTCCCCGTGACCTCTCTGTACTCGGCGTCGTCGAAGTCGAGATTGGTATCGCCATTCAGGTCGGTCAAGTCCAGTGTCGCTAACCCCTCGCCGGCCTGGATCGGGATGGCACCATGCGCCCGCGCCGACGTACTCGACCCCGCGATGACCTCGTCACCGATCAGCCCGTCGAACTTGATCGCACGGCCACTCGACGGACTGTCGATCACCCACACGATCAGATAACCGCCGCCCTCTTCCTCCTCGCCTGGGTTGGAGACGCAGTTCGGAGGTGCGGGCACGTCGTCGGTCCTGGGGCCAATGTTCTCGGTGTTGAAGGTGATCGTGCCGTTGATTGTGGTGCTGAGGTTGAAGTCAACCTCCGCACAAACACCAGTCGCGTCGCCCCCGCAGACCCAGTGGGCCCGAAGGTAGACAGTCCCAACGCTGCTGCAGTCGAAGTCCGGATCGTCGGGGGGACAGGTGACGCTGATCTCGAACCGGGTCCTTGGGAGCACACCAGCGTCCGCGGTGTTGACCCGTCCAGTGTGAACCGAGGGGAAGACCAGGACGCTTCCCGGTTCCTCAGAATCTTCACCCCATGCAGCGACTCGGATATGCCGTGCCGCAGTCATCGCGGGCACTCTGACATTCAGCAGCACGTCACTTACCCCCGGCCACACGGCAGCCGGCCCCCGCGGTCGGGCAGCCGCTGGGGCGGCCACTCCGATACACAGCAACAGCAGTAAAGAGTTCCTCAGCGAGCACATGTGCATGCTCCTTTCCCGTCGGGCCGGTCAGGATAGGGTCATGCGGACCCACAGGCTTCCCCAAGCGCCATCTGACGGGCGGACAGGCCCGGCGTGGGCGTCGCAGAGGCGTCGGAGTGCGGCAGTCCTATGGGCTCGCATCCAGATGCCTCAACGGCAAACCATGTACCCCGCGCGTGCGTCCTGCGCGCGTGCAGTTGTAGCCTCAAACGACCGAATGCCGTGGTCTTCATGGTGCGCGCACCATGGCATGCCCGCGGCACGAGTGGGAGCGTCGAGACCATGGTGTATCCGCCAGAGTCGGCGGACAGAATGAGGTGGGGACCAGACTCCTACGGGCGAGTCACGCGACGCTCGGCGTTTTCTTGAACCGCCTGGCGTCGATGCGATGCTGCTTGATCTTGACGTGCAGGGTCTTGTAGTCGGTGCGCAGGCGCCGCGCTGCCTCCGTCTTGTTCCCCTTACAGGCCTGGAGGGCTTGACGGATCGCCTGGCGCTCGGCGTCCTCGGCGGCCGCTTCGGCAATCTCCTTCAACGACGGTCCCATCTGAGTTGGGCCGCTGCGGCGTGTAGGCACCCGCAATCCGTCGAGCAGGGAGAGGTGTTGCCGCTCGATCACATCCGAAGCGATGAGGGTAGCGCGGCGCATGACGTTCCGGAGTTCTCGCACGTTCCCGGGCCACGAATGGCGCAGCAACACATCCGCCGCCGCCGCCGAGATCTCGCGGCAGGGGCGGCCGAACTCCATGCTCGCTTCTGCGACAAAATCCTTCGCCAGCTGAAGGATGTCGTCTCGTTCCCTCAGGGGCGGCAAGGGGATAACGACGCCGTTCAAGCCGCGGTAGACATCCTCGCTGAACCAGCCCGCCCGCACCGCCAGCCCGAAGGAGACGCTGGAGGCAGCGATGGCGCGCACGTCCACTCGGACCGGCGTCTTGCTCCCGGCCGGCAGCACTTGTCCGTCCTGGATCGCACGCAAGACCTGGGACTGCGCGGGGAGGGGAAGGCTGACAATCTCGTCGAGGAAGAGGGTGCCGCCCTCAGCAAGCTGGAACTCCTCCTCGATCGCCGTGTCCGATTTCGCGCTGCAGGCGATGGCGATGAACGGTTGCTCGCGTCGGGCACTCAGCTGATGGATGGCCCGAGCCACGAGTTCCTTGCCGGTGCCGATCTCGCCCTCGATGAGGATCGGGAACAGGGAGTCGCCCGCCTGCCCGATCTGCTGGACAAGCTTTTCCAGCTGCTGATTCGGGGCCATCAACCACCGCAACGGGCTCCGGATGATCTTGTTTGCTTCTTGGAGGTCGCGCGTGCGCTCCTCGACGGTTCGCTCCAGCTCGTCGGCCCGGCGCTCCAGCGCCAGCTGCTGCTGCTTCACCTGACGACTCAGCTCGTTCATCTGAATCGCGCGGCACAACGACGCCACGAAGTACTCCCGCTCGATCGGCTTCTGGACAAAGTCGCAGGCCCCGCGGCGCAGGGCCTTCACCGCCAGGGCACGCTCGCCATGCCCGGTGATCATCAGGGTGGGCGTGTCGGGCCGGCGCGCCCGGATCTCCGCCAAGAGCGCGAACCCGTCCATCCCCGGCATCTTGATGTCGGTGACGATCGCATTGTAGTCCTGGGCGGCGATCCGCTCAAGCGCGGCCGCGGCCGAGTCGGCCGTGTCCACGGTCACCCCGCTCATGCGGAGGCGCAGGGCCTCGGGGAGCGCCTGCAGCAAGGCCGGGTCGTCGTCGACGATGAGGACGTGCGCCGTCGTCATGCCGCGAGGGGGAGGTGGATCAAGAAGGCGGCGCCTTCGCCGGGCGGGCTCACGACCGAGATCGTGCCGCCGTGCTCCTTGATGATCCCATAAGTAATGGAGAGGCCCAGACCCATGCCTTTTCCGACTTCTTTGGTGGTGAAGAACGGATCGAAGATCCGCCGCTCCAGCTCGGGCGGAATCCCGTGCCCAGTATCGGCGACGGCGACCTCGACCGCTCGAGCCACGACGGCACCCGAGATGCGAATCGCCTTGCGGGGCGCGTCGGCCACGGCATCGCGCGCGTTCGTCAGCAGGTTAATGAAGACCTGCTCCAGTTGGATGGGATTCCCCACAACCACCAGCTCTTCCGGGCCCAGGTCGATCGTCACCTCGACCTCGCGCACTCGGAACTGCTCCTGCAAGAGGAACAGCGCGCGCTCGATCACCTGCCTCAAGGAGATCGGCTCGCGGCTGGCGGGGGCCGCCCGTCCGAACGTGCGCAAATGGGAGATGATCTCGGTGGCCTTGCGGACCTGTTCCATCGCGTGCAGCAGCTCACGGACCGCCCGCCTGCTGTCCGTCGCGCCCAGTTCGATGAGGTCGATCGCGTTGCCCACGAACAACGCGGTGTTGTTGAGAGGGTTGTTGAGCTCGTGGGCGACACCTGTCGTGAGCTCGCCGAGCGTGGCAAGTTTTCCAGCCTGGACGAGCTGCTCTTGTTTCTCACGCAATTCCTGCTCGCGCCGCTGCATCTCGGCGGTGGTCTCCCGCAGGTCCCCCATGATGTGAATCGTCGCCTTGCGGCTGGCCTCGAGATGCAGCTTGTCCGTATGCGAGTCCTGCAGGAGGTGCAGCAAGGCCCGACGAGAGTTGTCGAGTCGCTCAGTCTGACAAGCCAGCCGGCGGCGGTCCTCCTCGTAATCGGCCAGAATATGCAGCATGGCCTTGCGCTGGTTGGTCAGGCGCTTGTTGAACTCGCTCAGGTCGCTCATGATGTGGCGCATCGCGCGGCGCTGTGCGTCGCCTTTCCGCAGGCGCCGCTCCAGCAGCTCCACGTGGGCGCGCAGTTCTCCCTCGGTCGTCGCGGCCGCGCCGGGCTGCGTGACTGCGCGCTGACGCTTCGCGATCGCGGCCTGCGCCATCGCGTTCAGATCCTCCCCGCCCTGAGCCTCTCGACTTCTTTGCGCAAGCTCTCGAGTTCTTTCTCGAGGGCGATCATCTTCAGCTCACGTCCGACCACGACTTCCTCGAATTTCTCGAGATCCAGGATCTTTTCCTGCAGCTCGCTCTTGGACTGCTCCAGATCGTGGACCACCTGCGTGTACGCGCGCATGTCGCGCAAAATGCCGATGGCGCCGATCACCTTGCCGTCCGGGTCGCGCAGCGCCGAAGCGTTGAGGGTCGTGGGGATCACCTTGCCGCTCGCGCTCCGTGGGTTGAGCCGGGCGTTGCGGGTGACGCCCCGCGCTACGACTTCCCGGAGCGCGGCCGTGAACTCCCGCGTCTCCTCGGGGCTGATGAAGCGCGACAGCGACTGCTCGAGGAGCTCGTCCGGGCGGAAACCGAGGAGTGCGGACACGGCATCGTTCGCCTGCAGGATTTTCCCCTCGAGATCCGACACAAACACCGGGTCCGGAGCATGCTTGATCAAGCTCTCAGCGTAGGCTCGCGCCTTGTCCAGCTCGCGCATGTCGCGCAGGATGCCGATCACGCCGATCGCACGACCGTCCGGATCTCGCAACGCGGAGGCATTCAGGCTGGTGGGGATGACTTCGCCGCTCGCGCTGCGCGGGTTCAGAACCACGTTCCGCATGACACCGCGTTCGACCACTTCGCGCAGCGCCGCCGTGAACTCCCGCGTTTCCTCAAGGCTGATGAACCGCGAGAGCGAGTGCTCCAGCACCTCGTCCTGTCGGAACCCGAGCAGCTGGGAGACCGCATCGTTGGCCTGCAGGATCTTGCCTTCGAGGTCGGAGACGAACACCGGGTCCGGGGCGTTGGCGATGATGATGTCGGCGTCTAGCGAGGCGTGCGAGGCAGCCGCGCCTCCGTAGACCTCGATCACGCTACGTTTTGTGCCGAATCCGTGGCGCCTGACAGCCATTCGGGCCCCTCATATACGGACAGCGGCGCGACGATGGGTTGGGCTCGGTCCCCGCCGTCCTGGAGGTTGCACTGAACTGAGGCGCTGAAGCATGAGGCACAGATCGGGCCCGCCGGTTGAGGCATGGAACGCTTTGGCAAGTGCTGCATTTAGAGGCAGTTCGGTCAGCGTCGCTGGACCCTGTTGCGGCGGGCCAACGACTAGAAAGGCCCTACTGCCGCTGCCGCGCCACAGCGCTGAGCAGCCACTTTGCCCCGGGAGTCCTCGAGCGTAGAATCCAGTTGCCATGATCACCGTCAGGACCAAGCCTCACGGCTTCACCCTCATCGAGATCCTCGTTGTGATCATCGTGCTGGGCCTTCTCGCCGCCCTGGTCGGCCCCCGCATCCTTGGCAGGGTCTCCGAAGCAAAGAGCGCGACCGCGCGCACGCAGATCGCCCTGCTCGGCGTGGCGCTCGACAATTACCGGTTGGACAACGGGACGTATCCCACCACCGAGCAGGGCCTGGACGCACTCCAAGAAAAACCGACGCGCGAACCTGTGCCGCTCAACTGGCGCGGACCCTACCTAAAGAAGGCAGTGCCGCTCGACCCCTGGGGCCGCCCCTACATCTATAAGGCCCCCGGCGAGCACAATCCGACCGGATACGACCTTTCCACCCTCGGTCGCGACGGGCAACCGGGTGGCGAGGACGAGGACGCCGACATCATCGGCTGACCGCACGCCCGGCTTCAGGGCGTGCGCATCTCGCAAGTGAGAGGGTCGAGCACCTCGGCGCCCACCGCTGCCGCGCTCCGCACGTCGAAGCCGCAGCTCCCGAGCGGCGACACCATCAGCGTGACCGCGGCGGTCAGAAACGGCTGCACGCGCCCGCTCGCGAGGGGGGCTTGGGTCGGGTTGGCGCCAGCCTCCATCCGCCACTCTCCCGTGGGATCGATATGCAGGTACACGACTTCACCCCGCCGGGCCGCGACTTCGCGAGCGCTCGCGAGGAGTGCGTTGATGGCAGACTGGTCGTGGTGGCGCGGGAAGAGCGCGGGCACAACGAGGACAGCCACAAGGCCCATGAGAATGAGCACGACCAGCATCTCGATCAGCGTAAACCCAGAACGATGACGCATTGGAGGCGCGCCACGCCTCAAGGCAAACACCGGGCCTTGAACGTCTGACCGTACGGCGTAGGCGTCCCATCGTAGCTTGTAATCAGGTCGAGCACTTGTCAGTGAAGCTCCGTAGTGCACGCCTACTGCGCCGTCGTCTCCCACTGCTGCCGGCTCAACACCGTAATCGGCTCGAGCTTCTTGCTGCGCAGCGCCGCGTTGATGCCCGCCAGGTCTCGCGTGGTCCAGGCATCGAAGTCCCGCACCACATCCGCCAGCTCGCGTGCGATCGCGTCGGCGCGCTCGACCTGCGTCTGCGAAGGCCCGCCATCATAGAAGACGATGTTGCTGTACAGATCGGTGAGGTTCTCGCGCAGCCGCTCCTCGCCGGTGATCATACCGCCTTCCTTCGTCGCGACGATTTTCTTGCGCAGCGCATCGACCGTCGTCGACGCGGCCCGCAGGCGCTTCGCGACGGCATCGCCCGTCGTCAGCCTCCCCGCCCGGTCATCGAGCGCTTGGCGGACACCGTTGATCCGCTCGACGGCAAACGTCATGTCGTTCAGCGTGCCGGACACCCTGAGTGCCAGTTCGAGCGCCGCCTGACGCTCCGGCGCGGTGTGCGTGCTGCGCGGGTCGGGGACGACCGCGAGCTGCGTCGTAAATGTCGCCGTGTCCTTCGTCAGTTTGATCGTGTAGGTGCTGGGCAGGACCCGCGGGCCAAACGCCGCACCGAATGCCGCACTCGCGGCCGGCGGTACGCGCGGCGCCGCCAGGCGCATGGACCACGTCGCCCGATTCAGGCCGCGTCGTTTGCTCGTCGGCAGCGTGCCGAGGAGTTTCCCGCTCGCGTCGAACACCTCGAGCTTCATGTCGCCGAAGATGTGCCGGCGCCGCTGGTAGTACGTGATCACGGCATCGCTCGGCGGATTCGGTCCGACGTACATGGCATCGCCGTTCGCCCAACCGCCCCCGGCTTGCAGCCGCTGTACCGTCGGACGTCCCGCGAGGAACGCGATCGGCCTGGCCAACACGTCGGGTGTGAGCGCCCGCAGCGGCGTAATGTCGTCCACGATCCAGATGCCCCGGCCGTGCGTCGCGATTACGAGATCGTGATCGCGCGGATGAATCGCGAGATCGCGCACCGCGACCGCCGGCAAATCTCCGCCCTTGTAGTGCGCCCACTGCTTCCCACCGTCCACGGACACCCAGAGACCGAATTCGGTGCCCAGGAACAGCAGATTGGGGTTGACGAGATCCTCCTTGATGACGTGCGCGTAGCCGCGCACCGGGCTCCCGGAAGTGATCAGCGGCATCCACGTCGCGCCGAAATCGGCGGACTTGTAGGCGTACGACCGCATGTCCCCGAATGTGTGCAGGTCGAACGTGGCGTAGATGGTACCGTTCGCGAAGTGCCCCGGCTCGACCGACGTCACCCACGCGTTCTTGGGGAGGCCCGCAATACTGGCGGCGACATTCGTCCACGTCTTGCCGCCGTCGCGCGTGACCTGCAGGTTGCCGTCGTCGGTGCCGGCCCAGACCACCTGCCCGTCCCGCGGCGACTCCGCGATCGCGTAGATCGTGGTGTGCATTTCGGCGGCCGAGTTGTCGACCGTGATGCCGCCCGACTGCTCCTGCTTCTGCTTCTGCGGATCGTTGGTCGTCAGATCGGGCGAGATGCGCTCCCAGGTCTGGCCAAAGTCTTTCGACCGGAACAGCACCTGCGCGCCGATGTAGACCGTGCCCTTCTGTGTCGCGCTGATGTGAATCGGCGTGTTCCAGTTGAACCGCAGCTTCTTCTCCTGATAGCGCGGCAGCGGCTGGATGTTGCGCGACTCATGCGTACGGCGGTTGACGCGGCCGATCGCACCGCCCTGGGCTTCCGCATACAGGTAGTCGGGATCGGTGGGATCGGCGAACATCCAGAAGCCGTCGCCACCGTACATGTTCTCCCATTGATGGTTCGTGATCCCGCCGGGATACTCCGACGGACCGACCCACGAGCTGTTGTCCTGCAACCCGCCGTACACGTTGTATGGCCGCTCCATGTCCACGCTGACGTGATAGAACTGCGACACCGGCAGGTTTTCGTTTTTCACCCACTTGTTCCCGGCGTCATAGGAGAACCACAGACCGCCGTCGTCACCGGTGATCACGTTGTCGGTGTTCTTGGGGTCGATCCAGACGTCGTGGAAGTCCCCGTGCGCGCCTCCGGAAATCCCGCTGAAGCTCTTGCCGCCATCGGTACTGACGATGAGCCCGCCGTCGGGCTTGTAGACGCGGTCCGGATTCGCGGGGTCCACGATCAGATTGGCGAAATAGAACGGCCGCCAGATCATGTTCTGGCTGCGATCGAGCATCTGCCACGTCTTGCCGCCGTTGTCGGAGCGATACAGCGCATTGAGCGGCGGCACCGCTTCGATGAACGCGTACACGATGTCCGGTTTCGACGGCGCAACCGCGACCGCGACGCGACCCCACGGTTTGGGCGGTAACCCGGAGCCGGCCGTTGCCGTCAAATCGGTCCACGTCGCACCGCCATCGGTGCTCTTGAACAGGCTCGAGGCGCTCGGCGCCGTCGCACTGTCGCCGCCCGAGCGGAACGTCCAGCCCCGCCTGCGGAAGTCCCACATTCCGGCGTATAGCGTCTTCGCATTCGACGGATCCATCGCCAGCATAGAGCAGCCCGTCGACAGGTTCGTGCCACGCAGCACCTTGGTCCACGTCTTGCCGCCGTCCGTCGTCTTGTAGACGCCCCGGTCCTCGCTGTCGCTCCACAGTTTGCCGGGAACGCAGACGTAGACGGTGTTGGTAGCGGTGGGATCGACGAGAATCTTGACGATGTGCTCGGACTCGCGCAGTCCCATGTTGGTCCAGTTCTCGCCGCCGTCGTCCGAGCGGTAGATCCCGTCGCCGATGGACACGCTGTTGCGCATCCACGACTCACCGGTGCCCACCCAGACCAGCTTCGGGTTTTTCGGATCGATCGTGACCGCGCCGATCGACTGCACCGGCTGCTTGTCGAAGACCGGCTTGAACGTCGTGCCCCCGTTCACCGACTTCCACACGCCGCCGCTCGCCGCGCCGACGTAGATCGTGAGCCGTGCGCCTTCCTCTACGGCCGCGAGCGCCGCGATGCGCCCGCTCATCGCCGCCGACCCGATGTTGCGCGCGCCGAGCCCCGAGATCGCTTCGGAATCGACGGTCACGGCAGGTTGCTGCGCGATCAGCAAGAGAAGGAGGGCGTTCATGGACGAGCTCCCGGCCGGGCGAACCGCTGGTCGTCGAGCGGGACGTTGGCCTCGATCTTGTCGTAGGTGATTTTCCCACGGTCCGCGCTGCTGCTGCCCTTCGGCCCCGACTCGGACGAGAACGGCAGATACACGCCGTTGACCTGCTTGTAGTCGCCGAGCGAGGTCTCGAATTCCTGCGGCGCACCGCGAATCATGCGCTGCGTATCGATGCGGATGGGGACATAGTACTCGGTGTCGAGGTAGTAGAAGCTGACGTCGCCGTTCGGCCGCGTGACCCTGAGTTTGTAGGCGTCACTGCCTTCGATCCGCTCGACCCCCTGATATCACGAGCGGGCCGTCGAAGTCGGCGTCGTCGAGAATGCCGTGCATCTCTTCTTCGCCCAGCGCCTCGGGATCGCGCTTGCCCTGCCACGGCTCGATCTTCCAGCCGTTCTTGCCGTCGTAGGCGTTGATGCCGGTCATTCCCTGGATCGAAAACTCTTGCCGCACGCTGTTGGGACGCTTGTTCTCCTGCACGACCACCGCCTCGAATCCGCCGCTCCCGGTGAATTTGCCGCTGCGGCGTAGCGACTGCAGCGCTTGCATGCGCGACATGCCGCCCGAGGCCTGGACGTACTTGGCGATGAGACTGTCGACGGACTGCGCAGAGAGGGGCGTCGCGCAGAGCGCGAGCGCCGCGAGTTTCAGCAAGGTGCCACGCATGATGATCCTCCAAATGCGACGGCCTTGAAGCAGCTCCGAATGGGGACGCTGAAAATACCCGCCGGTCGCGCGCTCGCAACCGAGTGCGTAGCTTCTCCGGCCATGGCGCGCGTGCCATCCCCACAGTTCCCCAACCTGACCGTGCTGTCACATCCCTTGATCCAGCACAAGCTCACCATCCTGCGCGATAAGCGCACGAGCACGCGTGACTTCAAGCAGCTCGTCAATGAAATCGCGATGCTCATGGCGTATGAAGTGACGAAAGACCTGGCGCTCGAGCCGGTGGAGATCGAAACGCCGCTCGAGAAGACGTCCGGAAGCCAGGTCGCGGGGAAGAAGCTGACGCTCGTCCCCATCTTGCGTGCGGGGTTAGGCATGGTGGAGGGTATTTCCCAACTGATCCCTTCCGCGCGCGTGGGGCACATCGGCCTGTACCGGGATCATGCGACCTTGCAACCGGTCGACTACTACTTCAAAATTCCTTCGGGAGAAGCCGACCGCGCATTCTTTGTGCTCGACCCCATGCTGGCGACCGGGGGCTCGGCCGTCGCGGCGGTCAGTGCGCTGTCCCGGGCCGGCGCGCAGAAGATTCGCTTCTTGTGTCTTGTGGCGGCCCCCGAGGGCGTGAAGGCGATGCTGGACGCGCACCCCAAGGTGCCGGTATACGCGGCTTCGCTGGATCGTGAGCTCAACGCCAAGGGGTACATTCTTCCGGGCCTGGGCGACGCTGGCGACCGCCTGTTCGGAACTCGCTGAATGATCTCCGGTGTATACTAGCCCGGTCGCTCGAAGGGGGAGGGCTCAATGGTTCGCTTCGTCTTAGCGTCGCTGCTGTGTGTTGTCGGTCCGACATTAGCGGCATCACAACAAGCCCCGCACGACAGCGTCCGTGGCGCGGTTCGGTTAGTCGACACCAAGAATCGCGCGCTCGAGGTCACGACGGGCGTGGGAATGGCGCTGCGCGTCGTGCGCCTCCAAGTGCCCGCCACAGTGCCGGTTACGACAACCCCGGGAAGAGACCAGCTCGCGCTGAGCGACCTGAAGCCGGGGGACGTGGTTCGCGTGACATTCGGCGCGCGGCCTAGCGGGTGGGTCGCCTACACCATCGAGCGTATCGGCCGGATGACGAGCGGCGTCGAGCCTCGCCCCTCGCCATGACGAGCCGCGCCCTCGTGTGCAGGTGCGCCGCAGCGATCCTGGCGGTGACGGCCTGCCAGCGCCCACTCAAGCCCGGCGACCCCCTCCGTGGCCTCTCGGCCGCCGAGCGCGCCCGGTTCGATCAGGGCAAGGGCGTGTTCGACAGCGTGTTCACACCGGAAACGGGACTGGGTCCCTTGTTCAATGCAAATGCGTGCGCCGAGTGTCACGAGGACCCGGTGGCCGGCGGGACGGGCGACGAAGTCGAGCGTCATGCGACCGCGTTTCATGAGGTGGTGCCGGCCGGCGTCCGCCAGTGTGACGAGCTCGCAGCGTTTGGCGGCCCCGTCTATCAGAATCACGTCACACCGGCCCTCCACACCGCGCTCGGCATCGACAGCGAACCGGTTCCTCCAGTAGCAACTGCCGTCGCGGCGCGCACTATCCCCGATGTCTTCGGCTTTGGTCTGCTCGATGCTGTGCCTGATTCCGAGATCCTCGCGTACGCGGATCCCGACGATCGCAATCACGATGGCATTTCCGGCCGCCCCAACCGTTTCTTCGACGGTCGCTTGGGGCGGTTCGGGCGCAAGGCCCTGGTCCCGACGTTGCGCGAGTTCAACGACGGCGCATTCGCCGCGGAACAAGGCATCACGACCCCCGCGTCACCCACGGAGGAAACAGTCGCTGGGACGCCTATTCCAGCCGGCACCGATCCCGCGCCGGACCCCGAGTTGAACGAGCAGCAAGCGGCGCTGGCGGACGCGTTCGTGCGGCTGCTCGCGCCGCCCGCACCTCTCAAGATGTCCGGCGAGGCGCGCCAGGGGAGCGAGGTATTCAGGCGGGTGGGATGCGCCAACTGCCACATCCCGACCCTCACCACCGGCGACAGCCCCATCGCGGCCCTGCGGCATAAGCAGGTCGCCGCGTATACGGACCTCCTGCTGCACGACATGGGGCCCGACCTGGGCGACATCTGCCTCGGGCTCGCCACGCCGACGGAATTCCGCACCGAGCCGCTGATGGGGCTGCACCTTATGCCCCGTTTCCTGCACGACGGCCGCGCCAAGACCCCCGAGGAGGCGATCGAGCAGCACGGGGGTGAGGCTGCCCGGTCCCGCGACCTCTTCCACGCTCTGCCGCCCGGGGAGCGGGCGGCGCTGGTGGCCTTCCTCAAGACACTCTAGGGAGCCTTCCGACGTAACCCTTTTGTCGTCCCCCGTGTCCCATCAGTAGTTACGAGATTAGCCCGTCACCTCGGAGCGTCGTGGACGAATCACAGCTCATTGCCCGCGTCCGCGCCGGGGATAGCGCCGCAGAGCGCACGCTGTATGACGCGCATGTGGACCGCGTGTACCGCCTGGCCTTCCGGCTCGCGGGCGATGATGCCCTCGCGCAGGATTTCACCCAGGAAACGTTCATCCGCGCGTTCGACCGGCTCGGCTCGTTCCGTGGCGATGCCGCGTTTTCGACCTGGCTGCATACGATCACGACCACGGTCGTTCTGAACGGCCTGCGAAAGGTGAAGCGGTTTCGGCAGCGGGAAGCGGACATCGACGACGCGCACGAGATCGGCGTGGTGCAACGGCATGCCGAACCGGATCTGAAAGCGCGGCTCAAGCAGGCGATCGATGATCTGCCGGAGGGTTACCGCACGGTGTTTCTGATGCACGATGTCGAGGGCTACACCCACGAAGAAATCGGCGCCGCTCTGGGCGTCGAGACCGGCACCTCGAAGGCACAGCTGTCGCGCGCGAGGGCGAAGTTGCGCGTGGCGCTGTCGGACTTCGCAGGAGAATGGACGACATGATGGACGAGCACGAAGACCCGAAATTTGAAAAGTGGCTGCGGGATGAGGCGAGGTCATACCACTCCCCACTCCCCGCTCCCCGTGACGAGATCTGGAAGCGCATCGAGGACGCCAGACGGCACAAGCACGTCATCGAGCTGCGTCCGTGGATGAAGTGGGCGTTGGCGGCTGCGGCCGTGTTGATCCTTGGGATCGGCATCGGGCGCTGGACCGCGTATCAGGCGGGTGGCGGGAACGCCAGCAACAGCGTTGCAACGACTGACTCGGCGCAACTCTCGCAGCCCGACGTGGCCTATCAAGTCGCCGCGACCCAGTACCTCTCGCGCACGGAAGCGTTCTTAACCTCCTTCCGCGCCGATCTGGGGACGAACAGTGCAGCCAACCGCGTGCGCCTCGCGCAACAAGCGCGCGATCTTCTCACGACCACGCGCTTGATGCTCGACTCGCCGGCTGGGAACGACCAGCGGCTGCGGTCGCTGCTCGAGGACCTAGAGCTCGTGCTCGTGCAAATCTCGCAGCTCGGCACTGCCCACAACGGGCACGACACCGATCTCATTACGCAAGGCATGAACCAATCGAACGTGTTGCCCAAGCTGCGCTCCGCGATCCCCGCAGGGCCGGTGCCGGTGCGTACACAAGGAGCGCTCTGATGTTGTCTTCCCTGTCCTTCTTGCTCGCCGTCACGGCCACTATCCAGGCGACGCCCCGACCCGCACCCGCGCCCTCCGCGACGCCGCGGGCGCACCGTCGCGCGCCGGTCACGGCGATCGCACCGCTCGCGGCCGCGTCGGCGGAGCTCGAGGCGGCGGCGGCGCAGCTGCAGATGGCGCAGCCCGACTTCGCAATGTTGAGCGCGCAGGCCCCTGTTCTCGCCATGACGCTACAGGGCCCCGCGTTCGCGCTCAGCGCCGCGCCGATGGCGATGAGCGCTGAGTTGGCGGAGCTCTCGGGCTTCTCCGGTCTCGCTGGACTCTCGGGTCTGGCCGGCCTGGCGTCGTTGGCGGACGTTGGGGACTTCACGTTCGCCGACGAGGATGAGCCGGAGCTGCGTTGGCCGCAGGACGAGGCCAGCACGCAGGCGGATGTTGCCGATTCGCTCTATCGGGCTGCGCGCCAGTCGCTGAACCGCAACGATTACGACCAGGCAGCCGGTCTGTTCCGCAGCATCCGCGATCGGTATCCAAAGTCGACTTACGTCCCGAACACGTACTACTGGGAAGCGTTCGCGCTGTATCGCGCCGGCTCAGACGACAACCTGCGTGCCGCGCGCGAGGCCCTGCAAACCCAGGCGTCGCGCTATCCCAAAGCGAGCACCAGGCGGGACGCCGAAGTGCTGCTGCGGCGCGTGCGGGGTGCGCTGGCCCGCGGTGGGGATTCCCATGCCGCCGAGGACCTCGAACGGGATCTCGATTCCATCGAGCCGGGGCAACCGGCACCGCCGCAACCGGTACAACCACCGCAAGGTCGCGGACCTCGGCCCGGTCGCTTACACGTTGGCCGCGACGACTGTGACGACGATGACGACCTTCGGATTGCGGCGTTGAACGCGGTACTGCAGATGGACCCGGACCGCGCGGTGCCGCTCCTGAAGACGGTGCTCGCTCGGCGCGATGACGGATCTGCGTGCCTACGGCGCAAAGCGGTGTTCCTCCTGTCGCAGAAGCGCACCTCCGAGACGTCGTCGCTCCTGCTCAACGCCGTGCGCTCCGATCCCGACCAGGAGGTGCGCGAGCAGGCGGTGTTCTGGCTGTCGCAGGTGCCGGGCGAGGAAACCGTCGCGGCGCTGGACTCGATCCTCCGCGATGCACGGACCAATGAAGACATCCAGGACAAAGCGATCTTTGCCCTGTCGCAACATCGCAGCGCGCGCGCCGGAGTCATTCTGCGCGATTTTGCGGCGCGGCGGGATGTCAGCTCCGACATGCGCGAGAAGGCGATTTTCTGGCTCGGTCAGAATCGATCGACGGAGAACGCGGACTTTCTGAAGGGGCTGTTCAGCAAGGTCGAGACCGAAGACCTCAAAGAGAAGATCATCTTCTCGCTGTCCCAGATGGGCGGTGGCGACAACTACCGCTGGCTGATGGATATCGCGTTGAACCCGAAAGAAGACATCGAAATCCGCAAGAAGGCGCTGTTCTGGGCGGGCCAGGGGCACAACGTCGATGTCGCAGACCTGGTGCGGTTGTACGACAGCATGAACGATCGCGAAATGAAGGAGCAGCTGATCTTCGTGTACTCCCAGCGGCGCGAAGACGCCGCCCTCGACAAGCTGTTTGACATCGGGAAAAACGATCCCGACCGCGAGCTGCGCAAGAAGGCGATCTTCTGGATCGGCCAATCGCGCAGCCCGCGCGCGGCGCAGTACCTCCAGGAGCTCATCAACCAATGAACACACGTGCGTGGTGCGTCGTGCGTGGTGCGTGGTTGCTGCTGATCGCGGCGAGCACGGCCACCGCACAGACGCTCGAGCGACGCGTGGCCGGCGCGTCCGACGGATCGGTGCGCTTCAGCTTTGCCGCCCGTCCCGGTGTGTACGGCAACGGCCGCAACATGATCAGCTGGGATTGCGACAGGGGGAATTGCCGCAACCGCCAGGTCGACGGGAACTGGAACGATCACGACGACTGGGACGCGCCGTGCGATTCCGGTCCGGTCCGCGTGGCGCTCAGCAAGAGCGGTGGCCGGATCATCGATCTCCGGGTGTACGTGGGAGGCGAATGGCGCGCCAGCACGTCGGCCACCGACCTCGGTATGGTGAGCACGAAAGACGCGGCCAGTTACCTGCTCGCATTGGCGTTGCGCGACGAATCCCGCGCGGCCGAGAAGGCCATCTTCCCCGCGGTGCTCGCCGACAGCGTGACGATCTGGCCCGACCTGTTGAAGATTGCGAAGTCCGACGACGTCTCCCGGAAGGTACGGCGCTCCGCAGTGTTCTGGCTCGGGCAAGCGGCCGGCGATGCCGCCACGCGGGGCCTCACCGACCTGGTGGATGACGGTCGCCAGGATCACGAGGTTCGCGAGTCCGCGGTGTTCGCGCTATCGCAGCGTCCGCGCGACGAAGGCGTTCCGGCACTGATTCGCGTCGCTAGGGAAAACAAGGATCCCGACCTGCGCCGCAAAGCCATTTTCTGGCTGGGTCAATCGGACGATCCCCGGGCGCTGGCCCTGTTTGAGGAGTTGCTGACTCGCCCCTGAGTATCTTGTGGCATGCCTTTCTGGACTGGGCGGCGTGCCCTCGCGGGGATTCTCCTTCTCGTTGTCTTGACCGCGCTTACCTGGGCGGCCGTCGTGGTCGCGGTCGCTATTCAGGCTGCCCACGATGAAGCGACGGGCGCGGATGCGATCGCGGTCCTCGGCGCCGCCCAATACAATGGCCGCCCATCCCCCGTCTTTCGCGCCCGCCTCGATCACGCGGCAACGCTCTACCAGCGCGGCCTCGCCCCGGTCGTGCTCGTTACGGGTGGCGTCGGCGCACATGACTCGCTCAACGAAGCCAACGTCGGCCGCGACTACCTGACCCGGCTCGGTCTACCGGATGCCGCCGTCATTCCGCTCGCCGGCGGCCATGACACATACTCCTCGATCGCGCAGGTGCAGCGCTGGTTCGGGGGGCGGGAGAGCCGTCGCGTGGTCCTCGTGAGCGACGGCTTTCACATGCTGCGACTGCGCATTATCGCCCGGCGCCTGGGTCTCACTCCCTACACGTCTCCCGCCGCCGGCTCGCCGATCCACGCGAATGTGCGTCGCAATACCGGATACCTCTTCGCCGAGGGGTTCAAGGTCCCTTTTACATGGATGTTTCAGCACTAGAAAAGGATCGCCGATGCAGATCGCCAGCCAGCGTATCCACTCGGGGCGCGTGATCAATCTCGACATCGATACGGTGCGGTTTCCCGACGGATCCACCGGCCAGCTCGAGATCATCCGGCATCCGGGAGCCGCCGCGGTCGTGCCGTTCGCGTCCGACCCGCACGGCCCCGATCCAACCATCCTGCTGATCGAGCAATACCGCTACGCCACGAACGGGTCGCTGATCGAGGTCCCGGCCGGACGGCTGAATCCCAGTGAAGACCCGCAGGTGTGCGCCCATCGTGAGCTGCTGGAGGAGGTCGGTGTGACGGCGGGGCGCTTGGAGCGTCTTACTACTATATGGACGACGCCCGGCTTCACCGACGAACGCATTCACCTCTTTTGGGCGTCCGAGCTAAAGGCAGACAAGCACGCGCGCGAGCCGGACGAGTTCATCGAAGTCGTGCCCAAGCCGCTGTCCGAGGCGCTGCGGTTGGTGCAGAGCGGTGTCATTACGGACGCCAAGACCGCGTTGAGCCTTCTGTTGGTAGCGGGTTTCATCCTGGAGCATTAGTACTCTCCTCCTTCGGATCTAGATCGAATGTGGAATTGTCACGTCCTCAGGCAGGGACAATATTCCCATCTCGCATCCCGTTGCCAATCGCAACAGATTGTATCATAAGTGGTTAGGCCAACAGCCTGGGGGCACACTTTGTGCTAATCGCTCATAAAGTGAATCAGGGCAGCGCCTTGGCCGTTTCCGCCCGAAACAGCAGGGGCACGATGCGCAACTCGCTTAAGCGTCCTATGCCAGCTGTCGATACGCAGCGCGCGCTGCAACGCGAGGCGTTGCATGAGCTCGACGACGGCCAGATCGTGATGCGCCATTTGACGGGCGAGTCCCAGGCGTTCGGCACACTCGTGGACCGCTACCAGACGCGGCTGCTCAACTTCGTCAATCGGACCATCGGTGATCGTGAGCGGGCCGAGGACCTCGTTCAAGAGGTCTTCATTCGGGTCTTCCGCCATCTCCATCGCTTCGACCAGACGAAGAAATTCTCGACGTGGATCTATACGATCGCGTCCAATCTTGCGAAGAACGAACTGCGCAATCGCAGCCGCAATCCCCTGGTCCTGTTCCAGACCATCAAGAAAAACTGGGAAGCGGATCATCGGCCGTTGCAATTCGAGGATACGACTGCCCGGCCGGACGATCTCTACCGCAAGCGGTTCCTGAAGGATGCCGTGGATCAGTGCGTGCAGCGGTTGCCGGAGCACCACCGCGAGGTATTCGTGCTCCGCGAGCTCGAGGGAAAGAGCTACCAGGAGATCTCCGAGATCACGGGATGTAACTTGGGGACGGTGAAGAGTCGCCTGAATCGGGCCCGCAACAGCTTCGCCCAGCTCATCGGCCCCATCCTCGTTTAGCTACAACTCACCGCTTGGAATCCCGGCTGCGGGAACCCCCCGTGGCCCGGGATGGTACATCTCTCACCTATGCGGTGCAGTGAATTCTTCGAGCGTCACAGCGACTTTCGGGACGGATTGATCACCTCGCCCCGGGATGTGCGGCGCTTTGCGCGACACTTGGCCCATTGCGCGACCTGTCGACGCTACGACGCCAAAGTCCATCAAGCCGTTCAAGCCTTGCACGCCACCTCCTCGATCACTCCTTCACCAGATTTTCGCCAGCGCCTGGACGCGCGCATTGCGGTCGAGCGGCGGCGCGTGCCCCGCACACCAGCGCTGGCCGGCGTATCGGCCACGATGCTGGTGATCGCGGCGCTGGCGCTCTTCGTGTTTGAGGTCGCACACCGCCCGCGCATTGCGCGCGCGCCGCTGCTGCCACCCGTCGCGTTTCCCAAGCCCATCGCCGGCGCCGGACTCCCGCTCGTTTCCTTCCAAGATCCGCGCGCCATCATCCTCGTCGGGAATCCGTATTCCCCTCCCAGGAGCCTTTCTCCGAGCACAGGGGCGCGGTAACTTCGCTGGATGGCGGCGCTCACGCTCGATGCGCTCCTTCGCAGCTTGAAGAAGGGCGCTCCACCTCCCGAGACTGTCTACTTGCTGTACGGTGACGAAGACGTCCTCAAGGATGAGGCGGTACGGATGCTGGTCGATGCCGCCGTGGGATCGAGCCGGGATTTCAATCTGGACATGCGATACGCTTCCGATCTGAGCCCCGAGTCATTTCATGCGCTGGTAAACACGCCGCCGATGCTGGCGGAACACCGCGCGGTGGTCATTCGCGGCATGGAGCAGCTCGGAAAGCGCAAAACAAAGCTGCGCGACGAACTGCTCCGCTATCTCGCGACACCCAATCCGACCACCCTGCTTGTGCTCGTCGTCGCAGCGGGCGAGGAGCCCGATCCCGACATTATCCGGGCAAGCACCGCCGCCCGGCTGGACGCACTCGCCGCTGAGCGCGTACCGCGGTGGCTGCAGCACCGCGCTACAACGTTGGGGGTTACGCTTTCCGTCGATGCCGCGGACCTGCTTTTGAAGGCCGTTGGCAATGATCTCAGCACATTGAGTCGCGAGCTCGAGAAGCTGGCGTCGCTCGGCGAGGGAACTGGCGCGCCCCGCGCCCCCCGGCCCGTCACTGTCGAGGAGATCTCCAGCCTGGTCGGCGTCCGGCGGCATGAGACGATATTCGACTTGATCGACGCCGCCCTGGAGCGGCGCGCCGCGCGGGCCGTACAGCTGGTCGAGCCGGTGCTCGAGCAGGCCGGGATGAGCGGTGTGAAGATCCTGTCGCTGCTAGGCACGCACCTCGTGGGCACGGCCCTGGCGCGATCGGAACGCGATCGCGGTGTGCACTCCAGCCGCCTGCCGGACATCCTGTACCGGCAGATGCAGGCGGTGCGGCCGTACGGCATGCGGAGCTATAAAGAGGAAGCCGCTCGGTGGAGCGCATGGAGCGCGCTCTGGACCGCTCGGGAGTTGGGCGACGCCCTGCGAGCGGCGCTTGCGGCCGACAATGCGTTGAAAACGGCAACTGTTTCGGATGACCGGGGGATCGTCACGCAATTGGTACTCGGATTTGCGAAACTGAATCAGGAGGCTGCGTGAGCGTTGGAAGGATGGAAGGTTGGAATTTTGGAACGGTACTCGCCGTTCTGGCTCTTTCCATCATTCCAACCTTCCAACTTTCTGCACAGACAGACGCCCGCCTCCTCGAAGCCCTTCGCCTCGCCCAGTCCGGCCAGGTTGACTCCGGTCGCGCGATCGTGCGTCGTCTGCTCGCAACCCTCCCGCCCGGCGACTCGTCCTTTCCGCAGGCGTTACTGGCCGCCGCGAAGATCGCGCCCGATGCGCGGACCGTGGCCTCGAATTTGAACCGCATCGTGGTCGAATACGGAACAGGTCCGTGGGCCGACGATGCGCTGTTGTTGCTCACGCAGCTGTACTTCGCGCAACACGATCCCGCCCAGACGGTGCAGTTCGCCGAACGGTTGAACAGCGACTATCCCGATTCACCATTCCGGCCGCGCGCGAACTTCTACGCCGCGCGCGCCTATTTCGAGCTCAAAAACGAAACCCGCGGCTGCGAGCTCATTCAGCAAGCGCTCGCCGGCGCCGGGGACGACGTCGAGTTCAAGAATCAAGTCAGTTTCTACGCGTCCCGCTGTGGCGCGCCAGCCACTCCGACGACCACCCCGGCAACACCCACGTCGACCGATACAGGATCCAAGGCGACCACACCTCTCCCGCACGCGTATGCCGTCCAGGTGCTCGCGGTGAAGAGCGCGGCACAAGTGGACGACATGCTCACCCGGCTCAAGGTCATGGGCTTCGTCGCGCGCGTGGTGCGTGACTCGAGCGGCTTTTTCAAGGTTCGCGTCGGCCATTACGCCACGCGTGATGAGGCGGTGCGGACGCAGCAACGCCTCAAGCAGAAAGTCGGCGGGCAGCCATTCGTGGTAGACGAGCCATGACCGCGTTGACTCCACCCGAAACGCCACTGATGCAGCAGTATCGTGACATCAAGGCCCGTTTTCCCCACACCATCCTGTTTTTTCGGATGGGCGACTTCTACGAGATGTTCGAAGACGATGCCAAGCTCGCGGCGCGCGAGCTGGGGCTCACCCTCACCTCCCGCAACAACGGAGGCGCCGCCGAGGTCCCACTCGCCGGCGTTCCCGTCAAGGCTGCCACGGAGTACCTCCGACGCCTGATCGCCAAAGGCCATCGCGTCGCGATCGCCGAGCAGATCGAAGACCCCAAGCTCGCCAAGGGCCTGGTGCGTCGCGCCGTCGTGGAGACCGTCACGCCGGGCACCGTGCTGAGCGACGACTGGCTCATCCGCAATCGGAACAATTACGTCGTCGCGGTTGATCCCCGCGGCACGGCTGCGGGGCTAGCCGCCGCAGGGCTCGCGACCCTGGACATCACAACCGGTGAGCTGATCCTCGAGGTCGTGCCTACCGCCGAGCTCGAGCCCGTGCTGGCGCGCTACGAGGCGCGCGAGGTGGTATTGCCGGCCGAGACGACCGTCGCCGCACCCGGGGCGACCGTTACAACCCGCGAAGCGTGGGAATTCGACGCCGAGCTCGCGCGCGAAGATCTGATGCGCACGTACGGGATTGCGTCCCTCGACGGACTCGGCATCGGGCCGGACGACCGGCCTGCCCTGGGCGCGGCCGGCGCGCTGCTGCGTTACGCCCGCGAACTCAAGCCGGGCGGCCTGCCGCACCTCGCGCACCCGACCATCGTCCGGCGTGGCGACGTGCTCCCGCTCGACGAGATGACACGTCGGAATCTCGAGCTGGTCGAGCCGCTGCGCGCCGGAGTCGAGGGGGGGGCAGGGGGAGCCACGCTGCTCGAGGTGATCGACCGCACGCTGACGCCGATGGGTGGCCGGCTGCTGCGCCGCTGGCTGCTGGCGCCCCTCGTGGATCCCGCCGCGATCAGCGCCAGGCTGGACGCGGTGGCGGTGCTGGTCGCGGACGGCCGGGGCCGGGAGCGGCTACGTGAAGCGCTCGACGGCGTGCGTGATGTCGAGCGCCTGGCGGGGCGAGCTGCGCTCGGTCGCGCGACGCCACGCGAAATGGGTGCGCTGCGCGATTCGATCGTGCGATTGCCCGACGTGGCCGGTGCGCTGGGGGGCGTGCACAGTCGCGAACAGTCCGAATCGGTCGACAAGAGCGCGCACGAGCTCGATCTGCTGACCGATCTCGGAGACGAGCTGAGCCGGGCGCTGGTCGAGCGGCCCCCGGCGCAGCTCGACGATGGTGATTCGATCAAGGCGGGATACGATCATGAGCTCGACGAGCTCAAAGCCGCGCGCGACGGCGGCAAGCAGTACATCGCCGGCCTGCAAGCGCGCGAGCGGGAGCGGACCGGCATCGCGTCGCTCAAGGTGGGCTTTAACAAGGTCTTCGGCTACTACATCGAAGTCACCCACACCCATCGCGACCGCATCCCGCCCAACTACGAGCGGCGCCAGACGCTCACCGGTGCGGAGCGCTACGTCACGCCCGAGCTGAAAGAGTACGAGGCGAAGGTGCTTGGCGCCGAAGAGCGCATTGCCGCGCGCGAAGCGGCGGTCCTCGATCAGCTCCGGCGCCGGGTCGCCGACGCGATTGCGCGGGTGCAGGCAACCGCGGGACATCTGGCCCGATGCGACGTCTGGGCGGCGCTGGCTGACGTCGCCGAACGCGAGCGGTATGTCCGGCCCGACATCACGGACGATTTCACGCTGGCGCTCGAAGGCAGCCGCCATCCGGTGGTCGAGCGCATGATGGCGCGGGAAGCGTTCATCCCCAATGACGTGACGCTGGATGAGGCCGGGCGGGTCATCCTGCTCACCGGTCCCAACATGGCCGGCAAGTCCACGCTGCTCCGCCAGGTCGGCCTCTGTGTCGTGCTCGCGCAGATCGGCTCATTCGTGCCGTGCCGGCGGGCGCGGATCGGCGTGGTCGATCGTCTGTTCACGCGCGTTGGCGCGTCCGACAACCTGGTGCGCGGCCAGTCGACGTTCATGGTCGAGATGAGCGAAACCAGCGCGATCCTGCATGGGGCGTCGGCGCGGAGCCTCGTGCTGCTCGATGAGATCGGCCGCGGGACGTCGACCTATGACGGCGTGGCGATCGCGTGGGCGGTGACGGAGTGCCTCCACAACACCATCGGCTGCAAGACGATCTTCGCGACCCACTATCACGAGCTGACGCAGCTCACCGAAGAGCTCGAGCATGTGCGCAACTTCAACGTCGCGGTGCGCGAGGTCGGAGAAGAGATCGTCTTCCTACACCGGCTGGAGCCGGGCGGCGCGGACCGCTCGTATGGCATTCACGTGGGCCGCCTGGCCGGGCTGCCCGATCCTGTCGTAACCCGTGCCTGGCAGGTACTCAAGCTGCTCGAAGCGGGACATCATTTCGCGCAACAGCGCGCGCCCGCAGCGCCCGACGCGACACAGCTGGGATTGTTTGCCGCTCCAGATCCGCTGCTGATCGAGTTGGACGGCCTCGACATCAACGCGTTGTCCCCGATCGAAGCGTTGCATCGCCTGGCGGAATGGCAGAAGCGTCGGAAAGACGGAGGCTCGTGAAAACCGTCATCGGCGTGGCATTGATTGGGATGGTTGCCTGTCGAGGCTCGTCACGACAATCGGAGGGGCAGGGTGCAGCGCCGCCGCCTGAATCCGAGGCGCCGGTCGCGCTCAACCCGGATGTGCCGATCGCCTATCCGCCGTCCCTGTTTGAGCGGAAGGTCGAAGGAGACGTGACGTTGCGGCTGTTCGTCGATTCGACGGGCAAGCTGATTCCCGAATCGACGCGGGTCGCGGAGCCCAGCGGTTACCCCGCGCTCGACTCGGCGGCGCTCGCGGGCGCGCCCGCCCTCAAGTTCGCGCCGGCCAAGCGCCACGGCATCGCGGTCGCAACCGTTTTCCTGCAGCCCGTCGAATTCCGCCAGGTGGGAACCACGCGGACCGGAACGGTTACGCTCCCCCCCCCACCCGCCCCCGCGCTAACGCCCGTCCTACCACCGGCGGCCGCGCCGCCGCCAGCGCCTCCGAGACCGCGTCCGGTCGTGCGCCCCCCCCCCGATACGACGCGTGCCGACACGACCAGAGTGCGTGCGGACACGACGCGCGCGCGGCCGGACACGACGCACCCAGACACCACCAAGGCGCGGCCGGACACGAGTGCCTCAACACACTAAGCCATACCAGAACGTCCTCGAGACGATCGGCTGGACCCCCCTGATCCGGATCAATGCGGTCACGCGGGGCATTCGCACGCCGGTCTACGCGAAGGCAGAGTTCTTCAATCCCGGCGGATCGGTGAAGGACCGCATCGGTCTGGCGATGATCGAGGCAGCGGAGCGGGCCGGGAGACTCCGACCGGGCGGACTGATCGTCGAGGCGACGTCGGGCAACACCGGCGTGGGCCTGGCGATCGCGGCGGCGGTCAAAGGGTATCGCTGCATCTTCACGATGCCGGACAAGATGTCGCAGGAAAAGGCACGCCTGCTCCGCGCCCTGGGCGCGGAAGTCATCATCACCCCGACCGCCGTGCCCCCGGATCATCCCGACAACTACATCATGAAAGGCCGCGCCATCGCGGCGGCGCATGAGAACGCGATCTTCGCCGACCAGCACTACAACCCCGTGAACCCCGACGTGCACTACCACACCACGGGACCGGAGATCTGGGAGCAGACGGACGGCAAGGTGACGCATTTCGTGTGCGCGCCGGGAACGGGTGGGACGGTGAGCGGCGCCGGCAAATTCCTCAAAGAGAAGAATCCGCAGATTCGCGTCGTCGCCGGCGATCCGGCTGGATCGATTTACACGGGGTACGCCAGGACCCACAAGAAAGGCGATGGACAACCATACAAAGTCGAGGGCATCGGCGGCGACAAGATTCCCAAGTCGCTGCACTGGGACGTCATCGACGAGTGGGTGGTCGTGAGCGACAAGGACGCGATGCAGATGGCGCGGCGGTTGTCCAAGGAAGAGGGGCTATTTGTGGGGGGATCGACGGGTGTGAACGTCGTGGCGGCCCTGCACGTCGCGCGCCGCAGCGACGATCCGACAGCGCTCGTCGTGACCGTGCTGGCCGACACGGGCGAGCGCTACCTCAGCAAGGTCTACAATGAGGAGTGGCTGCGCGAAAACCAGCTGATCGACGACTCGCGCCCGACCGTCGCGCGGCTCGTCGCCGCCAAGACGGGCGATGCCCCGCCCCTGATCCACGTCGCCCCGGAGGCGTCGGTGCGTCAAGCGTTGAATCTCATGACCACCTACAACGTGTCACAGCTTCCGGTGCTCGAAGACAATGACGGCGTCGGCGCGGTGTCGGAGCAAGCGCTGATGGCGCGGGCGATCGGCCAGCCCAAGATCCTCGACAGCCCCGTACGGGACGTGATGGACCCACCGTTCCCAGTCGTGGACGCGGAGGCCCCGGTCTCCCTGCTCACGACCTTGCTGTCGCGGACGACGCCCGCTGCGTTGGTCCGGCGCAATGGCAAGGTCGTCGGCATCGTGACGCGCTACGACCTGCTACACCAGCTGGCGGGCATTCACTGATGCGGATCACGGTCCTGACGGGCGGCGCGACCCCGGAACGCGCCGTGGCGTTCGCGAGCGCCTCCCAGATCGTGGCCGCCCTCCGCAGCCGCAAGCACGACGTCCGCGTCGTCGATCTCGCCGGCAGCCTCATGGACGAACGGGCGGAGCGGGAGCTGCTGGGCGGCGCCGTAGGGCTCACTCCGCCCGCCGTCGATGCACTCGCGGAGCGGGAGCGGCGGATGCTGTCGGAGGGGCTGGCGGCGCTCGAGGCAGTGCGGAACGCCGACGTGCTGTTTCTGGCCGTCCATGGCGGCGCTCTCGAAGGGGGGACGCTGCAGGCGGTGCTCGACGTCATCGGCGTGCCGTATACGGGCAGCGGGCCGCTGGCGAGCGCGCTGGCGATGGACAAGGACCTCTCCAAGCGGCTGTTCCGGTCTACCGGCGTGCCCGTACCCGCATGGTTCATGGCGCCGCCCCTGACCGCGGAAGATGTGAGCACCGCCCTTGGCTGGCCGGTTATTATCAAACCTTCCAAACAGGGCTCGTCGGTCGGATTGACCCTGGTCAAGAAGGCGCAGGATTTGGGCGCGGCGGTCACGCTGGCGGCGCGCTATGACGACGAAGTGATGGCCGAGCAGTTCATTCCCGGGATCGAGCTGACCGTGGGAGTGCTGGGGGACGTGCCGCTGCCGGTGGGGCAGATCGTTCCCAAGCACGAGTTATTCGACTACGAGACCAAGTACACGCCAGGGATGTCTGAGGAGACCTTCCCTGCCCGGATCGACACCGCGCTCGCCCGACAATTGCAGGAGTATGCGCTGATGGCGCACCGCGCCTTAAAGCTCAGCGGCTATTCGCGGATCGACTTCCGGGTAAGCCCCGAGGGAGACATCTTCTGCTTAGAAGCGAACTCCCTACCGGGAATGACCCGGACCAGTCTGTTCCCTCAGGCCGCGCAGGCGGCGGGCATCCCCTTCCCGGAGCTCTGTGACCGAATCGCGAGCCTGGCCCGGAACAACAGGATGGGAAAGGGGGGATAAAAACTAGCAGCCTCAAAGGACACGTAGGAGCATAGATGGGCCCGCAGCGAATGTACGGTTTGACTCCATGGGTACGACGACTCCTCGTCGCCAACCTGCTCGTGTTCCTCATTCAGAGCACGTTGTTGACTTCCCCGAGCTTTGCCGGCGCGTTCGGGTTCTCGCCCGCGCATGCCTGGCAGTATCCGTGGACGTTCCTCACATACATGTTCCTGCACGCGGGCATTCCGCACATCCTGTTCAACATGCTCATGCTGTTCGTCTTCGGCTCGTCGGTCGAAGACCGCATGGGTGGTCGCGTCTTCGTTCTCTTCTATCTCCTCTGCGGGATCGGTGGCGCGGCGTCGTCCTTCATCTTGCGGCAGGTGGTGCCCGTATCCCAGATCATCGGCGCGTCGGGGGCGGTGCTTGGTGTCGCGGTCGCGTTCGCCTGGTATTGGCCCGACCATCCGGTGTTCGTCTTTCCGTTGCCGGATCCGGTGCCGGCGAAATGGCTCGTCACGTTTCTCGTGGCGCTGGATCTCGTGCTGGCGCTGGTCGGCGCGAGCGACGGCATCGCGCACCTCGCGCATCTCGGCGGTGTGGGAACCGCGCTGCTCTATCTCAGGGGCCAAGCATGGTGGGTGGCGCGCGGCGAACGGCGCGGGCGCGGGCCCCCATCCGAGTCGAGTGTGCTGGTATCGCAACCGCCGCGTGTCAGTCGAGGCTCCAGCGTCCCTCCATCTGCACAGCGGGGGAAGTCCCGCGGGGCGGGCGAGCCCGATGCGCGGGCGAATGCCGAGATCGATCGCGTGCTCGACAAGATCATCGCGACTGGTGTGGAAAGTCTCACGCCCGCCGAACGGAAATTTCTCACCGAAATCAGCCGCCGGTTGCGCACGCCTCCCCCGAAGGCCTAGGACGCGGGTTGTCAAGTCGGGCGACGTGACGCCGCGCTTGTCCCGGAGCGGCGCGGTTCCCAAATTGGGGCGGCAACCGCGCAATGCTCGTCAATCTCGTTCCGGAATTCCTCGCGACGCTCTCCGCGTCAGATCGTTCCGCGGCATACCACGAGTACCTCGATCGCCATCGCCCCGTGTTGAGTGCCTACTGGCAGAACTACGTTCTCGATCCCGCGTCCCCGCACGCGGCGCCGATCATCGAGACGGCGCTACACGCCGACCGCTCCGACCTCCGGCGCCTGCTCGAAGACGTGGACGTCGTCGCCGTGGCCGAGGACGCGTTGCGCCGGGCCATGGACCTGCTCGAGGCCGACTGCCCGGTGGATCTCTACCTCATGGTGGGCGTCGGCGGCGCGAATGCGGGAGAGCTGGTCGTCGGCGGGCGCGGGATCGCGTTCGTCTGCCTCGAGCATTTCACCGGACGGGCGAACGCGCAGACGTACGGCATGGGCCTCGCGCCTGCGCTGTTGCCACTCTGGATCGCGCACGAGGTCGCGCACGCGCTGCGCTACACCTCGGCGTCCAGCCGCGCGGCGATCCGGCGACTCGTCGGCGACCTGGGCGGCTATTACGACGTGTGGGAACTGGGCTCGCGTGCGACACTGCGCGAGCTGGTCGTCAACGAGGGCACCGCCATCGCGGCCGCGCAGGCGGTCGCGCCGGGTTTCGAGCCGTGGGAGTACTTCGGCTACAACCGGCGCCAGTATCGCCGCTTGCGCGAACTGGACGCCTTTCTGCGGCGTGCGTCCGCGAACGACCTCGACGCGACGGGTCTGGGTCTGCGGTTGCGGTATCTGTCCGGCGGGATGAGTCCGGCGGCACGGCTGCTCGCCGGTAAGGTGCTGCCGGAGCGCTCCGGCTATTACCTCGGCTTCCGCCTGGTCGAGAACTATCTGGCCGAGCACGGTGCGGCATCTACGGTGCGCGCGGCGGTCGACGACCTGCGCCAGGCAGACGATCGGGCCAGCGGGGGCGGGGTCCAGACGGCGTGACGACGCGCGGCAAGCGGTCCGCGTCCGGGCGCCCCCCCCATCCCGCCCCGCCCGTGTCGCCGCCTCCCGCAGTGGGCGAGCGGCGGCACAATCGGCCGCTGCGTGAAGTGCTGGACGAGCTGCTCGCCCATACACGCGACATCGCACGGCGCGCCAAGGCGATGACGCCGGCGGAGCTCGATTACGCGCAGCAGCGGCTGGAGTGGCTCGCGGACGAGGTCTGGCGGTTGTCGACCGGCGAGGCTACGCCCCCCGAGTAGATTACCGACGTATGGGCACGCGCGGCGAATTCAAAGTAGCCATCACCAAAGAGGACCTCGTCTTTGCGGCGGCGCATTTCATCACGTTCGCCGGCCACCGCTGCGAGAGACTCCACGGGCACAATTACCGCGCCAGCCTCGTGGTCGAAGGCGGGCTCGAAAAAGACAGCTGGTTCGTCGTGGATTTCTCCGCGGTGAAGAAGCTGATGCGCGGCCTCACCGCCGAGCTGGATCACCGCGTGCTCTTGCCGCGCGATAATCCCCAGCTCCAGATCTCTGAGGAGAACGGCAACGTGCGCGTCGCGTTTGCCGGGCAACCACGGTACGTATTCCCTGCGGGGGATTGTGTGATCCTGCCCATCCCGAATACGACCGTAGAGATGCTGGCCCAGTATCTCGCGGGTCGCGTCCGTGCCGAGCTCGGCGCTGTTCACCTCAAGACCATCGAGGTCGAAGTGGAAGAGAACTTCGGCCAGTCAGCGAGCTACCGTGAAACCCTCGACTAAGCTGTCGCCCACGGAGATCACCGAGCGCCTCAAGACCTTACCAGGCTGGCGGCTCGAAGACGGGGCCATCGTGCGCGAGTACCAGACCGACGGCTGGCCGACCACTTTGATGCTCGTGAACGCGATCGGCTTTCTGGCGGAGGCGGCGGACCATCATCCCGATCTCGCGGTGAGCTGGGGCAAGGTCGGGGTGAAACTGTGGACGCACAGCGCGGGCGGCCTGACGGCGAGTGACGTGGAGCTGGCGCAGCTGATCGAGCAGACGGCGCTGTGGCGACCGCAACCGGGAAAGAGCGCGCTGCGCGGCACGACCAAGAAATTCGTGGGCTAAGCGCTCACTTCCCCACGCAGAACGCCGCGAACACGCGGTCGAGTACATCCTCTGGCGTAACCGCCCCGATCAAGTCGTCGAGCGCGAGCACGGCGGCGCGCAGATGCGTCGCCGTCGCCGCGGCATCGACGCCCCGGGTGCGGGCGTCCCAGAACGCATCGAGCTCCGCCAGCGCTCGCGCGAGCGCGGCACGATGCCGCGCGCGGGTCACCACCGGTTCGACGTCACCCAGCGCGAGCAACCGGCCGAAGGCGACTTCGGCCAGCTGGCGGCGGAGCTCGGCCAGCCCTTGACCCGT
>WNGI01001108.1_pt1 | contig 47955 bp, 38 predicted proteins | sample 5400621 | NCBI WGS metagenome assembly WNGI01 (sample SAMN13153374, study PRJNA577476) | soil metagenome | isolation source: 20 cm soil or saprolite under Garry oak tree replicate 1 | place: USA:California | collected 2016-06-15 | reverse complement strand
GGGCCGCGGGGGAAACCGCGACGTTGCTGCGACTGCACGGCATCCAGGTGCAACGGCTGCTGGGCGACTGGACCGATACCGTGGAGACGCTGACGGGCACGCAACTCAAGTGGGCGCCGCGGGAATTCCAGGGCCACCACCTGTTGGAAGTGTCGGGGACGTGGACGCGGGCGCCCCGCCTGGTCCCCGCTGGGGCGTACTTCGTCCCCACGGCGCAGCCGCTGGGCCGTCTGGTGTTCGCGCTGCTCGAACCCGAGGGGTTCGGGCTGGCGCGCTGGGGCGTGTTCGATCGGCTGCTCGGCGGCGAGTTCGGCGCGCTCTCGGGGATGGTGTACGGGTCGACCGGCGTGGCGGAGTTCCCGGTGTGGCGGGCAGTGCGGGCGCCACGCGTGGCGCAGCGCGCGCTGCCGTAATCAGGCGGGCGCGGCCGCCTCGGCGATCCCCGCGAGCTTGCGGCGCTCGGCGAGATGGGCCCGCAGGTCGAGACCCGTCTTCAGCGCGATCAGGATTAGAAGAGCGCCTACGGGCGAGCCGACCGACAGGATGAGGAAGCCGCCACCCAGCACGGCGAGGTGCAGCACCACCACCCGGCCATACGGCTGCGACATCAGCTGCTGGAGGCTGATCCGGAGGTACTCTCCGCCGGCCACGTAATTATGAAGGAAGGAGAAGCCGTGGCTCACGATCAGCGCCACCACGGCCCAGGCCAGGCCCTGCTCGCGCAACGCGGTGAGCACCGTGTGAACGCTGAGCCCAAACCCGGACTGCGGCTTCTGTCCCCCGATGAGCAGGAAGACGAAGACGCCGTGCACGAAGGTGAACATGCCGTAATGGACGCAGAAGAACGGGATCATGAACGCCTTGGCCGCCCAGGCGAGCCCCTGCCGCGGCCTCGCGATCAGCATCCGCAGCACGTTGAACGCCCCGACGATGACATTTTCGCTCCAGTACAGGAGCACGACCGCGAACACCGTCCAATGGTGCAGCAGCACGCCGACGAGCGGCGCGGTGTTGGCGAGGATCAGGAAAAAGGCGGAGAGCGGCCAGCGCCGTGCGGCGACGGCGGGGGGAGCCATGGAGATGAAGATACGCCATGAGTGACCTGCGGCGCTCCATCGGCCCCGTGCGCGCCACGGCGATGGTCGTGGGGACGATCATCGGCGCGTCGATTTTCGTGCAGCCCTCGGTGATCACCGGCGAGATGCGCTCGGTGGCGGGGGTCGTCCTCGTGTGGGCCTTCGCCGGCGCGCTCACGCTGGCGGGGGCCCTGATCTGCGCGGAGCTCGCGTCCGCGTATCCGCTAAGCGGGGGCGTCTACGTGTTCCTGCGCGAGGCGTATTCGCCCGCGCTCGGCTTTCTGTGGGGCTGGGCGATGTTCTGGAGCATGCACTCCGGCATCATCGCCGCCATCTGTGGGGCTGGGCGATGTTCTGGAGCATGCACTCCGGCATCATCGCCGCCATCGCGATGGTGTTCTCCCGCTACGTCGCCTACTTCGTGCCGCTCGGCGACGCGGGGCTCAAGGCCGTGGCGATCGGCGCCGTGTTGCTGCTCTCGGCGGTGAACTATCTCGGCGTGGCGTTCGGCAGCGCGGTCCAGGCGGGGTTCACCATCGGCAAAGTCCTGGCCGTCGCGGCGATCGTCGTGGCCGGATTCTGGCTGGGCGGGCGACTGCCGCAGCACTTCGTGGGAACGAGCGTGCCGGGCGCGGGACCGGGGTGGAGCGCCGTAGCGGCGGCGGTCGCGGCGGGCCTGTTCGCCTTCGGCGGGTGGCACATGGTCACGTACACCGCCGAGGAAACGCGCGACCCGCGCCGCACGATCCCCCGCGCGCTGCTGGCCGGGACGCTGATCGTTACCGCGGCGTACGTCGCGCTCAATGCCGTGTACCTCTACGTGCTGCCGCTCGATCGCGTGATCGCCTCGAACCGGATCGCGGCCGAAGCGGCGGCCGCGCTGGTGGGGCAGGGGAGCGGCGCGGCGATCGCCGCCCTGGTCGTCGCCTCGACGTTCGGCGCGCTGGCCGGGATCGTCCTGACGGGTCCCCGGGTCTACTTCTCGATGGCGCGCGACGGCCTGCTGTTCCGGTGGCTGGGAACGGTGCATCCCCGCTTCGGCACGCCGCACCGGGCGATTGTCCTCCAGGCGGTGTGGTCGTCAGCGCTGGTGGCGCTGTGGAGCTACCGCGCCTTGTTCACCCAAGTCGTCTATACGGAATGGATCTTTTTCGCCGCCGTGGCGGTGGGCCTCGTGCTGCTGCGACGCCGCGCGGGCTATGGGCCTGCGTACCGCGTGCCCGGTGTCCCCGCCGTGCCGCTGGTGTTCGCGGCGGCGGCGCTGGTGGTCGCCGCCAGCCAGGTCGCCGCCAATCCGCGTACCAGTGCGCTCGGATTGGCCCTCGTGCTGGCGGGACTCCCGGTGTACTTCAGGTGGTCGCGCGGGCACTCCCCACACCCCACACCCCACCTCCCGTCATGATCATTGATTTTCACAACCACTACTACCCACCGGAATATCTCGACGCTCTGCGCCAAGGTCCGACCGCCGTGCAATTGTCCACCGACGCCGAGGGCAACCCGGTCATCGGCTATCCGGGCGATTACAACGTCGCCGTGCGTGGGCACCGCGACATCGCCTATCGCGCGGGAGTGCTGGCGCACGAGGGTGTGGACATGCAGGTATTGACGCTCACGACGCCCGGCACGCACATCGAGTCGCCGTCGCGCGCGGCCGGCCTGGCGCGGCTCGTGAACGACGCGTTCGCGGCGGTCGTGCGGTCCCGGGGGAAGCAGTTCACCGCGCTGGCCACGCTGCCGCTCAACGACCCCGCCGCGTCGGCCGCCGAGCTGGAGCGCGCCGTGACCACGCTGGGGCTGCGCGGCGCGATGCTGTTCAGCAACGTCAACGGCGTGCCGCTCGCCGATGCGCGGTACCGGCCGCTGTACGAGCGGGCCGACGCGCTCCAGGCGGTCTTGTACATCCATCCCATCCACCCCGTCGGCGTCGCGGCGATGACCGAGTACTGGCTCATGCCCCTCGTCGGGTTTCCGACGGACACGACGCTCGCGGCCGCGCACTTGGTGTTCAGCGGAGTGGTGGAGCGCTTCCCCCGCATCCGTTGGGTGCTGGGCCACCTCGGCGGGGCGATCCCCTACATCGCGGAGCGGCTCGATCGCGGGTTCGAGGCGTTCCCACTCGACGTGCCGGCGGCGGATCGCGCGTTGATGCTGGGGGGGAACGCGGCGAGACTGCTGGGGCTCTAGTGATTCCGTTTCGTCGTGATGATGATCACGCCGTTGGCGCCGCGCGACCCGTAGATCCCCGTCGAGGACGCGTCCTTCAGGACGTCGATGCGCGCGACGTCCCGCGGCGCGATGCCGGCGAGCGCATTGGCCAGCGATCCGGCGGGCGCGGGGATGTCGTCGATCACGAGCAGCGGATCGTCTTCGGTCGGGCTTCCCAGGATGCCGTGCGTGCCGCGGATGCGCACGGTGAAACTCCCGTCCGCCAGCAGCCGCACCTCGACGCCGGGCACTTTGCGCAGCAGCTCGTCGATGCGCCCGGCGCGGGCGTCGGACTCGCTCGGGACGAAAGACGTGACGGCACCCGTGCCCGTCTTCCGGGCCTGGGTGCCGTAGCCCACGGAGGCCTGGTCGTCGGGGGCGGGGGCCTGGCCGCGCGGCGCCCCCGGACCCCCACACCCCGCCGCTACCGTGAGCGCGATGGTCGCGACGCTAGCGGCGCGCAACGGAGCGCCTCCAGTCGAGCAGCACGCTCACCCCGACGTGCACGGCGAAGTTGCTGTTGTAGGTGACCTGCGGCGTCTCGTTTGCCGGCGAGGTCACGAAGTCCTCGTTGGCGTCGAGCCGTGCGCCGATGCGCTCGTTCCAGCGGTACCGCACGCCGAGGAGCACGGCGAGCCCGTGGTCGGTCGCCGAGTAGGCGCCACTGTACTTGTTGCGCACCAGCCCCGCGCCGACGAGCACGTCCACCCGGGCGCTGCCCGGCGTCTGGTAGTAGTAGGTCAGGCGCGCGTGCAGTGGACTGTGCGTCACCGCGGCGCCTCCCGGCCGGTCGCTCGAGGTGCGGGCGATGTCCAGCTCCACGGCGACGTTGGGTTGCAGGAACACGGCGAGCCGGCCGCCCGCGCCGATCGCGTTGCCGACACCCAGGCTGTTGTCGAACCGCGTGTAGCGGGCGAACGCGCCAGCCTCGAAGCTCCCGGCGCGCTGGGCGGCGCCGGGGACGGCGAGCGTGAGCGCCGCCGCCACCACGAAGCGAGTCACTCGAGTCGTCATGATGCCCCCTAGTAGCCCGGATTCTGCGACAACGCCGGATTGACGTTGCGCTCGGATTGCGGAATCGGGAACCGCTTCCGGAAGTTCGCGAGCCGTGCCAGACGCGCCGGGGCAGGATTCGCATGGGCCGGGTCGAGATCGTGGTCGCGCAGGCTGTTGTAGAAGTAGCCCGGGTCTTCCGAGTCGCGGCGCACCAGGTCGAACCAGCGCTTGGCCTCGAAGGAGAGCTCCCAGGCGCGCTCCATGAAGATCGCGTCGCGCACCGACAGTTTATCCGTCGGCTCGCCGGCGGTGCCGTAATTGTGTGGCTCCGGACGATTCTCGGCGCCCGTGCCCCTGCGCGCGCGCGTGCGGATCGAGTCCAGGAACTGGACCGCCACGCCTGTGTTGCCGAGCTCGTTCTGCGCCTCGGCGTAGATCAGGATCGCCTCGGCGTAGCGGTACAACGGCACATCGACGTCGTTCAGCTGCCAGTTGGCCCCATTGTCGCTCTTGCGATACTTGTACGGCATCGGGCCATCCGCCAGCGTATCGTGCCGAACGACGTGGTTGATCGTATCCGTCCACGTCGGACAGACGCCGCTGAAACTGCAACCTCCCCACACGTACGCCGTCGTCGCCGTGAACCCCGTGTCGGCGCCCCGGCGGTAGTCGCCGGAGAGGTAGCTGTTGAAGAACCAAGTCGTCGGGTGGATCAGGCCCCAGCCGCCGCCCTGACCCATGTCGAGCCCCCAGTCCCGCGGGTAGTAGAACAGCTGGAAGATGCTGCTGGTGTTGCCGGTGACCCCGGAGTTATTGATCGTGAGAATCATCTCGCGGTTGCCCTTATTCTTGGGCAGGAAGGTGCTGAGGTAGTCGTTGTTCAGCGACCAGAGGCCGGAATCGATGACCTTCTTCGCCCAGTACGAGGCGCTGTCCCACTGATTGCTCAGCATGAAGCTCGAGCGCCACAGGTACAGGTCGGCGAGGGCCATCTGCGCCGCGCCCTTCCGTATCCGACCCTGCGTCGGCACCCCGTACTCATCGGCGGACGGCCACGTCGCCGGCAGGTCCGCCTCGGCCTCGACGAGGTCCTTGACGATCGCCGCGTGGATCTGGGCCACCGGCGTCCGCGTGGGCCGCGGGTTCGCCTGCTCCTCCGGGGTCAGCAGTAGCGGCACGCTGTCGTACACCTTGGTGAGCCACAGATACGCGTAGGCCCGCAGGAACTTGGCCTCGGCGAGGTTCCGGGTTTTGGTCTGCGTGTACGGCGTCTGGATCGCGGACCCCTTGGCGAGCACCAGGTTGGCCCGGCTGATGACGCTGTACATCGTGCCCCAGTACGACTGCACCCGGCACGTGCTGGCGTCCCAATCGAGCAGGTCGGGACAATACGTCCCGGCGTTCGGCTCGCGGTTGTCGGCGCGGGTCATGTCCGAGGCGAGCTCCAGCGAGGTCCATTGGCTCTGACCCTCGAGCCCGCGCAGCGCATTGTAGATCGCGATCGTGGCGCTGTTCAGGTCGGCGCCGGTCTTGAAAAACGTGTCGGTGGTCGTGAACCCCTTGGGGTCCTCGTTCAGCAGATCCGTGCACGCGATCAAGGCGACCGAGAGCACCAGCGAGGCGATCAAGTGATGGCGTCTCATGGCAGTCTCCCGGGGTCAGTAGGTGGCGGTCACGCCGAAGTTCCAGACGCGGGCCCGCGGGTAGGCCCCGATGTCGATGCCGCCGAAGCGCGCGTCCCCGCCCATGCTGTTGACGTCGGGATCGAACCCCGTGTAGTGCGTGAGCACGAAGAGGTTCTGTCCGGTCACGTAGACGCGGGCGGACGCCGCGTGCGGCACGAAGCCGGGCGGCAGCTGGTAGCTGAGCGTCACGGTCTGCAACCGCAGATACGATCCGTCCTCCACCAGCGGGCTGTACAGGCGGCGCGGGCGGTTCAGGTTGGCCCGGGGCACGGTGGTGTTCGTATGGGTCGGGGTCCAGCGATCGAGCGCCGTCGTCCGCTCGTTGTTCTGCATGATCAGCAGGTCGCCGTAGGCGTTGCCGCCGTTGATGATCTTGTTTCCGGAGCTGAAGTTGAAGAACGCGTCCAACGTCAGCGGTCCGAAGCTCAGCGTGTTGCCGACGCCGCCATAGAACTTCGGGTCGGCGTACCCCAGGATCGTCCGATCAGAGGCCGTGATCACGCTGTCCCCGTTGCGGTCGGCGATCTTGTACTCACCGGGCGTGCAGTCACTGGCGGTCTTGAGGTAACAGGCATCCCCGACCTGCCATAGGCCGGTGACCTGATAGCCATAGATGGCGCCGAGCGGCAGTCCCGCGGTGACGAGGTAGACGTCGGAAGGGCTGAAGAAATTGCCGGTGCGGGGCGACAGGAACAGCGAGTCGTTCCCGGTCCGCAGCGTCTCCACCCGGTTGCGGTTCGCGGCGACGTTGAGGGAAGTGCGCCAGCTGAACCGGCCGCGCTCGACGTTGACGGTGTTGAGGGAGACTTCCACACCCCGGTTGCGCACCGAGCCGATGTTGCGCAGCTGGCTGGTGTAGCCCGACGTCGCCGGCAGCGGGATGCTGAGCAGCAGGTCGTTGGTCCGCGCCCGGTACACGTCGAACGCGAGCACGACACGGTTCTGGAGCAGCGCGGCATCGAGCCCGACGTTGAGCTGCGTCTGCTTCTCCCATTTCAGGTCCGGGTTGGGCATGACGGTCGATGGGGAGAGCGCCGGGAATTCGGTGGTGCCGAACGAATACCACCGCGTGCTCAGCCCCGCGAGGGATTGGTAGGGGCCGACCGCTTGATTGCCGACCGAGCCGTAGCTCACGCGCAGCTTCACGTCGTTGAAGACCGACTGGTGCTGCATGAAGGGCTCGTCCCCGAGCCGCCAGGCGAACGCGGCGGAGGGGAAGAACGCCCACTTGTGATTCACCCCGAACACGCTGGAGCCGTCCCGGCGGCCCGTGAGGGTGAACAGGTACTTGTCGGCGATGTTGTAGTTGGCGCGCCCCAGATACGACAGGATCGCCGACTCGCTGATGCCGGTGCCGGGCGGGATCAGCTGCGACCCGGAGCCGAGGTTGTAGACGGTCGTGGCGTCCGTCGGGAAATTGGCGCCGTCGGCGCGCAGGTTCTCACTGTACCACGTCTGCACGGAGAAGCCGCCGAGCAGGTCGACGCGGCCGGGACCCAGCGCGCGGCGCCACGTGACGGTGTTCTCGTTGGTCAGGTTGCGGCTCGTGCCGGAGAACATCCACCCGGCCCCGGCGACGCCGCCGGCGATGATCGAGCGCGGCGCGAAATTGTGAATCCCGTCGAACTGGAAGTTCCCCCCGAACGTGGTCCGCACCCGCAGCGTGGGCGTCAGGTCCAGCTCGCCGAACGCGCTGCCCAGCAGCCGCGATGTCGTGTTCAGGTCCGTGAGCTCGGTGGCGTTGGCGATCGGGTTGGGGACCGGCTCGGTGGTGGGTGAGGTCTTGATCCACGCGCCGGCCGCGTCGCGGGGGGCCTGGAATGGGGCGAACTCCATCGCCGCCTGGATGCCGTTGGCGCTGTTGCCGAGCGAGCCGTTCTCCACGCTGGGGGCGTTGCGGGCGGCGCGGGTGAAGCTGAGGCTGGTGCCCACGCGGAACCGGGGGCTCACGTCGGCGTCGAGGTTCAAGCGGCCGCCGTAGCGGGAAAAGTCGGAGCCGATTTCGATGCCTTGCTGATAGGCGTAGTTGACGCTGAACAGATACCGCAGCCGCTGCACACCGCCCGCGAACGTCAGGGCCTGGCTCGTCTGTGGCGCGGTGCGCAGCAGCATTGACGGGTAATCGTACGTCTGGGCAGCTGCGATTTGTGCGGCGCTGAAGATCGTGGGTTTGCTGATGTTGGTCCGGGCCTCGTTCGCCAACTGCATGAACTGCGGCCCGCTGAGCACGGGGATCGTCCTCGCGATCTGCTGGAACCCCGCGCTCGTCTCGAAGGTCACCCGGCTCTCCCCCGCCTGGCCGCGGCGGGTCGTGATCAGCACCACGCCATTGGCGCCGCGCGCGCCGTAGATCGCCGTGGCGGACGCGTCCTTCAACACGTTGATCGCCTCGATCTCGTCGGGGTCGATCGACATCAAGGGATTGGCCTTGGGGTCCGAAGACGACGTGCCCTGCTCGGCGGGGAGGCCGTCGATGACGTACAGCGGCTCGCTGTTCGCCGTGATGGAGCCGGTGCCCCGCACTCGCACCCGCAAGCCCCCGCCCGGCAGCCCCGTATTCGAGGTCACCTGCACGCCCGCCGCCTTTCCCTGCAGCCCGGCGCTCAGGGTGATCATCGGCGCGGCTTTGGTCGCGAACTGCTCCGCCGTCACCGAGGCGACGGCGCCGGTGAGGTCCTGCTTCAAGGCGCTCCCGTAGCCAATGGCCACGATGGGGTTCAGCTCGATGGGGCTGCGCTGCAGCAGGAAGTCCGCCACCGTCTCCTGGCCCTCTTGCACCACGACGGTCGCATCCCCGGGCGTGTAGCCCAGCGAGCGGGCGCGGAGCCGATACGACCCCGCCGGCACTCCGGCGATCGCGTAGCGGCCGCCGCTGTCGCTCGTCGCGGAGAACGACGTCCCCACCACAATCACGTTGACCCCGGCGAGTGGCGTCGCGGCCGTCCCGGTGCGCACGGTGCCGGAGATCGAGCCCGCCGCGGGCGCGGGCCTGTCGCCCGGCGGGTCCGTCAGGAGGATCTGGCCCGTGCGATCGAGCGTCGGCACGGCGCCGGTGCCTTGGAGCAACGCGTCCAGTGCCACCCGGACCGTCACCGCGTCGAGCCGGGCGGAGACCGGCCGGTCCAGCGGCACCACCCGGCGCGAATACGCGATCCGCACGCCGGCCTGGCGCGCGACCTCGTCGAGCGCGTGTTGCAGCCGCACGTCCTCGACCGCGAGCGTCACTGGCCGGTCGAGCGGCGAAGCGCCCGGTTGCTGGAGGGAGGGGGCGACGAGCAGGCCGATACAGGCGATCACCACGTGCATACCGAATCCTCCTTCATGTGCGACGCCGGTCGTGAACGACGGGAAGGAGCCGGACCGCGCGGCCGGTCCGGGTGAAACGCGCGTCGAGCACCCGCGCCAGCGCCAGGAGGGCGTCGTCGGCCGCGGAGAAACCAAACGCGATCGTGACCCGCTCCGCGTCCAGGGAGCGGTCGGTGGTCTGGATGTCGAGGTCGTACCAGCGCCCGAGCTGAGCGAGCACCCGCGGCAGCGGTGCGTCTTCGAACACCAGCGCCCCGCGCGTCCAGGCGACGTAACTCTCCAGCCGGATGCCGCGGGTGCGGATGGCGCGCCCGCGCGCGTCGATCACGCCGCGATCCCGGGCGCCCAGGGTCAGCCCCCGGCGCGGCGCGCCGTCCGGGCCGTGCAGCGCCACACGGCCGCGCGCCACGACGACCGCCACACCGTCCTCCGGTTCGTAGGCATGGACGTCGAATTCCGTCCCGAGATCCTCCGCGGTGCCGTAGGGCGTGCGAACCACGAAGGGTCGCAGCGAGTCGTGCTGGATCACGAAGTACGCCTCGCCGTCCAGCTCGACGCGGCGCTCGCGGACGCCGAAATCCCGCGGCATTCGCAGCCGGGTGGCGACGCTGAGGAGAATCCGGGAGCCGTCCGGCAACGACAGCTCGGCGCGCTGGCCCGGCCCGGTGGCGAATTCCCGGAACGGCGCAACGTGAGGACGCCGCGTCCACAGCAGCGCGGCGGCGAGCGAGAGGATCACCGCCGCCGCAATTCGCAGTGGCCAAGGCGACCCCCAGAACGTCGAGCGGTGGGGAACCAGGTACAGGAGCGGCGCGGCGCCGGAGGCGTCGGACGCCCGCAGACGCCGCCGCGCCCCGGCGACATCCCAGCGCCGCGCGGCGGCGCCGGTCACGCGCCACAGCGCCTGCAGCTCGTCGAGGAGGGCGCCGCGCCCCTGATCGGCGGCAATCCATGCCTGGATCGCCGCCGCTTCCGCGGGCGAGCAGTCACCCTCGACGTACCGGAGGAGGTCGGACTCCGCGAACATGGGCGCTCAAGGAAGACAACCCCCGAGCGGGCTCAGAGTATGAAGGGGGCGAGCTTGGCCCTGAGCAGCGTCGCGGCGCGCCACATCTGCGACTTGACGGTCCCGAGCGAGACGCCGAGGCGCCCGGCGATCTCCTCGTAGCTCAGCCCCTGGGACCGGCGCAGCAGGAAGGTGGCGCGGCACCGGCTCGGCAGCTCAGTGATGGCGCGCTGCGCGGCGGCATCGAGCTCGCGCCGCAGGCAGTGGTCTTCCGGGGTGTCGGGGCCGGGCGCAGCCTCGCGATCGACGCGCGCGATCCACGCCTCCGCCACGCGGGCGTGGCGCAGGTACTTCAATGCCCGATTCCGGGCGGCGACAAACAGGTAGCGGCGGGTCAGGCGGAGCGCATCGCGGGGACCGCGCGTATCCCATAGGTGGAGGAACAGCTCCTGCACGACGTCCTCCGCGGCCTCCGCCGACCCGACAAAGCGCAGCACGTAGTCACAGAGAGCGGCGTAGTGCGCGGCGAACGCCGACTCCCAGTGGGGGGATCGGACGCGGGCGGCCCCGGTGACGGGGACCGAGGAAACCGACCGGAGTGACGGCTCCGACATGGCCGAGGGCGCTAGTGCTGCCGCTCGCCACGCGTTCAAGAACGAGGCCGACGCCGCGAGCACCGCCACGAGCCTCTCCTCGGCCGCCCCGTGGCGCCCGCGCCACAGGAAGTGACCGTGGCTGTTGAGTTGTTGCCACAGGCCCGAACGGACGTGACTCTCGTCACGGGACGCCGCGCGAGGCAAGGTATGGTTTAGCTGTGACCGGCACACCTTCGATCGCGGGTCGGATCGGGCCCGCCGGGAAGACCGCTCGGTGGAGCGACATCACCATCTTCACCGTCCTGGCGGCGATTTATTTCTTCGCCGGCAAGGCCGGCCTGCGCCTCGCGTTCGTCCACGTCAGCGCCACGGCGGTCTGGCCTCCCACGGGGATCGCCATCGCCGCGTTCTTGGTGCTCGGCCTCCGGGTGTGGCCGGCGATCCTCGCTGGCGCCTTCCTCGTCAACCTCACGACGGCGGGCTCGGTCGCCACCTCGCTGGGTCTCGGGGTCGGCAACATGCTCGAAGGGCTGGTTGGCGCCTACCTCGTCAACCGCTTCGCCGGCGGGCGCGACGCGTTCGAGCGCGCGCCGGACGTTTTCAGATTTGCGCTGGTCGCGGCGCTGCTGAGCACGACGGTGAGCGCCACCGTCGGCGTTACCACCCTCGCCGTCGGCGGCTTCGCCCGCTGGGCGGACTACGGACCGATCTGGGTGACGTGGTGGCTCGGCGACGTGGCTGGTGATCTCGTGGTCGCCCCGGTCGTGTTGCTGTGGAGCGCGCGTCCGCGTGTGCTGTGGCGGCGGGCCCAGGCACTCGAGGCCGCGGCCCTGGTGGGGTCGCTCCTCCTCAGCGGCGGGCTGGTGTTTGGCGGGCTGTTCCCGTCGGACGTGAAGCACTATCCGCTGGAGTTCGCGACCGTCCCGTTGCTGTTGTGGGCCGCGTTCCGCTTCGGGCCGCGCGAAACGGCGAGCGCGATCCTGCTCCTGTCGGGGCTGGCGATCTGGGGGACCCTCAAGGGCTATGGGCCCTTCGTCCAGCCGACTCAGAACGAATCGCTGCTGCTGCTGCAGGCGTTCATGGCGGTCGTGTCGGTTTCCAGCTTGACCCTCGCGGCCGTCGTGGCTGAGCGCCGGCGGGTCGAAGTGCGGCTGCGCCACCTCTCCGTCAGCGATCCCCTGACCGGGCTCGCCAATTACCGGCAGCTGATGGCGGCCCTCGAGAGCGAAATCCAGCGCTCGCAGCGCACCGAGCGGCCCTTCGCCGTCATCCTCCTCGACGTGGACGGTCTGAAGCGCATCAACGACCGCCATGGCCACCTCGTCGGCAGTCTGGCGTTGTGCCGGGTGGCGGCGGTGTTGCAGCTCTCCTGCCGCGCCATCGACACGGCGGCGCGGTTCGGCGGGGACGAGTTCGCCCTGGTGCTCCCCGAGGCCGACGAGGCCGCGGCCGAGCTGGTGATGCGTCGCGTGACGGAACGGCTGACCTGGGATACCGACACCCCCCGCGTCACGGTGAGCCTGGGCGCGGCAGTCCACCCGCGTGACGGCACGACCGTCCAGGCGCTGCTCGACGCCGCGGATCGGGGGCTGTACGCGATGAAGGGGAAAAAGGTGGGCCGGCGGGGTTAGATTGTAGCACCCCTATGGCCGAGAAGAAGCGCGCGTTCAGCCCCGGCGCCTGGCAGGAAGCCCGGGCGCTCATCTACCAGCACCGCGGCCGGCTGGCGCTGGGGTTCGGGCTGCTGCTCACCAACCGCCTCGCCGGCCTGGTGCTGCCGGCGTCCTCCAAGTGGGTGATCGACCGGGTCATCAACCAGCGCCACGCCGAGCTGCTCGTGCCGCTCGCCGTCGCCGCCGGCGTGGCCACGCTGGTCCAGGCGATCACCGGGTTCGGGCTCTCGCAGATCCTCGGCGTCGCGGCGCAACGGGCCATCACCGACATGCGGCGCACCGTGCAGGCCTACGTGCTGCGGCTCCCCGTCGGCTACTTCGACTCCACCAAAAGCGGCATCCTCATCTCCCGCATCATGAGCGACGCCGAGGGCATCCGGAACCTGGTGGGGACGGGGCTGGTACAGCTCGTCGGCGGACTCGTAACCGGCGCGATCGCCCTGGGGGTGCTGTTCTACCTCAACTGGCGGCTCACCGTCTTCGCGATCCTGATCCTCGGCCTGTTCGGCGGTGGCATGGCGTACGCGTTCACGAAGCTGCGGCCGTTGTTCCGCGAGCGCGGCAAGATCAACGCGGAGGTGACCGGGCGGCTGGGCGAGACCCTCGGGGGGATCCGCATCGTCAAAGCCTACCGCGCCGAGCGCGGCGAGCGGCTCGTGTTTACGCGCGGCGCGCACTCCCTGTTCCGCAACGTCGCCACCACGATGACGGGCATCTCCTCGCTCGGCGCGTTCGCCTCGATCATCGTCGGCGCCATCGGCATCCTGATGATCCTCGAGGGTGGGCACGCGATCCTCTCGGGGTCCATGACCCTGGGCGACTTCTTCATGTACGGCGTGTTCGTGGGGCTCGTGGCCCTGCCGCTCATCAACATCGCGTCCATCGGCACGCAGATCACCGAGGCGTTCGCGGGGCTGGACCGCATCCGCGAGATCCGGCGGCTGGCCACCGAGGACGCCGAGGACGCGTCCCGGGGGGCGGTGCCCGATGTGCGGGGCGACGTCGACTTCGAGGGGGTGAGCTTCGCCTACGTCGCCGGCCGCGACGTGTTGCGCCAGGTGTCCTTCCACGCGGCGGCGGGCTCGACCACGGCGCTCGTGGGGTCGTCGGGGGCGGGGAAGAGTACGCTGATCAGCCTGGTGCTGGCGTTCAACCGCCCCACGGCCGGGCGGATCGTGGTGGACGGGCGGGACCTCGCCGGCCTGCGGCTCGCCGAGTATCGCCGGCACCTCGGCGTGGTGCTCCAGGACAACTTCCTGTTCGACGGTACGATCGCCGAGAACATCGCGTTCGCGCGGCCCCACGCCACGCGCGGCGAGATCGAGGAGGCGGGCCGCATCGCGCACTGCGACGAGTTCGTGCGCCGCTTCGAGCAGGGCTACGGTACCATCGTCGGGGAGCGCGGCGTGAAGCTCTCGGGCGGCGAGCGCCAGCGCGTGTCCATCGCCCGCGCCATCCTCGCCGATCCCCGCATCCTGATTCTCGACGAGGCCACGTCCAGCCTCGACTCCGAGAGCGAGGCCGCGATCCAGGACGGGCTGCGGACGCTGCGGCGCGGCCGCACGACGTTCGTGATCGCCCACCGGCTCTCGACCATCCGCAGCGCCGATCAGATTCTCGTCCTGGAGGGTGGGGAGATCGTCGAGCGGGGCACGCACCAGGAGCTGCTCGCCAAGCATGGCCGCTACCGCCAGCTGTACGACAAGCAGTACCGGTTCGAGCACGACCGCTTCGTGAACCCCGGGGAGGATTTCACCCCCGAGCCCGAGGCCCCGGTCGTGTCGGCGCCGGTGACGCCTCCGACGCGCCTCTGACAACGCAAAACGGCGCCTCCGTTGGGAGGCGCCGTTTCTTTCCGCGGTACCGCGCGAGTCTTACAGCTTCACGACGTTCTGCGCGGCGGGGCCCTTCTGGCCCTGAACCACCTCGAACTCCACGCGCTCGCCTTCGGCGAGCGACTTGAAGCCCTGCGCCTGAATGGCGCTGTGATGCACGAAGCAGTCCTTGCTGCCATCCTCGGGCGTGATGAAGCCGAAGCCCTTGGCGTCATTGAACCACTTCACGGTACCGGTGACACGTGCCATCTGTGCGTACTCCTGACTTAATAATGTTCCCGGCGACGCGCGGTCTTCGCCTTGCGGCGCGCCGCGGCCTTGTCCTTCCGCCGCCGTCGAGCGCTCGGGCTCTCATAGAAGCGCGTACGCTTCATGTCCTGGAACAGGCCCGCCTTGGTGACCTGCCGGCGGAACTTCTTCAAGACGAAGTCCAGACGATCTGTCTCGCTCAGCGTGACGACCATGCGAACCCCGTTCCAGGGAGAGTGAATCCAGAAACGAACAAAGACCTGCGGCGACAGCCCCAGGTCCCTGTAACCAGTCTCTGGTGTTCAGCCGCGGCACCGTGCCGTGGCCCTTTCGCTCGGTCGGTAAGCTCACCCCCGGGCCCGGGAAAGTCAAGGGCGCGGCGCCCCGGGGCGGAACCGCTCCTCCCATTCGTCCAGGGACCGCGGCCAATCCGTCTTGAGCAGGCGGGAGAGCGCCCGGTCGGCCAATAGCCGCCCCCCGGTCTGGCAGCGCGGACAGTAGTTCACCTCGTTCTCGGCGTAGCGAATGCGTTGCACGGGCGCAGCACACACGGGACAGGGCAGGCGGTACCGGCCGTGCACCGCCATCGCGGGGCGAAACGCCGTGACCTTCTCCGGGAAGCCGGTCCCCGTCTCCGCCCGCAGTCGCTCGGTCCACGTCCGCAACGTCTCCTGCGTGGCCCGATACAACCGGGCGACGTCGTCGTCGGAGAGCCGCGAGGTCAACGCCAGCGGCGACAGCCGGGCGGCGTGCAGGATCTCGTCCGAGTAGGCGTTGCCGATGCCGCTGAACAGCCTGGGGTCGGTGAGCGTGCGTTTGACCGTGTGGCTCTCCAGGGTCAGCACGTCCTTGAATTCTTGCAGCGTCGCGCTCAACAGCTCGAGCCCGCCGGGATCGAGCGCCGCGATCCCCGCCGCCCCGCGCACGAGATGCAGCGATGCCCGGTGCTTGGTGCCGGCCTCGGTCAGCAGCAGGCTCCCCTCGGCGAAGTCGAAGGCGGCGAGCCCGCCCCGCCGGGGGATCTGGGCGCCCGGAGGCTTCCAGTGCAACCGGCCGGCGATCATCAGGTGGATGACGGCCGCGAGCTCACCCTCGAAGGCGATGACGATGCGCTTGCCGAGCCGGTGGAGCCCGACGACGGCGCGGCCGTCGAGCTCCGCCGGCTGGACGCCCGCCGAGCGCAATACGAACGGGCTGGTAACGCGGCAGCGTAGGAGCGGGCGGCCAGGAATGCGGCGCTCGAGGGCTTCGATGTAGACGACGACATCCGGGAGCTCGGGCATGGAGGAGAAGTCTACGCACCGAGCGCGTGATGGACATCACACCCCGAGTGGAAATGAGGAAACATCGGTCTGCATGACGTCGCGGTTGCTCCGCTCCGTATGCCTTGCGTACTTTCGTACCCATGTCGTGCGCGTCCGGTCGTTCCGTCGCAGCGATCGCCCTGCTGGCTGTCCTGGTCGTCGCCTGTCCGAAGCCGCGCACCGTGGCCGTTCCCGACCCTGGTCGCGCCGACTCCGTGGCGGCGCGGAACCGCGACCTCGAGCAGCGCGTGGCGCGCCTCGAGCTGCAGCGGTTGGAGCGTGACGCCCAGGTGGACCAGCTCCAGGGCCAGGTGGACGCCGCGCGACGCGAAGTGGTGCGCGCGATGGCCAAGCTGCAAACGCTCGCCAGCCGGGCGGAAGCGGCTTCGGCGATGGCCGAAGCCGAGGTCGCCCTGCAGTCCCTGCAGCTGCCGGCCGGCCAGACGCCGCCGGGGATCGTCGAAGCGCGACAGCTGCTCAGCCAGGCGAGCGACGAGTTCAACAAGGGGAACTACGGCGGCGCGCTGTATCTGGCCAACCAGTCCAAGACCGCTACCGGAACGGGGCGGGGCGCCCTCGCGGGAGGCACCGCGACGACGCTGCGCCCGGGGGAAGTGCTGTTCGCGTTGCCGCTGAACCTGCAGACGACGGGTCGCGCCAGCATCCGTGAGGGCCCCGGCGCGGCGTTCCACGTGGTGTTCGCGCTGGAGGCGGGCGCCGCCGTGACCGGGTTCTCCTATGCCGATCAATGGGTGCGCGTGACCGACGACGGCGGCCGTTCCGGCTGGGTGTATTACCGCCTGGTGGGGCGGCGCGCGGACACCGCCCGCTAGGTCACTCCGCGCGCGCCTGCGTTTCTTTCGGCTCCCGGGGTCCGGCCATCACCACGCGATCCCGCCCCCCGTACTTCGCATCGTACAGCGCCGAGTCGGCCGCGGCGATCATGCCGTCGGGCGTCTCGCCGTGCTCGGGGTACTGGGCGACGCCGACGCTCACCGTGACGTGCCGGCCCGGGATCTTTGCCCCGGCCACAGCGCCGCGGATGCGCTCGGCGACGCGCGAGCCTTCCTCGAGGTCCCCTTCGGGCAGGATCACGAGGAACTCTTCGCCCCCGTAGCGCGCCACGAAATCCACCTCACGCGTCTGTTCCCGCAGCGCCTTCGCGACGGTGACGAGCACCTCGTCGCCCGCCAGGTGACCGAAGGCGTCGTTGTAGTTCTTGAAGTGGTCGACGTCCACCATCAGCACGGCGAAGGTGTGCTCGAGCCGCTGCGACCGCTTCACCTCGTCCGCCAGGACTTCCCTGAGGCGGCGGCGGTTGAGCAAGCCGGTAAGGCTGTCGGTCACCGAGAGCCGCTCGAGCTCCTCGGTCTTCTCGCGCAGCCGCACCACCATCGCGTTGAACACCTGCGTGAGGAACGCCACCTCGCCCCCGCCGGCGACCGGCAGCTCCACGGCGAGGTCCCCCACGGCGACTTTCCCCGCCGCCTGCGCGAGCCGGTTCAATGGCCGCACGATCAGCATGCTCAGGAAGTAGGCGATGGCGCCGATGGCGGCCAGCAGCCCCAGCACGATCCCGATGGTGACGTTGCGCAGGTGGGTGACCTGCTGGTACGCCCGCGCGGTCGGCACCTCGCTCACCACGGCCCAGCGCAGCCGGGGGACCTCCTGGTAGCTGGCGACCGCGCCCTGGCCGTCGAAGCCGCGGTATTCGAGCGCGGCGCCGGCCTTCGCGACCAGCGCACTCAGGGTGCGCGGCGGAAGGCTGTCGCGCAGGTACCCCTGCATCCCTGTGGGGGAGGACGCGAGCAGGGCACCTTCGGCGGTCGTGACGAACGTCGCGCCGGCGGGGGCGGGCACGCTGCGTTTCGCGATGCGCTCCACCGCGCGCAGCTTGACCCGCGCCGCGAACGCTCCGACGAGGCGACCGCTGGGGACGACGATCGGCACGGCCACCACGAGCACCGGTGTCTGACCGCTGTCGGCGGGGAGGGGCGGGCCCACGGCCGAATTGTCGGAGCGGATCTGTTGCAGCCAGTCCGGAGGGAGTGGCAGGGGCGTGGTATGCGGGGCGCTCGTCGCGATGGGGGTCCCCTCGGGATCCACCACCAGCAGCTCGTCGAACTCGTCGGAGAACCGGCTGCGCAGTGAGCGCAGGTAGTCGGTGAGCCGGGAGAGATTCGGGCCGGGGCGTCCGGCGCGCTCGATGTTCTCCGTCACCTCGTACGAGGAGGCGAAGACGCGCAGTTCGTAGAGGCTGCCTTTGAGCCACAGGTCGAGCTCGCGCGACGCGGCACCGCTCACGCTCACCAGGTCCGCGGTGATCTTTTCGGTGAGGGCGTTCTTGTTCTGGAAGTACGAAACCCATGCCCCGGCAAGGGAGGGGACGAGCGTGACGACCACGGCGAATAACAGCATCTTGTAGCGGATGCTGTCGGGGCGGAGCGCGCCGAAGCGCCGCCCCGCCAACTGCTCCCATGATTTGCTGAGCCTCTTCATGCCGTGGCCCAGCAACATTCACGTTCGGCCCGCTTATCGCAAGGTCAACCAGTAATTCACCTTGAGCAGCAGCACATTCGTGGGCCGATCCCGGCGATACAACAGCAGGTCGCCCAGGTCCCGGCCCGCGTCGAACGTGGGGTCGAAGGGGAAAAATCCACCCCGGCTCTCGGTCCACACGAGGAACAGCGTGGACCCCGGCCGGTATTCCCAGCGCAAGACCGTCTTGACCTGGAAAGCGCGGGTCCGGAAGTCGGGGTTGCCGAGCGTGAACGGCGCCGCCGGCCCGCCCGACCCATCGGGATCGATTCGATACACGGCAGGGCGCCCCGCGGCGTCCGTGGCGATGACGGAATCCGTCGATCCGGCGTCGCGCCCGTACACGAGGAAGGCGAACGCGCGCGGCGCGGCGAGCTCCTTCAGGTCGGTGAAGTCGCCGGCGAACGTGAACGGCTGGGCGTACAGCTGCACGCTCAGCGTCGGCGACATCGTCACGTTGAAGCGCATCGTGACGTCGAGGGTGTGCTGGTCGAGCGCACCGAACACGTAGCGCCTGCCGAACGTGGCGGTCGGGTCCGGAATCGCGGCCACGTATTGCGCCGTGCTGCGGCCGACCGAATAATTCGGCGCGAGCTCCAGCGCCGCCGCGGCCGAGAGCTTCACGCTGACGTCGGGGCTCACCGAGAGCGACCAACCGCCGGCTGGGCTGCGGCTGACGAAAGAGAACACGCTGGCGGTCACCATCTTGCGGTTGTCCGTGAACGCGTTGAACCCGCCGCTCCAGCCGGCCGGCTCGATGGCGAGCGGACCGCCCCGCGTCAGCCGGTCGTCGATCACCCGGGCGCTGTAGTTGCCGAACAGGTTCACGCCCCAGAAACTCAGGAACTGCCCGAACGCCGAAGCGCTGAAGGCGTTCTGGATCATGTCGCCGTCGTAGTTCCAGCTCGGGCCCATGCTGGTCGCGAGGGATGCGAACCGGAACAGCTTCCCGGGCTTGGTCCAGCGGTGCCCGAGGAACGCGCCGACCGAAATCCGGTCCACGCGCCGCTGGAAGCCGAGGTCGTTGACCTCGTACCCGGGCGTCGTGGTGCTGGCGGCCACGTCCCAGTTGGTGCTGCCCCCGTCCTTGCTCACGCCCAGGTCGGCGGAGATCCCGGTGAGCGACGTGCGCGTCGGATCGAACGACAGATGCTTCGCGTCGGGACGGTTGAAGTAGCGCGACGAGGCCAGCTGCGTGGCCTGGATCGCGATCGTGTCGCCGCGGACGAGCGCGCCGCTGAACGATCCGGACACCGCGTAGTCGTTGTGGTGCCAGCGGTGGAAAAAGTCCGCGCCGGCGAAATACGCCCCGCTGCGCAGCGTGGTGCTGGCGCCGGGCACGAGCCGCCGGTCCACCGCCGTCGCCATCACGCCGAACCCCGATCGGCCGGCCCAATCCCGCTTCAGGCGCGCCGCGAAGAAGTTCGTCAGCGGCCCCGCCGCCGCGTGGGTGTGCACGCCGGTAGTATCCTCCCAGGTGCCGTACTCCACTGGCGTGAGGGCGTCGAGGACCCCGACCGACCATCCGCCCGTGCGCCCGGTGAGCTTGCCGGCAGCCGCGAGCGTGGTGTAATCCGGCAGGGAGGTGAACCCGCCCGGCGTCGCGGCCGAGGTGTACGCGCCCGTGGGCGGCCGCCCGATGCGGCGCGAATAGAAGATCTGCGGGGTGCCGCCGAAGCCGATGAAACTCGTGATCTTCCCGAAGTTGAAGATGCTCGCGCCTTCGACGAAGAACGGACGGCGCTCGGGCAGAAACTGCTCGAACGCCGTCAGATTGACGAAGGCCGGATCGACGTCCACCTGGCCGAAGTCCGGGTTCACGGTGGCGTCGAGCGTGAGGTTGGAGGTCACGCCGTACTTCAAGTCCAGCCCCGCGCCGCCGAAATAGCCCGCGCGCCCGTCGAACGGATTCCCGGCGACGCTCACCGCCGGCGAGGTGCCGCGGCTCACGACGTACGGCAACAGTTCCACGCGGCGCGGCGCGGGAATGTCCCGGAGGCCGAGCAGGTGGGCGAAGCGCGAGATGAACCCGCTCTCGGTCTTGCCGACGAACGGCCAGAAGCTGAACTCGTTCTTGCGCAGGATCGTGCGCACGAAACGGACGCCCCACACCTGCTCGGGCGCGCCCGAAAACCGCAGCTGCGAAAACGGGATCCGCATCTCCGCCGTCCAGCCGAGCGAATCAATCGCGGTGGCGACTTCCCAGACCGGGTCCCAGGAATCATCGGCGAAGTTGCCGTCGTCGCCGAACACGAGGTCGTGCTTGACCCCCAGCGGGTTCACGTCGAAGCGGAAGGCGCTGCGGTGGTCGTGGTAGCTGTCGAGCAACACCCGGAAGTCGTCGCTCTGCGTGGACGCGTCGCGGCGCCCCAGCTGGCGCGCGATGCGCGCGGGCTGCCGATCGTACAACCGCGCCCCGATGTAGAGGGCCTCCCGGTCGTAGACCACCCGCACCTCGGTGGACTCGGAGACCGGTTTCCCCTCCTCCGGGTCGCTCTGGCGGAAGTCGGTGAGGGGGACCGCCGCGCGCCACGCGGCGTCGTCGAGGCGACCGTCGAGGACCGGGGGCCGGTCCACCCGCACAGCGACGATCGTCGGGGGCACCAGGCCGTTGGCGTGGCGCAACACGGCGGAGTCGGCTGGGGCGGCAACGGGGATCTGGAGCAGGGCGACGCACAGCACGGCTACCATGGCGGCTCCCGGGAGACGGCGTCCTCCATAGGATGCAGCATTCGTCCAGAGGGTTGCGTACGCAAGAGGTCCGGATAACGTCAGAGTACCATTATGCTCGGGCTTGCGCTCCTCGTTCTTCTCGCGGGCGACACCGTGTCCGGCCGTGTCGTTGATCAAGCCGGGTCCCCGATCCCGGCGGCCGTCCAGCTCGTCGAGCTCCACCGCACCACGCTGGCTGGCCGCGACGGCGCGTTTGCCCTCCCGGAAGTTCCCGCCGGTCGCTACACCCTGGTCGTCCGCCACCTCGGCTTCACGCCCGTCGTGCGCGCCGTCGAGGTGACCAGTGGGGCGGCCCCCCGCTTGCACATCGTGCTCGAGCCCGCCCCGTTCGAGGTCGAGCCGATCACGGTGACGGCCGCGCGTGCGCCCCTGGCGAACTTGAGCTCGCCGCTCCCGGTCGCGTCCCTCGGCCCCGACGCGCTGCGCCGCGAGCAGAGCGTCTCGCTGGCCCACGCCCTCGCCGCCCTACCCGGCGTGCGGGTCCTGGGGACCGGCGAGCAGATCGGCAAGCCGGTGATCCGCGGGATGTCGGGGGCCCGCGTCCTGGTCCTCGAGGACGGCAGCCGGCTCGAGGACTACTCCTGGAGCGACGAGGATGGACCATCGGTAGACGCGCGCCTCGCCGAGCGCATCGAGGTGATCCGTGGGCCCGCCAGCGTGCTCTACGGCTCCGACGCGCTGGGCGGCGTGGTCAACGTGGTCCCCGCCGACCTCCCCGACGCCGCCGGCCGGCCCGGCTTCGTGCGTGGCCGCGTGGAAGCCTACGGCGCTTCCAACAACGTCGAGCTGGGAAGCGCGGCGACCCTCGAGGGGGCGACCGGGCGGGTGGGCTGGCGCGTGCTGGGCGTCGGGCGCTTCGCCGGCAGCCTGCACACGCCCACGGGCGAGCTGGACAACACGGGCTTCGGCGCGTTCAGCGGCGAGGCGGCCGTCGGCATCCGGGGGACCCGGAGCGACGCGCAGCTGCGCGTCAGCCATTACGGCGGCGAGTTCAAGCTGCTCGAGGCCAACGCGCCGCCGGGACCGGAGCAGGGCGGGCCCGAGCGCAAGCTGTCGGATGACCGGCTGCAGCTCACCACGCGCCGCAGCGCCGGTTCGCTGCGGCTGGAATTCAAGGCGCAGTGGCAGCGGCACAACCTCATCGAGGTCTCGGATGAGGCGTCCGGGGGCGGTCCGCCCAAGGACACGACGGCGTTCGATCTGCTCCTCAACACCGGGACGATGGATCTCCTGGCGCATCACGGCGGGAGTCGCGTGCGCGGCACCGTGGGCGTGTCCGGCATCGGCCAATGGAACGATTCCCGCGGCCCCATTCCCCTGATCCCCGACGCGCGCGTGCGCGGGGCAGCGGCCTTCCTCTTTGAGGAGGTGCAGCTGGGTCGCTGGAGCCTGCTGGCGGGCGCGCGGGCGGATGCCCGCCGCGTCACCGCGGATGCCGACACGGGATTGGGACTCAGCGCGCAGCGGCGCAGCTGGACCGCGCTGTCGGGCGACGTGGGCCTGGTCTTCCGTCCCGTCGAGCGGCTGGCGTTCGCGGCGAACGTGGGCCGGGCCTGGCGCTCCCCGACGCTGTTCGAGTTGTTCAGCAACGGACCGCACTTGGGTGAAGCGCGCTGGGAGGTGGGCGACCCGGGCCTCAAGCCCGAGCTGGCGACCGATCTGGACGTGAGCGTCCGCTGGGCCGGGGCGCGGGTGCAAGCCGAGGTCGCGGCCTATCGCAACGGCGTGAGCCGTTACGTCTACATCCAGCCGACGGCGCAGTACCAGGTGGTCAACGGCGATTCCCTGCGCGTGTACGATTACCGGCAGGCCGACGCGCGGCTCTCGGGGCTGGAAGCGTCCGCGGCGGCGCAGATCGGGTCGGCGGTGGTCGTGCGGGGACACTTCGACATGGTACGGGGGACCAACCGCACGACGGATCAGCCGCTGCCGCTGGTGCCGCCGGCGCGCGGCGGCGTCGGCGTCGACCTGCACGGCGCCGGGGGGAGGCGCCGCGTGGGGATGGAGGTCGAGGCCGTCGCCCGCCAGACGCGGCTCGATTCGCTCGACATCCCGACGGCCGGCTACGCGCTCGTGCATCTCGACGGCGGGCTCGTCACCGCCGCGTTCGGCCGGTCGTGGACGCTCGACCTCGCGGTCCGCAACGTCGCCAACACGCGCTACCGCGACTTTCTCAGCCGCTACAAGGAATTCGCGCTCAACCCGGGGCGGAACATCACCCTGCGCGTCGCGACGGCCTGGTAGCCCGCTCTATCAACCCTCGCTACCGGAGGCCCTCATGGCCGATCGTCGGTCGTTCCTCGCCGCCGTCACCTCGCTGACCGGCGCCACGCTGCTCGAGCCATTGGCGCGCTCCGCCGACGCGCTGGCGCAGCAAGCCGTGGCCCACGATGGCCCGTGGGACCTGTCGTGGGTGAAGACGCTGCGGGGCCGGCACCGGCAGGTGTTCGACACCGGGTCGCTCGACGAGCCGCTGCGGGTCGTGGCGAACTATCTCGACGCCTTCGAGACCGTTCTCGGACTCAAGTTCCCCGACGTGAACGTCGTCGTGGGCATCGCGGGTCGCGCGTTCCCCATCAACGCCGCCGACGCGCTCTGGGAGAAGTACAAGCTCGGGAAGGGGTGGAACGTCACCGACCCCGAGACCACCGCGCCGGCGGTGCGCAACGTCTTTCTCAGCGGTGGGGCGACGGAAGCGGAACAGAAGATGAAGGTGCGCGCGCTCCAGGCGCGCGGCGCGATTTTCTGGCAGTGCAACAACGCCCTGCATCGAGTCGCCGAGCGGCTGGCACCCGATGCGGGAGCGCCCGCGGAGACCGTGTATCAGGAGCTGCGGGCGGGACTGCTGCCGGGCGTGCGGCTCATTCCTGCCCACACGATGCTGCTCGGCCTGGTGCAGGAGCAGGGCTGTACCTACGAGCAGCTCTAGGAGCCGCGCGGTGCGACGCGCCGCCCTGCTGTGTGCCGCCCTAGCGAGCGCCCTCCGCGCGCCGGCGGCAGGGCAGACGATCCCTCGGAGCCAGCACGCGACGGTCTCCCAGCGGGTCGGCGTCACCGACATCGCGATCGCCTACAACCGCCCCGTCGCCCGGGGGCGCGCGCTGTTCGGCAGCCTGGTGCCGTGGGGTCGCGTGTGGCACCCGGGCGCGGACTCCGCTACGACCATCGACTTCAGCCGCGACGTGCAAATCGAAGGACACGATCTGCCCGCGGGGCGCTACACGCTGTGGACCATTCCCACGCCGGACCGCTGGACGGTGATCTTCAGTCACGCCGTGGGGGTGTTCCACATCCCGTACCCCGGCGAGTCCCGCGACGCGCTGCGAGTAGCGGTGACGCCGGAGCAGGGCGGGCCCATGGAAGTGCTGGCGTACTACTTTCCCGTGGTCGGCCCCGATTCAGCGGTGCTGCGGTTGCACTGGGGGACTACGATCGTTCCCATCCGGATCCACACCAAATAGCACGGGTCTCCGTGCGGAGTGCCTCATGACGCTCGATCGTCGCGAATTCCTCCACACGGCGGCGCTCGGTGGGTTGGCGGCCGCGGTCGGTGCTGCTCCGCTGCGTGCCGCACCGTCCACGCCCCCACGCCCCTCCGTCCCGGCGTTCGAGCTGGACGAGGCGACCATCGATCAGCTGCAAGCCGGCATGCAGCGCGGCGTCTACACAGCCCGATCGTTGTGCGAGCGCTACCTGGCGCGCATCGACGCCATCGACCGCCGCGGACGGTATTCCCGTGCTCGTCAAGGACAACATCGCGACCGCCGATCGCATGCAGACCACCGCCGGTTCGCTCGCGCTCGTTGGCGCCGCGGCGCCACGGGACGCCGCCGTGGTGCGCCGGCTGCGCGAGGCGGGCGCGGTGATCGTCGGCAAGACGAACCTCAGCGAGTGGGCGAACTTCCGTTCGGGGCAGTCGTCGAGCGGGTGGAGCGGGCGTGGAGGACAGTGCCGCAACCCCTACGCGTTGGACCGGAACCCCTGCGGCTCGAGTTCCGGCACCGGCACCGCCATCGCCGCGAGCCTCGCCGCCGTCGGCGTCGGCACCGAGACCGACGGCTCGGTCGTGTGCCCGTCCTCCGCGGCGGCGCTCGTGGGGATCAAGCCCACGCTCGGCCTCGTGAGCCGGCGCGGCATCGTGCCGATCGCCCACAGCCAGGACACCGCCGGTCCCATGACGCGCACGGTCCGCGACGCGGCGATTCTGCTGGGTGTCCTCGCCGGCGCTGACCCGGAGGATGCGGTCACGGCGACGGGCCCGGGCATCAGCGATTACACGCAGTTCCTCGACGCCGCGGGTCTCAAGGGCGCCACCATTGGTGTCGCCCGCACCAAGTTGATGGGCTACCACCCGGCAACGGACCTGCTCGTTTCCCAGGCGCTCGATGTGATGCGGCAGCAGGGGGCGACCATCGTGGACCCCGCCGACATCCCGCACGTCGGCGAATACGACGATGCCGAGCTCACGGTGCTGCTGTACGAGTTCAAGGCGGACGTGAATGCCTACCTCGCCGAGTTCGCCCCCGGCGCGCCGGTCAAGACGCTGCAGGACGTCATCGATTTCAACGCGCACAACGCCGACCGCGAGATGCCGTTCTTCGGCCAGGACCTGCTGCTCAAGGCCCAGGCCAAGGGGGATCTCACCGTGCAGGAGTATGTGGATGCACTCGCCAAGTGCCGCCGTCTGGCGCGCGACGAGGGCCTCAAGGCGGTGCTCGACCAGCACAAGCTCGATGCGATCGTCGCGCCGACCGGGAATCCCGCGTGGCCGATCGATCTCGTGAACGGGGACCACTTCCTGGGGGGCAGCTCGACGCCCGCGGCGGTGGCGGGGTTCGCGCACGTGACGGTGCCGGCGGGCGACGTCTTCGGGTTGCCGGTGGGGCTGTCGTTCATCGGCGGGCCGTTCAGCGAGCCGACGCTGCTGAAGCTGGCGTACGCGTACGAGCAGGCGACGAAGCTGCGGCGGCCGCCGCGGTTCCTACCGACGGCTGTGGTGAAGGCTCAGCCGGGGGCTCCGCCTCCGTAATGGATGCCCTTGCGCTCGCGGCCCAAGGCGGCCGCGATTGAGGCGAAGATGAATACGGTGCCCGCCGACAGCGACATCGCCCACGGATACGGCAGCCGCTCGGCGAGACCGGTCTGCACGCGCGGCATCACGCTGGCGATGAGCACTCCGCACTGGTAGGCGAAGCCCGGGAGGAATCCGCGCACCGAGTCGGGACTCAGCTCGGTGATGTGGGCGGGGATCACGCCCCACGCGCCCTGGACGAGGAATTGAATCACGAACGCCCCGGCGATGAGCAGCCCCAGGGTCGGGGCGAACGCCCACAGCGGGATCACAAGGACAGCGAGGCCTAGCGCGGTAATGATGCTGCGGCGGCGGCCGAAGCGATCCGAGAACAGGCCGAACAGCACTCCGCCGCTCAGCGCGCCGACCATCGACATCGCCGTCAGCGCGACCACCTTGCCGGTGCTGAAGCCCCAATGGCGCCTCAGGAAGGTGGGATAGATGTCCTGCGTGCCGTGAGAGGCGAAGTTCATCCCCGCCATCAGCACGACGATATAGAGGAAGAGCTTCCAGTGTGAGACGATCGTCCTGCCGAGGCCGCTCCAGTCGGCGTGGCGCGTCCTCTTCCACACGTCCGATTCGCTCACCCGCAGCCGGATGAACAGCGCCAGCAGCGCCGGCAGCCCGCCGATAAAGAACAGCGGCCGCCATCCCCAGCGCGGGAACACGAAGAAATAGCACAGCGCCGCGAGCAGGTACCCGGCCGCGTAGCCCTGCTGCAACAACCCCGAGTACATGCCGCGCTTGTGCGGAGGTACTTTCTCCATGACGAGTGACGCGCCCACGCCCCACTCCCCGCCCATCCCGATCCCGAACAGCGCGCGCAGCAGCAGGAACGTCGCGTAGCTCGGCGCGAGCCCCGACAGCACCTCGACCACCGAGTAGAAAATCAGATCGAGCATTAGCGGTAGGCGCCGCCCGTAGCGGTCGGCGAGCAGGCCGAAGATGAACGCGCCGACCGGCCGGAAGGCGAGCGTCAACGTGAGCGTGAAGGCGACATCCTTGTCGGGGCGACCGAACTCCGCCGCGATCTCGGTCAAGCACATCACGACGAGGAAAAAGTCGAACGCGTCCAGGGTCCAGCCCAGGAAGGTGTCGCTGCGGGTTTCCATCCGACCGGGGCTCCCGTTTGTGAAGGCGGGGAACAAAGGTAGCCCCCTTGCATTGCCTGTGCCCGCCCGCCTCTCTATCTTGGACCCTACATGACGGCAACCAGGGTGATCTTCGAGAGCTCCACCGCGGCGCCGTTCGTCGCCGTGCTGCGGGAGCGCGTCGCGGAGTACTTCCGGGCGCGCCACCTCTCGGACAAGGCGAACGCCGTGATGGTGGCCCGGACGGTGTCGATGCTCACCCTGACCCTCGTCCCGTACCTGCTGATTCTCTTCGGCGGCTTGCCCAAGCTCGCGATGCTCGGCCTCGCCGTGGTCATGGGTGTGGGACTCGCCGGGATCGGGTTCGGGGTGTCGCACGACGCCCTGCACGGCGCCTATTCGAAGTCTCCCCTGGTCAACCGCCTCATCGGGTACACCTTCGACCTGTGCGGGGCCAACGGCTACATGTGGCGGATCACGCACAACGTCATCCACCACACGTATACGAACATCCACGGCATCGACGAGGACCTCGAAGTCTCGCCGCTGCTCCGGCTGTCGCCGCGCGCCGAGTACCACTGGTACCACCGCTTCCAGCCGCTGTACGCGTTTCTGCTCTACAGCTTCTCGACGTTGTTCTGGGTGTTCGTCAAGGATTACAAGTACTTCCTGCAGCGCGACCTGGGGCCGTACAAGAACCACCGGCCGTCGACGTCGGAGGTGGTGACGCTGCTGGTGGGGAAAGCGCTCTATTACAGCTGGGCCATCGTCGTGCCGCTCCTGGTGCTGCCGCTCCCGTGGTGGCAGGTCGCCATCGGCTTCGTGGCGATGAACCTCACCGGCGGGCTGATCCTCGGCGTGGTGTTCCAGCTGGCCCACGTCGTCGAAGACACGGCGCATCCCCTGCCGGCGCCGGACGGCTCGATCGCGGACGTGTGGGTGGCGCATGAGCTCGCTACGACGGCCAATTTTGCCAATGGCAATCCGCTCATCACGTGGTACGTGGGCGGGTTGAACCACCAGATCGAGCACCACCTGTTCCCCAAGGTGTGCAGCGTCCACTACCCGGCGCTGGCCCCGATCGTGCGCGAGGTCACCCGGGAATACGGGCTCCCGTACCACCATCAGCCGACGCTGTTCTCGGCCATCCGCTCGCACTTCCGGACGCTGCAGCGTCACGCTCGGCAGCCGCTCGCCGCCACGTAGCAGGCCCTGGCCGATTCAGCCTGGGACAGTTCTCTTAGAGGCTCCGGTTTCGACGGAGCCTCGATGCGTTTGGCGTGGTCCCTGCTCAGTTGCTGTGCCGCGGTCACGCTCTCGGCGCAGACCACTTACACCCCGCCCGCCCTCCCCAAGCCGACCGGCTTTCGCGTGTTCATCGTGCCCGACATGGAAGGGATGGGCAGCGCCGTGGACATCCGGGAGGTCATCGCCGGCACGGAGGGCGAGGCGTACAAGAACCTCACCAGCGACGACTATTGGCACACCTTCCGCGGGCTGCTCACCCGGGAGGTCAACGCGGTCATCGCCGGCGCGCGGCTCGCGGGCGCCGGATCGTTCGTCGTGAACGAGGGGCACGGCGGCAACCTGTTCGCCAACGTGCTGCCTTGGGACCTGGACACGGCGGCGATCCTGATCCGCGGCTTTCCCAAGCCCCTCGTCATGATCACGGGGATCGACTCGAGCGTCGGCACGCTGATTTTCACGGGCGCGCATGCCAACGCCGGCAGCCCCGGCGTGCTGGCCCACAATTTCGCGTTCGACCAGTTCACGGTGAACGGCAAGACGCTGAATGAGGTCGGCATCAACGCCTGGATCGCCGGGGAGCTGGGCATCGCCGTCTCCATGGTCTCGGGGGACGACGCCGAGATCGCTGAGACGCGCGACATGCTGGGGAACGGCTTCGTGGGGGTGGTCACCAAGTACGCCGTCGGCCGTATGGCCGCCATCACGTTCAGCCCCGCCCGGGTCCGCCGCATGCTGCACGACTCGGCGGTCGTGGCGGTGCGCCGCGCGATGCGGCACGAGTTCAAGCCACTGGTGCTGGACCGGCCGTACCAGGTCGAATTCGCGTTGCGGCGCAGCTACCCCGTACGCGTCGTCGCCGGCGTGGACTCCCTGGCGTGGCCCGGCCTCCAAAAGACCGGCGAGCGCTCGTATCATCTGACGACGGACAGCGCCCGCCAGCTGGGCCTGCTGCTCGACGCCATCGAACGTGTGGTGCTCCATTGAGGCGGGTGCTCCTGGTCCTGGCGCTGGTCTCCGCTCCCGCGGCCGCCCAGGAGCGGGACACCACGCCGCCCGAGGCCTACTTCGGCGTCACCGAGTTTCAGCTCGCCCGCATCAAGCTCGAGCGGCTGATGCAGCCGGCGGGCTTCACGGTCTACATCATCGCCGACATGGAGGGCCTCGCGGCGGCCGTGAACAACGGCGTGGAGATGCGGCCGTCATACCGCGGCGGCACGCCCGAGCACGAGCGCTTCCGCCAGGAGCTGACCGACGAGGTCAACGCGGCGATCGCCGGCGCGCGGCTCGCGGGGGCGACGCAGTTCGTGGTGAATGAGGGCCACGGCGGCACGCTGTTCCGCAACGTGCTGGTCGAGCAGCTCGACCCCGCGGCGATCCTGATCCGCGGCTACCCCAAGCCCAACGTCATGGAGACGGGGCTGAACCGGCAGGTGGACGCGATGTTCATCATCGGCGCGCACGCCAACGCCGGCACCCCGGGCATCATCTCCCACAACTTCGCCTTCGACACCTTCACGGTGAACGGGAAGCCGCTGAACGAGGCGGGGATCGCGGCGTTCGTCGGCGGCGAGATGGGGGTGCCGCTGGCGCTGGCGGCCGGCGACAACGTGCTCACCGCCGAGACGCGGGAGATGGTGGGGCCGCTGGAGACGGTGACCGTGAAGCTGGCCGAAAGCCGCAGCGCCGCCGCAGTATTCTCGCCGGCGGCGGTCCGCGGCTGGATCCGGCAAGCCGCCGCCCGCGCGGTGCGCCGCGTGCGCCTCGGCGCGATCAAGCCGCTCGTGTTCGAGCGCCCGTATCACGTGCGGCTGTGCGTACGCCGCTCCTACGAGGCGTGGGTGCCTGAGGAGGTCGCCAAGCTCTCCGGGCTCACGCGGGAGGAGGGGGGGCCAGACTCGCGCTGCTTCACGGCCGAGAGCCAGTCGGCGGAAGACGTCGTGAACGTGCTCAACAAGATTGAGTGGATCGTCCTGAAGCCCTAGCAGGAGGGTTTATGCGCTACGCGTACCGTTGCTCTCTCGTGTTCATCGTCGCCGTGGCGCTGACCGGCCGCCCGGCGCGCGCCCAGGAGACCGCGTCCGACTCGCTGCTCACGGTGAATCACTACCTCGACTGGGAGCAGGTGGCCGATCCGCAGATCGCCCCCGACGGCCAGCAGATCGTGTACACGCGCCGCTGGGTGAACCGCCTCGAGGACAAGTGGGAATCGGCGCTGTGGCTGATGAACGCCGACGGCTCCCACGCGCGCTTCCTCGTCAAAGGCGCCTCGGCGCGCTGGTCGCCCGACGGCACCCGCCTCACCTACCTCGCCGACGGCGAGCCGAGCGGCACCCAGGTGTTCGTGCGTTGGATGGACGCGACCGGCGCCACGACCCAGGTCACGCGCGTGACCAACACGCCCTCCGAGCTGCACTGGTCGCCCGACGGCAAGTCGATCGCGTTCGCGATGCTCGTGCCCGAGAAGCATGACTGGCCGATCAGCATGCCGGCCGCGCCGCCCAATGCCAAGTGGACGCCGGCCCCGCGCATGGTGGACCGCATGCACTACCGCCAGGACCGCCGCGGCTTCATGGACTTCGGCTCCTTCCATCTGTTCGTGGTGCCGGCCGAAGGCGGCACCCCGCGCCAACTGACGTCGGGACCGTGGAACGTCGGCTCGCGCTTCGACGGCCTCGAGTCCGGCGTGGGCTACGACTGGACGCCCGACGGCAAGACCATTGTGTTCGAGGGTCTGAAGGACCCGGCCGGCGATTACAACTACCGCAATTCCTACATCTACGCGGTGGACGTCGCATCGGGCGCGATTCGCCAGATCACGCAGCGGCCCGGCACCTGGACCGACCCCGTCGTGTCGCCCGACGGCCGCACCATCGCCTTCACGGGCGCCGACTCGAGCCGCATGTCGTACCGGGCCGCCGATCTGTACGTGATGGGGCTCGACGGCGCCAACATCCGCAAGCTGTCGGGGACGCTCGATCGCGATCCCGGGGACGTCACCTGGGCGCCGGACGGCAGCGGGCTGTACTTCACGGCGGGCGACCGCGGCACGAGCAACGTGTGGTACGCGCCGGCGACCGGCGCCGCGGCGCCGCGCAAGATCACCGACGGCGTGCAGATGCTGTCGCTCAGCTCGCTGGCCCGCTCGTTCGCCGCGGCCGGCGTGCGCTCGACGTTCACCGACCCGCCCGATGTGGTGCGCTACGATCTCAAGCGGCCGGGGGCGCCCCAACGGCTCACCGCGGTCAACGAGGACGTGCTCGGCGGCGTGCGGCTCGCGAAAGAAGAGGAGATCTGGTATCCGTCGTCGGGCGGGGCGCGCGTGCAGGCGTGGATCGTGAAGCCGCCGGCGTTCGATCCCGCGAAGAAATACCCGCTCATTCTGGAAATCCACGGCGGGCCGCACGGCATGTACAACGTCGGCTTCAGCTACATGTTCCAGAACTTCGCCGCCAACGGGTACGTGGTGCTGTACGTCAACCCGCGCGGCTCGACGGGTTACGGCACCGCCTTCGGCAACGCGATCGAGCGCGCCTACCCGAGCGTGGACTACGACGACCTGATGGCCGGCGTCGACACGGTGCTGGGCCGCGGCTACGTGGATGCCAAGCGGATGTACGTGTCGGGCTGCAGCGGCGGCGGCGTGCTGTCGAGCTGGGTGATCGGGCACACGACGCGGTTCGCCGCGGCGGCGGTGCGCTGCCCGGTCATCGACTGGATCGCGATGGCGGGGCAGACCGACATCCCGCTGTTTACCTACAATTTCTTCGACGCGCCGTTCTGGGAGAAGCCGGACCAGTGGCTCAAGCAGTCGTCGCTGATGTACGTGGGCAACGTCACGACGCCGACCTTGCTCATGACGGGAGAGCTGGACCTGCGCACGCCGATGCCGCAGACGGAGGAGTACTACCAGGCGCTCAAGATGCGCCACGTCCCGACGGTGCTGCTGCGGTTCAGCGGCGAGTACCACGGCACGGGCTCGAAGCCCACGAACTTCATGCGCACCCAGCTCTACATGATGAGCTGGTTCCAGAAGTACGGCGGGACGCCGGCGCCGGCGGCGACTAGCGGGTCGAACTGACGAAGAGTCATTCGGGGTGTGGCCGGTGCGCCGCACCCCGAGTGGTTTGGACCCTCTAGACGGTCATCGTTCCCGGGGCCATCGTATTCGGCATGCTGCGAGCGTTGCTGTGTTCGTTGGCTGCGGCTTCCACCGTTAGCGCTCAGACTCCCGATACCGTTCAAGATTCCAGCCGCAGCGTCGATCCGTTCCGCGTGGTCGGTGCTCGCATATGGACGCTGCGCGTCGATTCCGGCAGTCGCGCGGCGACGCGGACGTTCTCACAGGAGTTGACGGGGAAGCTGCCCGGAGTGCTGGTCATGCCCAGCTCGGGTGCGCCCAGCTCCGGGTCACGCCTTTTGATCCGGGGCGTCACGAGCGCCCTGCTTGGCAACGCGCCGCTGATATACGTGGACGGTGTCCGCGTGGAAGCGCTGGCCCAACCCTCCGTATACGATCTCTTGTTCGACGCTCCGCAACCATATGGGCTCGATGATCTCGATCCCGAGGACGTAGCCACCGTCGAGGTGCTGCCGGGGCCGGCGGCGGCGTCCCGTTTCGGGAGTGATGCCGCGAACGGCGTGCTGTGGATCACAACGCGGCGGGGAGAGTGGCGGACACCACACTGGCATGTGTACAGCGAGCAGGGGGCCATGGGCCAGAGCGTGCCGTATCCCCAGAATTACCTCGCGGTCGATTCGACCGGGGCGCAATGCACACTGATGCAGGTAAGCCGGGGGCAATGTCGCCAGGACGGGCTGCTGAAATTGAACGTTATGCAGTCGCCCTTGACGTCGCCGGTGAGCGAGGGCGCCGCGCAAACGTATGGAACGAGCGTTGCCGGTTTGGCGAGCGGAATCCGCTTCTATGGCGCCGGCCGGCTGGAAACCGACGGCGGCGTCTATGGATTACCCGCCTCGCAGCGCGATCCGAGCGGCTCGACGCTTCCGCAGCATGTGCTGAATCCCAGTTACCTGCGGCGGACGCACTTGCGGGGCAGCCTCGATGTGCCCCTCGGCGACCACGCGAGCGTGGGCGTCACGGCCGGCCGCCTCTGGGCGAATCAGCGCGATCCGGGAGCCGTGTCGGTGATCGCGGCGGGACTCACCGCGCCGGTCACCAGACCTCCGACCTGGGACTCGTTGTTCCGGTACACCGCGCCGCTTTCGACCGAACACTGGACGGGTGCGATCCGCGGTCGTTGGTCACCCTCGCCACTGCTTTCCTTGGATGCCGTGGTCGGTCGCGACCACACGTTTGAGCGCGACAGCACACTCGGCTCGCCCATGTTCAGCAGCGCTACGCGCACGGGCGTTCGTCGATCGTCCATTCGAGCCGTGGGGTCCTCGGCATACCGCCTGGGAACGGCCCTCTCGGCCCGCACCAGTGCCGCGTTCGAGCGCGTCACCCGAAAGTTTGAATACGCGCGGTTCGATTACGGTCCAGGAGGAAGCTTCTCCTCGATGGAGATCTTCTCGAGCACACGGGAGAACGGCTACCTGCTCGCACAAGACTTGACCTATCGTGATCGGCTCATGATCAGCGCCGCGGTGCGCGACGACCGGCCTCGCTATTTCCGCGCCGAGGTCTACCCGAGCTTCAGTGCGTCCTACGCGGTGCCCTGGGATCTTGGGGGACGAGTCGAGCATCTCCGCCTCGGCGCCGCCTACGGCGTAGCAGGCGGATCCGCACAGGGCAACGGGTTTGTGGAAACGGAGCGGACGCGGGAATTCGAATTCAATGTCGATGCCGACTTCCTCCACGGCCGGCTGGCCGCGCGGTTGACCGGGTACGACAAGCGCACCGGAAACGCCGTGGTCCCAATTCCGCCTGGGCCTGGCATCTCCCCGTCTACATCCCCCAATGCTCTGACCGTCGCGAACCGCGGTCTCGAAGGCACGCTCGCTCTCCAACTCGCCTCCGGAACGGACCTGGCTGCCGACCTGCGCCTGTCCTTCTGGGGAAACCGCAACCGCGTAGTCCGGCTCGATGCTCCGGCGATCCTTGTCTCAAACTGGACCGGCCAGATCGTCCAGCAGGGACTTCCCATGGGCGGGTATATGTGGTGGCCCTATTCCTATGTTGACCGCAACCGGGACGGCCTCCTCGACACCAATGAAGTCCGGATCGGCGTGGTGCCTGCCTTTATGGGGACTCCCTTTCCGACTCAAGGTGCAAGTCTCGCCGTCACGACGCGGTGGCGGGGGTGGCTCCGCCTCACGGCGTTACTGGAGTACCGCGCGGGCAACAGCCTGATCAACTTCACCGAATACACCCGTTGCAGCTATCTCAACCCGACGTGTCGCGCGGAGAATGATCCCACGGCACCGCTTGCTGACCAGGCACGCGCGGTCGCCCGGCTCGGTTTTTTCAGTCCGCAGACGGCAGCGGGATTCATCGAGGACGCGGATTTCGCGCGCCTCCGCGAGCTCACCCTCACACTCACCGCGCCGGCGGCTTGGGCCCACCGGGCCGGCGCCTCGGCGCTACGGCTGACCCTGGCGGGGCGCAACCTCCTGCGGTGGACCCACTATCGCGGCCTGGACCCTGAGGTAAACTGGGGAGGCGAAAACGGGCTCACCGTTGTGGACTATTTCACGCAGCCCCCGCTGCGGTTCTGGACGGCGCGGTTGGACCTGGACTTCTAACGAGTCGCGACGAACTGCGCCGCTTCCGTCGAGCCCGCGAGCGCGGCGGTGGACGCCGCGCCGCCCATGACGACGGACAGCACCTCGTCGAAGTAGCCCGCGCCCACCTCGCGCTGGTGCTTGGTCGCCGTGTAGCCGTCCGCCTCGCGCGCCAGCTCCTCCTGCTGCAGGCGCACATAGGCGGGCATGCCTTCGGTCCGGTACGCGTGAGCGAGCTCGAACGTCCGCAGCCCAATCACGTGCCAGCCGGCGAGCGTGACGAACTGGAATTTGTAGCCCAGGCGCCCCAGCTCCTCCTGGAAGGCCGCGATCTGGGGCGCGTCCAGGTGCTGCGCCCAGTTGAAGGACGGTGAGCAGTTGTAGGCCAGCGGCTTGCCCGGGTAGCGCGCGTGGATCGCCGCGGCGAAGCGGCGCGCCTGCTCCAGGTCCGGCTTCGCCGTCTCGAACCACAACAGGTCCGCGTACGGCGCATACGCGAGCGCGCGGACCAGCACCGGCTCCAGCCCGTCGCGCACGCGGAAGTATCCCTCCGGCGTGCGTTCGCCCGTGCAGAACTCGCGGTCCCGCGGGTCGACGTCGGACGTGAGCAGGGTCGCGCTCAGCGCGTCGGTGCGGGCGACGATCAGGGTGGGGACGTCCAGCACGTCGGCCGCGAGCCGCGCCGCGCTCAGCGTGCGGACGAACTGCTGGGTGGGCACCAGGACCTTCCCCCCGAGGTGCCCACACTTCTTCTCCGCGGCGAGCTGGTCCTCGAAGTGCACGCCGGCCGCGCCGGCGTCGATCATCGCCTTCATCAGCTCGAACGCGTGCAGCACGCCGCCGAAACCGGCTTCGGCATCGGCGAGGATCGGGGCGTACCAGTCGGCCACCGCCTGCTCGTTGCCTTCAGCCCGCTCGATCTGGTCGGCGCGCATCAGCGCGGCATTCAGCCGCCGCACCAGCGCCGGGACGCTGTTGCTGGGGTAGAGGCTCTGGTCGGGATAGGTCTGGCCGGCCAGGTTGGCGTCGGCCGCCACCTGCCAGCCGGAGAGGTAGATTGCCTGGAGGCCCGCCTTCACCATCTGCATCGCCTGCGTGCCGGTCAGCGCGCCGAACGTCGCCACATACGGCTCGCGCTGCAGCAATTCCCACAGCCGCTCCGCTCCACGCCGCGCCAGCGTGTACTCCACCATCACCGACGGCCGCAAGCGCACCACGTCGCCCGGCTGATAGTCGCGGCGGATGCCCAGCCAGCGCGGGTCCTGCGCCCAGCGGCGCGTCAGGGCGTCCGTCTCCTTCCGAAGGTCAGCTGGCATGCTCAACTCCTGTTCATCGGTGAGCTCCCGCCGTCCAGCAGCCGGGAGGCCGGTAGCGTCAGGAACTCGGTGAACTCCGAAGCCAGGGCCAGGGCGTCCAGCAGCTCCGCGGCTTCCCGGCGCCGCCCGCCGGCGCCGAGCGCGGCCGACTCCTGCCGCCGGATAGTGAGGTACAGCTCGGGATCGATCGTGCGACCGTCCGGCAGCTTGCAGCGATGCCGCACCCATTGCCACAGCTGCGCGCGGGAGATTTCCGCCGTCGCCGCGTCCTCCATGAGGTTCGCGATCGCCGCGGCCCCGGTGCCCTGGAGCCAGCTGTCGAGGTACTGCAGGGCGACATGCACGTTGGCGCGCACGCCGGCTTCGGTGATCTCGCCATCGGGGACGCGGATGTCCAGAAGTTCCTGCGCCCCGACGCGAACGCTTTCCCGGCGCCGCTGCCGCTGGTGCGGCGCGTCGCCCAGTACGGCGGTGAACACCTCGGTGGCGAGGGGGACCAGATCGGGGTGGGCTACCCACGTCCCATCGAACCCGTCGGCGGATTCGCGTTGCTTGTCCTCGCGCACGCGGGCGAGCGCCCGAGCGTTCACGTCGGCGTCGCGGCGGCTGGGAATGAACGCGGCCATGCCACCGATGGCGTGGGCGCCGCGCGTGTGGCAGGTGTGGACCAGGAGGTCGGTGTAGGCCCGCATGAACGGCACCGCCATCGTGATCTGGGCGCGGTCGGGCAGCACCCACTCGGCGCGCTGGCGGAATTTCTTGATGATGCTGAAGATGTAATCCCAGCGCCCGGCGTTGAGCCCGGCGCTGTGCTCGCGCAGCTCGTAGAGGATCTCCTCCATTTCGAACGCCGCGAGGATCGTCTCGATCAGGACCGTCGCGCGGATCGTGCCGCGGGGCAGGCCGAGGGTGTCCTGGGCGAAGCAGAAGACGTCGTTCCACAGCCGCGCCTCGAGGTGCGACTCGAGCTTCGGCAGGTAGAAGTACGGCCCCGAACCCCGCTCCAGCAGCGGGCGGGCGTTGTGGAAGAAGTGCAAGCCGAAGTCGAACAGGCTCGCCGAAATCGTCTCGCCCGCGAGATGCACGTGGCGCTCGGGCAGGTGCCAGCCGCGGGGCCGAACCATCAGGGTCGCCGCCCGCTCCCCGACCTGGTACACACGGCCGTCGGGGCTCGTGTAGTCCAACGCGTTGCGCGCGGCGTCCTGGAGATTCGCCTGGCCCTGCACGACGTTATCCCAGGTCGGTGAGAGGGCGTCCTCGAAGTCCGCCATGAACACGCGGGCGCCGGAGTTCAGGGCGTTGATCATCATCTTGCGCTCGACGGGCCCCGTGATCTCGACGCGGCGATCCTCGAGGTCGGGGGGGGCCGCCGCCACCTGCCAGCGGTTGGCGCGTACCGCGGCCGTTTCCGAGAGGAAATCGGGCAACGCGCCCCCGTCCAGCTCTGCCTGACGGTGCGTCCGCCGCTCGAGCAGCGCGGCGCGCAGCGAGCCGAACTCCTCCTGCAAGCGCCACACGAACTCGAGCGCCTCCGGCGTCAGGACGCGCGCCGCGGCCGGCGGGTCGTGCGCCTTGAGCTCGAGGCGGTGTGTCACGCGGGTGGCCATGCCGGGTCGAGGTTACAAGTTTTGGGCCAGAGACCGGTGCAGCGTGTGGTGGAACCGATTGTGGCGGAGGTGCGACAGCTCTCGCCACCCCTCAACCCGCGGCGGCGATCCGCCCGGCGACGAGGCGCGCATCGACCCGGATGTTGTAAAGGCCGCCGGTGGCGTCGTAGTTGTGTCCCACGAAGTAGAGGTTCGGCTGGTCCACGCTGGTCACGCGCGCGGTCCGCAGCGCGAAGCCCTTCGCATCGGTGCGCACCGCCCCGCCCAGCGGCCCCAAGGCCGGCGCGAACCCCGTCGCGAGGATGACATCATCGAACGGCGCGACGCTGCCGTCGGCGAACCGCGCCCCATCGAGCGTGAGCTCGGTGAGGCCCGGCTTGACCTGGACGAGCCCGGCGCGAATCGCGTCCACGAGATGGAAGCCGATCACGGGAATCGCGTCGAGCGGGCTGTGCTGCGGCAGCGGCAGCACGGAGGGCCCGCGCCGCAGCTCGGTGATCTTACGCACGCCCGCGACGATCACTTCCTGCGCGGGGCGCGGCAGTTTGCGGACCCAGTAGGCGAGGTATTGGATCGGCACGCCGAACATGGTGCGCGGGACCACGTTGGCGCCCGAGCGCACCGCGATGGTCACCCGGCCGCCTCCCCCCGCCCGCGCGATCTCACTGCCGATCTCCGCGCCGGAGTTCCCCACGCCGACCACCAGCACGCGCCGGCCCGCGTATGGCTCCGGGTTCCGATACTCGATGCTGTGGGCGAGGCGTCCCCGGAAGGACTCCTCGCCGCGAAAGCGCGGCCGCTGCGGATTCGCCACGATCCCCGTGGCGATGACCACGGCCCGCGCGGTGTGACCGCCGCGCGCGGTGGAGACCCGCCAGACGCCGTCGTCGCGCCGCACGGCGGTAACGGCGCTGCCCGTCTTCACGGGGAGCCGGAAGGTCTCGGCGTAGCGACGCAGGTAGTCGCAGAACAGCGGGCGGGGGACGAACAGCGGGTAGGCGCGCGGGAACCGCAGGCCCGGCAGGCTCGACAGATGCTTGCCGGTATGGAGTGTGAGGCTGTCGTAGAGGTGCGCCCAGGTGTGCCCGACGACGTCGCCGCGCTCGAGCACCAGGTGACGGATCCCCCGCGCGCCGAGCTGTTGCGAGGTGGCGAGGCCGGCGGGGCCGGCGCCGATGACGATGACATCGACGGACGAATCGTCGGCGGCCACGGCTTGTACGCGACCGCGGGGCATGCGACAATCATACCATGACCACCTCCGACCCGCTCTCGGTCGCCGCCGAGGCCGCGCGGCGTTTCCTCGCCGGCGTCGCCGATCGGCCCGTCGGGTCCGCCGCGACGCCCGCCGAGCTCACCGCGGCGCTGGGCGGGCCCTTGGCCGAGGACGGCGTCGACGCCGCCCAGGTCGTCACCGACCTCGCCCGCGCCGCCGACCCGGGGATCGTCGCCTCCGCGGGGCCGCGCTACTTCGGCTTCGTCGTCGGCGGCAGCCTGCCCGCCGCGATGGGCGCGGACTGGCTCACGACCGCCTGGGATCAGAATGCCGGCCTCTACGTCCTGTCGCCCGCGGCCGCGGTGGTCGAGGACGTCGCGGCCGGGTGGCTGCTGGATCTCTTCGGCCTGCCCGCGTCCGCGAGCGTCGGGTTCGTCACCGGGTGCCAGATGGCGAACGCCACCTGCCTGGCCGCGGCGCGCAACGCGGTGCTGCGCCGCGCCGGCTGGGACGTCGAGCACCGCGGGCTGTTCGGCGCGCCGGAGATCGAGGTGATCGTCGGCGCGGAAGCCCACGTCACGATCTTCACCTCGCTGCGGTTGCTGGGCTTGGGCGCGGCGCGGGTCCGCACGGTGGCGGCGGACGAGCAGGGCCGCATGCGGCCGGACGCCTTGCGCGACGCCCTCGCCGGTGGCAAAGGGCCTGCGATCGTCTGCGCCCAGCTCGGGAACGTGAACACCGGGGCATGCGACCTGCTGGAGGAGATTGCGCCGCTCGCGCGCGGGCGCGGCGCGTGGCTCCACGTGGACGGCGCCTTCGGCCTCTGGGCCGCCACCAGCCCCCGGCATCGCCACCTCACGGCCGGCGCGGCCCGCGCGGATTCGTGGGCGACCGACGCCCACAAGTGGCTCAACGTCCCGTACGACAGCGGCGTCGCCATCGTCACCGACTCGGCGGCCCACCGCGCCGCCTTCACGGCGTCGGCCGCCTACCTGGTCAAAGGCGGGGACGGGCGGCGCGACGCGGAAGACTGGACCCCGGAGTTCTCGCGCCGCGCCCGCGGCTTCCCAGTCTACGCGGCCCTGCGCTCGCTCGGCCGCCGCGGCGTGGCGGCGCTCGTGGACCGTTGTTGCGATCTGGCGCGCCTCATGGCGGAGCGGCTCCGGGCCGTGCCCGGGGCGGAAATCCTCAACGACGTGGTCTTGAACCAGGTGCTGGTGCGGTTCCGGCCGCCCGCCGGCGGCTACGCCGGCGCGTTCACCCAGGCCGTCATCGCGCGGGTCCAGCAGGACGGCACCTGCTGGTTGGGTGGCACGACGTGGCGCGGGACGGCGGCAATGCGAGTGTCTTTCTCCAACTGGTCCACCACCGCCGCCGACGTGGAACGCTCCGCGGCGGCGATCCTCCGGGCCGTTCGGGGGGCGCCTGACTAGACCCGCGCCACGCGCGAGCGTTTCATGCGTCCCACCTTCCCCCGATACGTGCTGCGGTGCCCCCGCCGGTCCTCGCGCGCGAAGCGCCGCTGCTTGGCCCGCGAGCCGAAAACCTGTGTCCACTTGCCGTTCACGAACACGGGCATGTAGCCGCCGCGCAGGATCTGAAACGGCCTGCTGACCTTCTTCATGTGGTCGAACTGCGTCGACCCCGGCTTGCGGAAGATCTCGAACCACGACGGAAAGACGAAATCGCTCATCGGGATGCCGTCGAGCCGGAACTCCTGCTCCTCCACCGCGTCCGCCGTCTCGTAGGCGTAGAACCGGTTGCTCGGTCCCGTCGACGCCAGATTGATCGCCGGGTCCACCAGCATCTCGGCCAGCTCGTGGCACGCCGTCACGCTCACCTTCTGGCCCGCCGCCACCGTCGTTCGCACGAACACTTTGGAGAACGGGAGGCCGTCGGGCGTGAGGTCATGGTAGCCCAGGGCGTTGGCCACGTCCGCGTCGTCGAGAAAGGCGAGCGCCCAGGCGCCTTTGCGAAACCCGGTGGTTCTGACCAGCCGGGCGGGTGTACCCCAGACCGGGACGAAGATGGTGTCGAGGAACTTTTGCAGGGTGACGAGCAGGCGGTCCAAATCGACGCCCAGGGCGGCCCTGGCCTTGGTGAAGCAGGCGATGGTGGGCGTTTGCCCCCGGTCGAACGCTGCCGCGATGATGCGGGATTGCACCAGACGCATTGGAGCCTCCGTTATTCGGCGCCCAGCAGCGCCGGCGCGTCGACGCGCACCGCTTCCGCGACGCGGTCGGCGAGCGCCATGATCGTCACGTAGGGATTGATCTCGAGCGAGTCGGGGAAGAGGCTGGCGTCCGCGACCCGCAGCCACGGCAGGCCGTGCACGCGCCCCCAGCCGTCGGTGACGGACGTGTCGGGCGTGCCCATGGCGCAGCCGCCCATCAGATGCGCCGCCGAGATCGCCACCTTTCCTTCTTTGAAGTGGCGGGCGGTGATCAGGTCGTTCACGCGATCCGCGTCGCGCGCTTCGATGATCGGCGGGTCCGCGAACGGCGCGTGGACGCGCGCCGCGCCGACGGCGAAGAAGATCCGCGCCGAGGCGCGCGTCCCCTCGACGAGCCCCGCCACCGTGTCCTCGGTGAAGCGATAGCGCACCACCGGCCGCCCGGCGCCGTCCACGGTGATGCGGTTGCCGGGCGTCGCCGCGTCGCACGCCAGCACCAGGATCATCTGGAGCCGTGGGAAGGCGCGCATCACGCCGCTGTGGGCGGCGCCGAAACCGCTCAGCGCTTTGGCGGTCGTGAAGGGGAAGTACATGCACGTCTCGAGGACGAAGCGCTGCTCGGCGCCGCGGTCCACGAAGTAGCTCTTCGGGTGCCCTACGTCGTTGGTGATCAAGCCGCCGTGCTCGGCGACGAGGATCAGCGCGGGGTGGCAGGTGAAGCCCTCGCCCACGCGCCGGGGTAAGGGCAGGGGGCTGCGCAGCAGCAGGCTCGTCGTCCCGATGACGCCGCCGGCGCACACGACGACCCCCGCCCGCACGCGATAATCTCCCGGCGCCCACTCGCCCGGCCTCCCTTTGGCGCCCGCCGCCTTCTCGGACACCCGGACCGCGAGCGTGCGATCCGGGTCGATCCGCAACACCTCGGCGCGCGTCACCACCTCGACCCCCTGGCGCTCCGCCTCGGGCAGCTGGACGCGATTGGTGCCCTGCTTCGCCTGGTTGGGACAGCCAAGGTTGCACAGCGACGAGCCGCGGCAACCCTTCACGTTGACGGGGAACTGTTCGACTCGATACCCGGCCCGCGCGCCGCCCTCGACGAACAGGCGGTTGTTGTCGTTGATCTCTTCGGGCGGCAGCAGATGGACGTTGTTCTCGGCCAGATAACGCTGCGAGCGCCGCAGCAGGTCGGCGTGGTCGAGGCCCGGGACCCCCCAATGGCGGATCACGCGCTCAGGTGCCGTGAGCGAGGTGCCCGTGTACACGAGCGTGGAGCCGCCGTACGCCTGCGCGAACGCCAGGGTCATGGTGCCCTGGGCGGTGAGGAACCCGCCGCCGTCGGCATACAGGGCGGAGGCCATTTCCAGCTCGCGCCCCGTGAATTCGGCATCGTCGAAGCGGGGGCCCTGCTCGAACACGACGACCCGGCGGCCGTCCCGTACCAGCGGGGCGAGCGCCTGGGCGACGGTCCCGCCGCCTGCCCCGGATCCGACGATCACCACGTCGTAGACCCTCTCGCGATCCGTCACCGCCGCGCCTCCCAGCCGCGCGGATCGGCGCGGTAGCCGATGCTCGCGGCGGCGGCGGGTCGCGCGTAGTATCCCATGAGCGCCAGCGTCCGCAGCCCCCAGAACCCGCGGCGCAGCAACAGCAACGGAGACTCCTGAAGCGCCGCGAGGACCCGCGCGCGACGCTCGCTTGCCAGTCGCGTGAATCGGCGCCCGTAGCGGAGCAGGGGAATCCACTCGATGGCCCGGATGAGGATGACCAGCTGGAGTTGCAGCCGAGGCGGACGGGACGTGAGCGCCAGCTCGACAATGCGCTCCAGCTCCATCCAGCCGTCGGCGTCGAGGGATGCGGCTTCGGGGACGACGGTGGTAGCGATGGCCCGAAACGCCGGTCGGACCGCGGCGAGCACGCTCACGCGGGGAAGCTAGACCCCGGCGCCATGCGGAGCAATTCAACGTAGAGGAGCGCCACCGTGAACGCCGAGCTCCAGGGGTTTCTCACACAGATCGACAAGGTCAAAACCGACGCCCGCGCCCTCGTGGCCGGACTGACCGACGAACAGGCCGGCCGGCGACCCGCACCCGACAAGTGGTGCATCGCCGAGTGTTTGAGTCACCTCAACGTCGCGGTCACGACGACCCTGCCGAAAATCGACCGGGCGATCGCGGAGGGTCGAGCGCGCGGGCGCACCGCGACGGGACCGTTCCGCTACGGTTGGTTCTCGCGCTGGATGATCGCGTCGATGGAGCCGCCGCCCAAACGCCGGATGCGGACGTTCAAGATTTTCGTCCCCTCGCCGCCAGGTGCGCAGCCCCTCACCACGCTGCTCCCGGAGTTCTTGAAGGTGCGCGACCAGCTTGCCGAGCGGGTGCGCCAGGCGGACGGCCTCGACCTCGGTCGCAACCGAGTGGTATCGCCGGTGACGAGGCTGTTGCGGTTGCCGCTCGGGGCGGAATTCGCGTTCCTCCTCGCGCACGACCGGCGCCACGTCTGGCAGGCGCGGCAGGTGCGCGGCGGACTGCGCTGAAGGTATCTTGTCAGTTCGCGAGCCGTCGCGGCACTCACCTTGACGATCGAGGTCACCATGCGATCCACGACGCTCGTCGGACTCATCGCCGTCCTGCTTGCCTGTGCACAACCCGGAACGCCCGTACCGGTCACTGGCTCCCCGGTCGACTTGACCCAGCTCGCCGGCCGCTGGGTCGGCGACTTCAGCAGCGTCGAGACCGGGCGCAGCGGCAGCATCGTCTTCCGGCTCTCGGCGACCGGAGACAGCGCCTTCGGCGACGTCCTCATGAACCCGACCGCCATGCCCAACCGGGGGCAGGTGCGCGACCCATCGGCGGCCCCCACAACCACGCCCGCACCGACGCCGCAGTGGATCGAGATCAACTTCGTGCGGGTCGCCGGGGGGCGGGTCAGCGGCACGTTGAGGCCCTATACCGACCCGACCTGCAACTGCCCGCTGTTCACGACGTTCGAGGGGCGGCTCGCGGGGGACACCCTCTCGGGGACCTACACCTCCCGGCACCAGGCGGGAGGCCCAGGTCAACAGGGCCGCTGGACCGCGGTGCGCGAGCGCCCCTGACGAGTTTTCCCCTTGACATGGCTAAACTACACTTGTAAATCTACTCCTGTAGATCAACAGTGAGCCATCATGCCGGGTCGCCATCAACTGACTGAGCTGCAGCTCGCCATTCTGCGCGTCATCTGGGACAAAGGCGAAGCGACGGTCCAGGATATCTGGGAAGCCCTGCACGCCGAACGTGGCCTCGCCCAGACGACCGTCGCCACCATGCTGTCGCGCCTCGAGCGCCGCGGCGTCGTCACGCGGCGGGCGCAAGCCCGCCAGTACCACTACCGCGCCGCGGTGACCGAACAGGAAGTGCAGCACTCGATGGTCGGTGAGCTGACCGAGCGGCTCTTCGACGGTGACGTCACCGCGCTGGTCCAGCATCTGCTCTCGGGCGAAGACGTGAGCCCCGGTGACATCGCCAAGATCCGCGACATGATCGCGCGCGTCGAAACGAACGCCCCGGAGTCCAAATGAACCCCCTCGCCTCCAGCCTGCTCGCGTGGCTGCTCACGTATCTGATCCATAGCACGGTGCTCTTGGGGCTCGCGTGGGTCGTGACCCGGCGCTGGCGCCTCGAGCCCGCGGCCTCGGATCTCCTCTGGAAAGTGGCGCTGCTCGCCGGGCTCGTGACCGGCACCATCCAATCGCGCCTCGAGCTTGCTACGCCCGCGGCAGTGACGTTGTCCGTCGCTGCCAGGCCCCAGGCCCCGACGCTGGGCCAACCGGCCGCGCCCGCCACGGAGGTTGCGGGGACTACGGGCTCTCGCCCGGGGTCAGTAAACCAAGCGCCGTCACGCGCAGCGTCGTGGCCCCTGGTGCTCGTGCTGTTGTGGGGCGTCATCGCGCTCGGGTCGTCCCTCTACTACGTCGCGCGACGGCTGATTCTGGTCGGCCGTCTCGCCGACCGCCGCGCCGTGAGCGACGGACCGCTCGCCGCGACGCTCGCCGAGCTGCAGCGCACCAGTGGACACCGGCGTCGCGTTCATCTCACGATGGCCCGGACGATCTCGAGTCCCGTCGCCCTGGGACTCTCCGAGATCTGCGTGCCTGAGCTGGCGCTCTCGGAGCTTGGCGTCGAGCAGCAGCGCAGCATGCTCGCGCACGAGCTGGCCCATCTGGCGCGGCGCGATTCTTTGTGGCTCGCGGGCGCCAGCCTGATCGAGCGATTCTTCTTCTTCCAGCCGCTCAACCGACTCGCGCGCCGCGAGCTCGAGACGACGGCCGAATACCTGAGCGACGAGTGGGCCATGCGAAAGACCGGATCGGCAGTTTCGCTCGCGAAGTGTCTGGCCACGGTGGCCGAATGGATACAGGCGTCTCCCCTGGGCGTGCCGGTGGCTGGCCTCGCCGAACGGCGCTCGCTCCTGGTCTCCCGCATCTCCCGCCTGCTCGACGCGCGTCTGCCCCAAAGCCCCGCCTCGCGGCGCGGGTGGGCAATCGCCGCGGCACTGGGCGTGGTGGTGACCATCGCCGCCGCCCCGCGCGTCTCTCAGGGAGTCGCAGCACTCGCCTCGCCCCAGTCCTCACCCCCTGTCCCCCTCTCCGTTCGGGAGAGGGGGGACTCCATGCGTTCCCCCTCTCCCGAAGGGGGAGGGGGTCAGGGGGTGAGGACCGGGGCGACTAAGGGGACCGCCTCTGTCCCCGAAGACACCACCGTGGTCAACGCCCTGATCGCCCGTCTGAAGGATGAGAATGCCGGCGTGCGCCGCGCCGCCGCCCATTCGCTAGGACAGCTGGGCGATCTCCGGGCCGTGCCACCCCTCATCGCTGTGCTCGCGGACTCCGACGCCGAAGTGCGCTCGGCGGCGGTGGACGCGCTGGCCGACCTCGAGGACCCGAGGGCCATCGGCCCGATTGCGGGCTTGCTCAAGGATCCGGTCGGCGACGTGAAGCGCAACGCGCTGAGCGCCCTGTCGCACTGGGACCAGGCCGTGCCCACCGCGCCGGTCGTGGCTCTCCTGGACGACCCCGACGCCGACGTGCGTCATGAAGCGGTCGATCTCCTCGAACACCTCAACGCCCGCTCGGCGGGCAGCGCCATCGCCCGGCTGATTCACGACCCGTCGGCCGACGTGCGCAGCGCCGTCGTGCAGGCGTTGGGCAACCTGGGCGAGCAGAGCGGCGCCGCCGCGATCACCGAGGCGTTGGGCGACGCCAATGCTGATGTCCGGCAAGCGGCGCTGGGCGCGCTCAACGACCTCAAGGCGCCGATCGCCGAGGCCACACTCTTGAACCTGATGAAGGACGCGAGCGCCGATGTGCGCCAGCGAGCCGCCGAGCTCGCCGGCGAGCGCTCGGTGATCGCCGCGATTCCCCAGCTGCGGCGCATGATCGACGACCCCCGAGGCGACGTGCGCGAAGCCGCTACCGAAGCGTTAGGCCACATCGCCGACCCCGCGGCCCGCCAGGCGTTGCAGGCGGCGCTGCAGTCGCCCGATCCCAAAGTCCGCCGCGCCGCGGCCGAAGCCCTGGGACAGGATCCATGATGCGCGCTCTGCACGTTGTCGCGGTCTCGCTGGCGGCGGTGGGTGGGGGTGCGATCCTCACCGCCCACGCCACTCACGCGACGGTGCACGCCGCGGCAGGGGGCCCCGGGCGCGGCGGCGCCGATTCGGCGCGGGTCGCGACGCTGCTCAACGCCCTCAGCCGCACCGACCCCGTGATCTGCGACTTGATTGGCGACCAGCTCGGCAATTTCTGGATGGGCGGCGAACCCGCCCGCTTGGGGCGGTTCGACGACGCGCCCAACGTCCAGGGAGCGAAAGACTCGCTGGCCGGAAGAATCACCGATCCCCGGGCCCTGACGCTCTTGGTCGCGACGCTCGGCACGGACAACCAATGCGTGCGGCGCGTCGCCGCGAAACTGCTGGGCCAGAGCGCCGTGTCCGCCAGCGTGCTCACCGGGTTGCTCGACAACCCGGCGCCACGGATTCGCGAGAGCGCTGCGTATGCCGCAGGCGTCGGCGAGCGGCACGAGACGCGGGGATTGCTCGAACGCCGTCTTGCCGATACCGCGACGGGACCCGCGGCCATGGCCGCGTGGGCCCTGGGCGAAATCCAGGATCCCGCGTCTGCACCGGCCTTGCAAGGCGCCGTGCACGCCGCGTCACCGCGCGTGCGGTTGGCCGCTGCCTGGGCGTTGGGTCAATTCGAAGATGCGAGTTACGCCAAGGACGTGCTGCCGCTGTTGCGCGATACCGATCCGGTGATGCGGGCGACCGCCGCCGAGGCGCTGGGACGGATGAAGAGCCCGCGCGTGGGC
>WNGI01000131.1_pt1 | contig 47991 bp, 45 predicted proteins | sample 5400621 | NCBI WGS metagenome assembly WNGI01 (sample SAMN13153374, study PRJNA577476) | soil metagenome | isolation source: 20 cm soil or saprolite under Garry oak tree replicate 1 | place: USA:California | collected 2016-06-15 | reverse complement strand
CTCGAGCGCCGCATTGAGCGTGTGCCAGCACAGGCTGGCACACTTCACGCGCACCGGAAATTCCCGCACTCCGGACAACGCGGCCAGCTTGCCGAGCGCGCCGTCGGCCGCCGTCTCGGGGCGGGTCAGCAGTGCGTGCACCTTATCGAACAGCTCGCGGATCGCGGTGCGGTCCTTGCCCTTGACCGCCTCCGTCATGAGGGAGGCCGAGGCGGTGGAAATGGCGCAGCCCCTGCCCTCGAAGCGGATGTCCGCGACGCGTTCGCCGTCCAGCACCACGAACACCGACAGTCGGTCGCCGCACAGCGGGTTGTGCCCGTCGGCGCGGCTGTCGGCCGCCTCGATACGGCCGAAGTTCCGCGGGTGGCGGTTGTGATCCAGGATCACGTCGCGGTACAGCTCTTTCAGGTCCATCAGACGAACACCTCACGCGCCTTGCCCAGCGCCTGCACCAGGCTCGCCACGTCGCGCTCGGTGTTGTAACAGCCGAACGAGGCGCGCGCCGTCGCCGGCAGCCCGAAGAACGTCATGACCGGCATGGCGCAGTGATGGCCGGTGCGCACCGCGACGCCCTCGGCGTCGAGGATCGTGCCGAGGTCATGCGGGTGCACGCCCTTCATGGTGAACGACAGCACGGAGGCCTTGTGCGCCGCGGTGCCGATGATCTCGAGCTGCGGCAGGCGTGCGAGTTCCGCCGTGGCCAGCTGCAGCAGGCGCTGCTCATGCGCGGCGATCGCCTCGACACCTAAGCCCTCGAGGTAGTCCATGGCGGCGGCCAGCCCGACGGCGCCGGACATGTTGGGCGTGCCGGCCTCGAACTTCCACGGCAGCTCGTTGTAGGTAGTCTTCTCGAAGGAGACCGTCAGGATCATGTCACCGCCCCCCTGCCACGGCGGCATGGCCGCGAGCAGCTCCTCGCGCCCGTACAGCACCCCGATCCCGGTGGGCCCGTAGAGCTTGTGGCCGGAGAAGGCGTAGAAATCGGCGCCGAGCGCACGCACGTCGAGGCGCGAGTGCGGCACCGCCTGCGCCCCGTCGATCAGCACCAGCGCGCCGTGCGCGTGGGCAGCCTCGATGATGCCCTTCACCGGCAGCACCGTGCCGAGCGCGTTGGACACGTGCGCCACCGCCACCAGGCGCGTGCGCGGGCCGAGGAGTGTGTGGAACTCCTCCAGCCGCAGTTCGCCGCGGCGGTTGATCGGCGCCACCTTCAGCGTGCAGCCGGTCTGCTCGCACACCATCTGCCAGGGGACGATGTTGGCGTGATGCTCGAGCGCGCTGATGAGGATCTCGTCCCCGCCCCGCAGGCGCGGACGGGCCCAGGCCTGCGCCACCAGGTTGATCGCCTCGGTGGTGCCGCGGACAAAAATGATTTCGCGCGTGCTGCGGGCATTGATGAAGCGCCGTACGCGCTCGCGCGCGCCTTCGTACGCGGCGGTGGCCGCCTGGCTGAGCGCATGCACGCCGCGATGCACGTTGGCGTGCGAGTGCGTCTCGTAGTCCTCGACCGCGCGCAGCACCGCGAGCGGGCGCTGCGAGGATGCGGCGCTGTCGAGATACACCAGCGCGTGGCCGTTCACCCGGGTGTCGAGGATCGGAAAGTCGCGGCGCACGCGCTCGGCATCGAACGGTGGCGGGGCGGCGAGCGAGACATTGGCGGCCATCAGGTTGACTCCGCGCGCGCCGCGGGCTCGGGTAGCTGCTGCGCCAGGCGCTCCTCGATCTGGCGCCGCAGCTCCGCAACCCCGATCCTCGCCACCACGTCCTCGAGGAACGCCCACTTCAGCAGCCGTTGCGCGACCTCGGGCTCGAGGCCGCGCGACAGCAGGTAGAACAGCATGTTCTCATCGAGCTTGCCGGCGGTGGCGCCGTGGCTGCAGCGCACCTCGTCGGTGTAGATCTCCAGCTGCGGCCGCACGTCGATTTCCGCTTCCGGGCCGGCGAGCAGTCCGCGCAACGACTGGCGCGAATCCGTGCCGTGCGCCTCGCTCCCCACCACGACCTTGCCGTTGAACGCGACGCGCGCGCGTCCGGCGGAGATTCCGCGAAAGACCTGTTCGGTGCGCGCGCGGGGCGCGGCGTGCTCGACCCGCGCATAGGTATCCTGCACCTGCTGCCGCTCGCCCAGCGCCACGACCGCGAGCGTGAGGTCGGCGCGCTCCCCGGCCAATCGCACCGCGAGGGTGGAGCGGGCCGACTGCGCGCCGATACTGATGCCGTGCAGCCGGTAGCAGGCGTCGCGGCCGACTACCGCGCTGAGGGTGTCGAACACGATGGCGCGCGCCGCCAGCTCCTGCAGCCGGTAGTGGTGCAGCGTGGCGCCGCAGCCGAGATCGACGGTCACGGCGCTGTTCACGAAGCTCGCGTGGGGGCCGGCGCTGACGTGCCGCTCGATGAGCAGCAGGTGGGCCTGGCTGTCGAGCTGCAGTTCCACGCGCGGGTACGATGCCCCGGTCAGCGCATCCGCGCTCGCCACGAACACCAGCTCGAGGCGCACCGGCTCCCCGCTGTGCGCGGCCACGCGGATGGCCGCGCCGTCGGTGGCGAACGCTTCGTTCAGCAGCGCAAAGCGCTCATCTGCCGGCGCGCCCGGAGCCGGGGTCTGCACCGCCATGGCGGCGGATGCCTGGCCGGCATCAGGCGCAGCAGCCAGGGGTGTGACCGCGGCGGCGGTTGAATCGAGCGGCGCCGAAAGTGCCGGTGCAAACGCACCATCCACGAACACGTAGCGGGCAAAGCCGGGTATCGCAGCGGGCAAATCCGTGGCAGCCAGCGCCGGTGTGGCCGTCGCGGGAATGAATCGCAGGCGCTCGAGCGGGCGCAGGTTCGCGTACTTCCAGTTCTCGTCGCGGGAGGTCGGCAAGCCGCTCGCCGTCAGCGCCGCGATCGCCGTGCGCCGGCGTGCAGCCGTGGGTCCGGCAGGCGGCAACGCGGCAGCGGCGTTCGCGTGTTCCTCGACGATGCGGGCGGTGAGTGGCGTGCTCATGGAGACCTCAGGCCGCCTCCCCGCTGACCCAGTCGTAGCCGCGCCGCTCGAGCTCCAGTGCCAGGGTGCGATCGCCGCTGCGGGCGATGCGCCCGCGCACCAGCACGTGCACGATGTCCGGCACCACGTATTCGAGCAGACGCTGATAGTGTGTGACCAGCACGCACGCGCGCTCGGGCGAGCGCTGGGAGTTCACGCCCGCCGCGACCACCTTGAGGGCGTCGATGTCGAGACCGGAGTCGGTTTCGTCGAGAATCGCCAGCCGCGGCTCGAGCACCAGCATCTGCAGCACTTCGTTGCGCTTCTTCTCGCCGCCCGAGAAGCCCTCGTTCACGCCGCGGGAGAGGAAGCTGTCCTCGATGTGCATGAGTTTCATCTTGTCGCGCACCAGCCCCAGGAATTCGAAGGCGTCGACTTCGGGCAGGCCACGCTGCTTGCGCACGGCGTTGACGGCCGCCTTCAGCAGATAGACGTTGTTGACTCCGGGGATCTCGACCGGGTACTGAAAGCCGAGAAACACCCCCTGGCGGGCACGCTCCTCCGGAGCGAGCGCCAGCAGATCGCGGCCCTCGTAGCTCACGGTGCCGGCGGTGATCTGGTACCCGGGACGGCCCGCCAGCACGTGCGCGAGCGTACTCTTGCCCGAGCCGTTCGGTCCCATGATGGCGTGCACTTCGCCCGCCCTCACCTGCAGCGTGAGCCCGTTCAGGATCTGCTTGCCCTCGACGGTGACGTGCAGACCGTTGATGGCGAGGAGGGGGGTCCGGGAAGCTGTCATGTCAGCCCACCGCGCCTTCCAGGCTCACGGCCAGCAGGGCTTGCGCTTCGACCGCGAATTCCATCGGCAGCTCCTTGAACACCGACTTGCAGAAGCCGCTGACGATCATGTTGACCGCGTCCTCCTCCGTGATGCCGCGCGCCAGGCAGTAGAACAGCTGATCCTCGCTGATCTTGGAGGTGCTGGCCTCGTGCTCGACCGTGGCGCTGGGATTCTTGACTTCCACGTACGGAAACGTGTGCGCGCCGCACTGGCCGCCCATGAGGAGCGAATCGCACTGGGTGAAATTGCGCGCACCATGCGCGCTCGGCAGCATCTTCACCAGTCCGCGGTAGGTGTTCTGGCCATGGCCGGCGGAGATGCCCTTGGAGATGATGGTGCTGCGAGTGTCGGGGCCGATGTGGATCATCTTGGTGCCGGTGTCTGCCTGCTGGTAATGATTCACGGTCGCGACCGAGTAGAACTCGCCGATCGAGCCCTCGCCGCGCAGCACGCAGCTCGGGTACTTCCAGGTGATCGCCGAGCCGGTCTCCACCTGGGTCCAGGAAATATGCGCGCGGCGTCCGCGGCACTCGCCGCGCTTGGTCACAAAGTTGTAGATGCCGCCGACGCCGTGGGCATCACCCGGGTACCAGTTCTGCACGGTCGAGTACTTGATGTAGGCGTCATCGAGCGCAATGAGCTCCACGACCGCGGCATGGAGTTGGTTTTCGTCGCGCTGAGGTGCCGAACACCCCTCGAGGTAGCTGACATAACTTCCAACATCCGCGATGATGAGCGTGCGCTCGAACTGCCCGGTATTCATCGCGTTGATGCGGAAGTACGTCGACAGCTCCATCGGGCAGCGCACGCCCTTGGGCACGTACACGAACGAGCCATCCGAGAACACCGCGGAGTTGAGCGTCGCGAAGAAGTTGTCGGTGTAGGGCACGACGCTGCCGAGGTACTGCTCGAGCAGCTGCGGATGCGTGCGCACGGCTTCCGAGAACGGACAGAACACCACCCCCGCGGCGGCGAGCCGCTCCTTGAACGTCGTGGCCACGGAAACGCTGTCGAATACCGCGTCCACCGCGACACCGGCGAGCCGCGCACGCTCGTGCAGCGGCACGCCGAGCTTCTCGTAGGTCTCGAGCAGCTTCGGATCGACCTCATCGAGACTCTTCGGCCCGTCCTTCCTGGCCTTGGGCGCGGAGTAGTAGGAAATGCTCTGGTAGTCGATCGGCGCGAACTTCACGTGCGCCCAGTGCGGCTCGCGCATGGTCAGCCAGTGACGCAGCGCCTTGAGCCGCCACTCGGTGAGGAAGGCCGGCTCCTGCTTCTTGCGCGAGATCAGGCGCACCACGTCCTCGTCCAGGCCGGGCGCGACCGTGTCGGCATCGATCTCGGTCACGAAGCCGTGCTGGTAGCCTCGCGCGATGAGGGTCTCGAGTTGGCGCGCATTCCCGCTCATGGGCTCACTCACGATCGCACCGGCGCGCGCGCCCCCGCCGCCTTCATCTCACGCTCGAGCGCCGGCAGTCGTGCGGGAGCGGCCTCGAGTCCTGCGAGCTGCGCCAGACTCACCTCATAGAGCGAGCGGCGGAAGGCAAGGTTCAGGCGCTGCCACACGCGCCCGACGCGGCAGCTATCCTCGATCTCGCAGTTGCCGTGTCCCGCGGAGCAGTCGGTGAGCGCCACCGGACCCTCGAGGGCATCGAGTATCGCCGCCGCGCTGATCTGCGCCGCCGGGCGCGACAGCTGGTAGCCGCCGTGCAGACCGCGGGTCGAAGTCACCAGGCCCGCGCGCTGCAGCTGCTTGAGAAGCTTGCACACCGTAGGGGCGGCGATGCGCGTCTGCTCGGCGAGCGAGGCCGCGGTCTGCACCCGCCCGGGCTCGCCCGCGAGCGCGGCGAGCAGCACGGTGGCGTAGTCGGTAAGCCGGCTCATACGCAGCATGGGAGTGTCCTCTTAAACTAGGACTAGTTTAGTACTAATTACCGATGGAACCAAGCCGGGCCGGTGCAGCCGAGCGGACGCGGCAGCGTGGCATCGGCGCCTCAGGAGTGCGGTCGGCCGGCGGGCTGATTTGCTATCCTTGGCGCCCCGATTTCCAGGGGTAGTCATCAGGACGGCTGCGCCCCGCGCGCTTCGTGCGCTCCTGAAGGCGCACGCCCACGATAATGGAGGATTCGACGATGAACTCGAGTGAGCTGATGCGTATTGCCGGCGCAATGGTCGCCCGAGGCAAGGGGATCCTCGCCGCGGACGAGAGCGGCGGCACCATCAAGAAGCGCTTCGATGGCATCAAGCTGGAGTCGACCGAGGAGCACCGCCGCAGCTATCGCGAAATGTTGTTCACGGCGCCCGGCGCCGCCGAGTCGGTCAGCGGCGTCATCCTGTACGACGAGACCATCCGCCAGAAGACCCGGGACGGCACGCCGTTTCCGCAGTACCTGGCGAAGCAGGGGATCATCCCGGGTATCAAGGTGGACCTGGGCGCGAAGCCGCTCGCCGGTTTCAGCGGCGAGACCATCACCGAGGGACTCGACGGCTTGCGCGAGCGGCTCATCGAATACCGCGGGCTCGGTGCGCGCTTCGCCAAATGGCGCGCCGTCATCGATATTGCCGATGGCATCATTCCCAGCTCGTTCGCCATCGCGGCGAACGCGCACGCGCTGGCGCGCTATGCGGCGCTGTGCCAGGAGAACGACATCGTGCCGATCGTCGAGCCGGAAGTGCTCATGGACGGCGCACACTCGATCGAGCGCTGTGAGCAGGTGACCGAGGCCGTGCTCGAGCGCGTGTTCCGGGAGCTGTTCGAACACCGTGTGCTGCTGGAGGGCATGGTGCTGAAGCCCAACATGGTGATCTCGGGCAAGAAGGCCGCGAATCGGGCGCCGCCGCAGGCCGTGGCGGAGGCCACGCTGCGCGTGCTGCGGCGCCATGTCCCGCCGGCGGTGCCGGGCATCGCGTTTCTGTCCGGCGGGCAGTCCCCGACGGAGGCGACGCTGCACCTGTCGCTCATGAACAAGCTCGGGCCGCTGCCATGGTCGCTGACCTTCAGCTACGGCCGCGCACTGCAGGACACCGCGCTCAAGGCATGGGGCGGAGTCGCCTCGAATCTGGCCGCCGGGCAGAAAGAGTATGCCAGGCGCGCCAGGCTCAATGGCCTGGCGACCACCGGGCGCTACGCGCCCGACATGGAGAGCCAGGCCGCCTGAGCTTCAAGGCGGCCACCGCGATCGCGTGACAAGCCCGGCATCCTCGCAACCCGCGTCAGGCGCCGCAGCGGCTGAGGTGGTGGTCGACGTGCGCGGCGTGCACTACGCCGTGGGCGGGCGGCCGATTTTCGCAGGGCTCGACCTGCAGGCCCGGCGCGGCCGCATCACCGCCATCATGGGGCCGAGCGGTACCGGCAAGACCACGCTCCTCAAGCTCATCACGGCGCAGATGGCCGCCGATCGTGGCGAGGTGCGGGTGTTCGGCGAGGATCTGGCGGCTTTGAGCCGCGGCCGGATCTACGCCCTGCGCAAGCGCATGGGCATGTTGTTCCAGAACGGCGCGCTGCTCACCGACATGGACGTGTTCGAGAACGTCGCCTTCCCGGTGCGAGAGCACAGCGATCTGCCCGAAGCGCTGATCCACAAGCTGGTGCTCACCAAGCTGCAGGCCGTGGGGCTTCGGGGTGCCGCCGGGCTCATGCCGGGGGAGCTGTCGGGCGGCATGGCGCGGCGCGTGGCACTGGCGCGCGCCATTGTCATGGACCCGGAGGTGCTGATTTACGACGAGCCGTTCGTCGGGCTCGATCCGATCTCGCTCGGCGTCATCCTGCGCCTCATCAAGCATATGAACGCGGCGCTCGGGATTACCAGCATCGTGGTCTCGCACGACGTGCGCGAGCTCGCGACCATCGCCGACGACAGTTATCTGTTGTCGGGCGGGCGGGTCGCGGCCGCGGGCGCCCCGGCGCAGCTGCGTGCCAGCGATTCGGCGGCGGTGCGGCAATTCATGACCGGCAGCGCCGACGGTCCGGTGGCGTTCCACTACCCGGCGCCCGATTACGCCGCGCAGCTGTTCGCGGCGGACGAGTCATGAACCCCCGCGGCGGCAACGGCTTCATCCTCGAAGGCGTGCGCCGGCTCGGGGCCGTGACGATCTTCCTCGTGTGGTTGCTCCTCGCGAGCGTACCGGCGCTGGGCCGGCCGCGCCTGCTGGTGCACCAGGTCTACAACGCCGGCGCCCGTTCGCTCATCATCATCATGCTGTCGGGACTGTTTGTCGGCATGGTGCTCGGCCTGCAGGCCTTCAATCTGCTGCAGCGCTTCGGATCCGAGGAGGCGCTCGGCACGGCCGCGGCGCTCGGGCTGCTGAAGGAGCTCAGTCCGGTCATCACCGCGTTGCTGTTCGCCGGCCGCGCCGGCACGGCGCTGACCTCGGAAATCGGCCTGATGCGCGCCACCGATCAGCTGACGGCAATGGAGATCATGGCGGTCGATCCGCTGCGCCACGTCGCGGCGCCGCGGTTTCTCGGCGGGGTGGTTGCGATGCCGCTGCTGACGGTGATCTTCAGCGTGATCGGGCTGTACGGCGCGCAGCTCATCGGCGTACAGCTCATGGGGGTCGACAAGGGCGTGTTCTGGTCGCAGATGCAGGGCTCGGTCGGGCTGCACGACGTCAGCGAGGGCGTGGTCAAGAGCCTGGTGTTCGGCGTCGCCTGCAGCCTGATCGCGGTGCACGAGGGCTATCACGCCGAACCGACCGCGGAAGGAGTCGGGCTCGCGACCACGCGCACCGTGGTAGCCTCCTCGGTGATCACGCTGCTGTTGGACTATGTGTTGACTGCGGTATTCCTGTAACGGGAGACTTGAAGCCATGCGCGCCAATCGCACTCTCGAGATCGGAACCGGCCTGTTCGTGCTGCTGGGTTTCGCCGCGCTGCTGTTTCTCACCACGCAGCTGCCGGCGAGCGGTGTGAAGTTCGGCGCCCCGAGGGCCGGCTATCACGTGAGCGCCGAGTTCGACAACATCGGTGACCTCAAGGTGGGCGCCCCGGTGACCATGGCGGGGGTGCACGTGGGCGAGGTGGAGGGCATCCGCTTCGATTCCAAGAACTACAAGGCCGTGGTCAGCCTGCGCGTCGACCCCCAGTACAAGCAGATTCCCGAGGACAGCTACGCCAGCATCCAGACCCAGGGGCTGCTCGGCGGCAAATACATCGGCATCAGCCCCGGAGGACTCGACAGCTACCTCAAGGACGGCAGCCGCATTGAGCAGACTCAGTCCGCCATCGTGCTCGAGAGTCTGATCAACAAGTTCTTTGCGAACTACTCGAGCAAGGGTAGCGGCGACAGCCAGGGCCAGGGCGCGGACAACCAGAGCAAGGTGGAGTCCAGGAAATGAGATACACGACAGTGCTATCGACCAGCCTGTGGCTGGCGTGCGGGCTGGCAGCCATGGCAGGAGCCTGCGCGCCGGCGGCCAACGCGCAACCGCAGAGCCCGCCCGCAGCGCAGGCGCAGACCCCGCCCGCATCGAACGCGCCCTCCGGCGAGGGACCAACCGAGGTCGTGCAGGGCGCCGCCCAGGGCATGCTCGGGGATCTGGACAAGGATCGCGATGCCTACCACCGCGACCCGGCCAAGGTCGGGCAGCTGGTCGACAAGTACCTGCTGCCGCACTTCGACACCGAGGCTTCGGCGCGCCTGGTGCTCGGTGTGCACTGGCGCACGGCGACTGCCGAGCAGCGCAAGCACTTCGTCGATGCCTTCTATCACTCGCTGCTCACCAACTACGGCACCGCGCTGGTCGACTTCACCGCCGACCGACTCAAGATCTTCCCCACCAAGGTCGATCCGGACGCGACACGGGCCACGGTGCGCACCGAGGTGAAGCGCGCCAACGGCGACCGCGTCGCCGTCAACTATTACCTGCACCGGACGCCGCAGGGCTGGAAGGCGTGGGACGTGGTGATCGACGGCATCAGCTACGTCAACAGCTACCGCACGGACTTTGGCGAACAGATCGAGGCCCAGGGGATCGACGCGGTCATCAAGCGTCTCGAGGCGGGCGAGAAGCCCGGAGCGATCGGTAAGCAGACCGGCGACAAGAGCGGATGAAGACCGCGGCGCCCGGGGCGAGCGGGCCGTTCCAGCTGGTGGCGTCGGCGAATGGACGGTTCGCGGCCCGGGGGCCGCTGACGTTTGCAACCGCGCGCCAGGCGAGGGAGGAGGGTCTGCGCTGCCTCACGGGCGCCCCCGGGCGTGAGCTCGAGGTCGATTGCGGCGGCATCACCGCCGCCGACAGCGCGGGTCTCGCGGTAGTGCTGGACTGGCTGGGCGCCGCCAAACGCGCCGGCTGCGGGCTGCGCTACACGCAGCTGCCCGAGGGTCTGATGGCGCTGGGCCGGATCAGTGAAGTCGGGGAGCTGCTCGAGCGCGGTGTCTGAAGCTGCGCCCGCCGCCACATCCGCCTCATTCGCGCGCCCCCGGCGAGGCCTCGATCAATGCGGCGGCGACTGGGGCGGCGGGGATGCGCCTTCGGGCGTCTGCTGATCCCGCTCCGATTCCTCGAGCAGCTTCTGCTCCTGCTGCTCCTCGTCCGGTGACTGCCCGCCGTTGACCTTGAACTCGCGGTGCTGCAGGTAGATGTTGCGCAGGAAAGCGTACGGATCGAAGGCGGTTTCCAGCTCCCTGGTGGCGTCGAGCAGGCGCGCGCGCTCATCGACCTTGTCGAGCAGCCACAGGCTGTAATTCCAATAGTCGTTGCGGATGTACGCGCGCGGCGTGCTGTAGGCATCGACCGCCCGCCCGAGCGTATCGCGGGTGTCGGACGGTCCGAGGAAGGGCAGGACCAGGTAGGGCCCCTTGCGCACGCCCCACTTGCCGAGCGTCTGCCCGAAATCCCGGTCGTTCTTGTCCAGCCCCATGCCCGAGGCCGGATCGAACAGGCCGCCGATGCCGATGGTTGTGTTGGCGAGCAGCCGGCCGGTATCGGAGACGAACGGCCTGAGCTGCCCCTGCAACAGATCGTTGAGCATGACGATCGGGTAGTCGAGGTTGTCGAAGAAGTTACGTACGCCCGTCTGCATGAACCGCGGCGTCACCTTGCGGTAGCCGCGCGCCACCGGTTGGGCGATCGCCCGGTCGAACTTGTCGTTGAAGCCATAAGTGACGCGGTTCATCCGCTCCCATGGATCGCGCGGCTCGCGTTTGCCGGGCGGCAGTGCGGCGCACCCGAGCAGCAGCAGACCGAGCGCTAACAGTGACAGCCGGATTGTCGATGGCATGGGGAGTACGCGAGGCAAGCGAAGCGCGCATTGTAGCAGCCGCGCGCGGCGATTCCCGCGCGCAACGCGGCGGGTCAGCGCCCGCCGCCGCGCTGCTGGCCGGTCTGCTGACCCTGACCGTTGCCGTTGTCGGTCAGTCGGCGCTTGCGGGTGCTCGCGAGGTAGTCGCGCACCTCATCGAGGCGGGCCTGGTAGCGCTGGCGCTGTACCGTGCTGATGTTGGGAGAGGCGAGCGCCAGCTGCAGCTGCTGCGCCGCAAGCGCGAGGTCGCCCCCCGCGATCTGGTATTCGCCCATGTAGAAATAGGCATCCCCGGCATCACCCGCGGCGCTGGCGGCGAGGGCCGTGAGCCGGATCTGGTCCGGCGTGGGCGGCACGTTATTGAACAGGTCGAGCAGCATGTTGTGTGCGTCCGCGGGCCGGCCCGCGGCCATGAGTGTCTCCGCGTAGCGCACGGTCAGCGGCACGTTGCGCGGGAAGAGCTCCTCGCCGTGCCGGAAGGTCGCGAGGGACTCGTCGAGGTGTCCGGCCTTGGCCTGCGCCTGGCCGAGGGCGACGTGCAGCAGGGTGAGCGCCTCGTGCTGCTGCACGAGCGGCGCGAGGATGCGGGTCGCCTCGTCGGCGCGATTAGCGCTCAGCAGCGCCAGCGCCTCGCCGTAGCGGTTGCCGAGGGTGGCGCGGCCGCGCGCGAGTCTCTGGGCGTACGCCTGCGCGAGGTCCACATCGCCGGTCGCGGTCAGCACGCGCACCCGCTCGCGGATGAGCTCATAGCTCTGCGAGTCCTTGCCCCTGCGGGGCGGAAACTGCGCGGCGCGCGAGCGCGCCTCGGCGACGCGATCGGAGGTCACAGGGTGATCGATCAGCATCGCGGGAATGTATGTGGCCGCGAGTCCCTCGTGACGGCTCATGATCTCGAAGAAGCTGCCCATCGAGTTGGTGTCAAAGCCCGCGCCGGCCAGGTAGCCGATGCCGACGCGGTCGGCTTCCTTTTCGTTGTCGCGCGTGAAGTTGATCTGCTGCTGGGCGGCGAGCCCCTGGGCGGCGGCGATGCCGCCCTCCATCGCCTGCCCGCCGCCGACGGCGCCGAGCAGGATCGCCGCCAGCAGGGCGGCCGCGGAGGCGATGCTCTGCTGGCTCTGCGCGCGAATCATGCGCGCGATGTGATGCTGCGTGACGTGCGCGATTTCATGCGCCATGACGCTCGCCAGCTCCGATTCGGTCGAGGTGGCGAGCACCAGCCCCTCGTGCAGGAACACGAAGCCGCCGGGCACGGCGAACGCGTTGATGGTCGGGTCCTTGATCACGAAGAACTGAAAGTCCCGGCCACCGTCGGCGCTCTGCGAAGCGAGCCGCAGGCCGACCGACTGCAGATACTCGCTGACCTCCGGATCCTCGAGCAGCGCGTTCTGGTCGCGCAGCTGGTGCGCCACCATGGCCCCCAGGCGGTACTCATCGGTGTGCGACAGGACCGCAGCCGCGGGACTGCCCATGTCGGGCAGGTCCGAGCCCGCCGCCGGGGCGCTCAGGGTCAGGGGGGTCGACGCCGGCTCGTCCGCGAACGCGACGCTGACAACGCTGAGGAGGGCGGCCACGAGGGCCGGCAGGAGAGGGCGCATGATCGGAGTTTGACCGCCGGTGGCGGTCATGAGTTTCCCCACGTTTACAGAGGCTTACAAAGACGCCCTGCGGGATGCATTCAAGCGTACACCTAGAGGATGTCCGAGGCGAAATCAGCGAGCCGCGAGCGCTCCCCGCGCACCAGAGTGATATGTCCGGAATGCGGCCAGCCGCGGAAGCGATTCACGGCATAGGTGAGACCCGAGGTCATCTCCGTCAGGTAGGGCGTATCGATCTGGGCGATGTTGCCGAGGCAGGCGAGCTTGGTGCCAGGGCCCGCGCGGGTGATCAGCGCCTTCATCTGCTTGGGGGTGAGGTTCTGGGCTTCATCCAGGATCAGGAAGCGGTTGAGGAAGGTGCGCCCGCGCATGAAGTTGAGCGCGCGGATCTTGATCCGGTTGCGCAACAGGTCATTGGTGGCCGCACGGCCCCAGTTGCCCCCCTCCTGCGACCCGGTGAGCACCTCGAGATTGTCCATGAGCGCCCCCATCCAGGGCTCCATTTTCTCCTCTTCGGTGCCGGGCAGGAACCCGATGTCTTCGCCGAGCGGAATCGTCACGCGCGTCATGATGATTTCCACGAAGCGGTTGGTCTCCAGCGTCTGCATCAGGCCGGCGGCGAGCGCCAGCAGGGTCTTGCCGGTGCCGGCCGGTCCGAGCACCGTGACAAAGTCGATTTGCGGATCCATCAGCAGGTTCAGCGCGAAGTTCTGCTCGCGGTTGCGCGCCGTGACGCCCCAGACATTGTGGCGCTCGTTGCGATGGTCGCGCGTCAGCTCGATGGTGGCGGTATCGGCGCTCATCTTGCGTACCACGCCCTCGATGCCCTGCGGAATGTCCTCGAACACCCCCTGGTTCGGCTGCCAGTCGCGCACCGCGGGGCCGGTGATTTCATAGAAGGTGCGGTCGGCTTCCTTCCACGAGCGCATGTCCTTGCCATGCCGCTCCCAGAAGTCCTTCGGCAGCGCCGTCATGCCGCTGTAGAGGACGTCGGCATCCTCGAGGGTCTTGTCGCTGTAGTAGTCCTCGGCGTGCACGCCGAGCACCGCCGCCTTGATGCGCAGATTGATGTCCTTGGACACGAGAATGACGCGCGCGTCCTGGTGCTCGTTCTGCAGTGCCAGCGTCTGCGCCAGGATGGCATTGTCGCCCCCCTGCCCCGGCAGGCTGTCCGGCAACACGCTGGCCAGCTGGCGGGTCTGGAAGAACAGCCGCCCGCTGGAGGGTTTCTTGCCGTGGTTGCCCGAGTAGCCGCTCGGCAGCTGCAGGCCGCGGTCGATCTGCTCCTTGGTGGCGTCGCGCATCATGTCGTCCAGGAAGCGGCTCACCTGGCGCACGTTGCGCGAGGCCTCCGACAGGCCCTTCTTGTGCGCGTCGAGCTCCTCGAGCACCACCATGGGCAGATACACGTCGTGCTCTTCGAAGCGGAAGATCGCCGTCGGATCGTGCATCAGCACGTTGGCGTCGAGCACGAACAGGCGCCGCCCGGCGCGCGAGCGGGGCTTCATTTCCTGTAACTCGCCCGAAGCGGCAGTGGGACCGGGTTCATGAACGCCGCGCTGCTTCAAGGACTTCCTCCGCATGACCTGGCACTTTCACCTGGCGCCACTCCTGCGGCAGGCGGCCGGTGCCGTGTTTCAGGATTTGACCGGTTCGAGGATGGCGTCGAGGTTGAGCGAATCGCAGAATTCCATGAACTCTTCGCGCAGGTGCGCCACCTGGATGCGGCTCGGCACGTTGACGATCATCTGCACCGCGAACATGGGTGCGCCGGTGTGCGCGGCGGGGTAGCTGCGGGTCGAGACTTCGGCGATGTCGATCCCGCGCGTGGCGAAGAAACCCGACAGCCCCGAGACGATGCCGCTCTGATCGAGGCATACCACGTCGATCGAGTACGGCAGCATGTCGGTGCGCGGCGTACGCGGCTCGGTGCGCTTCAGGTGAATGCTGAGGTTGCTGGTCTCGGCGAGACGCTTCAGCTCGGTTTCGAGCTTCGCCAGCGCGTGCCAGTTACCCGACACCAGCAACAGCATCGCGAATTCTGTGCCGAGATTGGCCATGCGGCTTTCGCTGATGTTGCCGCCGGACTCGCTGATTACGCGGGTCAGCTCATGAACCATCCCCGTGCGGTCACTGCCGATCGCCGAAACGGCCAGGTGCTGCTTCATCTGTGGGTGGCGTATGAGTGTGCGGGCGATTCGCCCGGCTGAGTGTACCGGGAGCGGGGGCGGGTTGCGACCTTGGCCAGCAGGCGCGCGGTCCGAGGCTTGCCTAGACGCAAGCGTCACTCGTAACATCAGACGCTCCCCCGCGAAACGCTGCAGGTCTCATGTTTTCAGGCAGCCTGGTTGCCATCATCACTCCCATGCGACCCGACGGTGCGGTCGACTTCGAAGCCTGGGCGCGCCTGCTCGAGTTCCACCTGGGGAACGGCACCAACGGCATCGTCGTTGGCGGCACGACCGGCGAGTCGGCGACGCTGCGCGACGCGGAGTTGCGCGAGCTGACGCAGCGCGCCTGCGCGCAGCTGCGCGGACGCATGGCGGTGATCGCGGGGGCGGGTACCAGCAGCACGGCGGGCACGGTGGAGCGGGTCGGGTGGCTCTCGGAGCTGCCCATCGACGCGCTGCTGCTCGTGACCCCCGCGTACAACCGGCCGACACAGGAGGGACTGTACCTGCACTTCGCGGCCGCGGCCGCGGCCGCGCGCAAGCCGCTGCTGTTGTATAACGTTCCGGCACGCACGGCGGTGGATATGAAACCGGCGACCGTGGCGCGCCTGTCGAAGGTTGCCGGGATTGTCGGCGTCAAGGAGGCCGTGCCGGAGGTGGCGCGCATGCGCGAGCTCATCGATGTCTGCGGGAAGAGCTTCGTGGTGCTGAGCGGCGATGACGCCACCGCGCGCGCCAGCATCGCCGCGGGGGCACGCGGGGTCATTTCCGTCACCGCGAACGTGGCTCCACGTGCCATGTCGGAGATGGTGGCCGCGGCGCTGGCCGGGAACGTGAGCGAAGCGCAGCGGCTCGATGAGCGCCTGAGCGCGTTGCACCGCGAGCTGTTTGTGGAGGCGAATCCGATCCCGGCGAAGTGGGCCGTGGCGCAGATGGGTCTCATCCCGGCCGGGATAAGATTACCGCTCACGCCATTGTCGGCGCAGTATCAGGCAAACGTGCGGGCGGCTGCGCGCGCGGCGGGCGCGCTGCCCTGAAGCCGCGCACCGCGGCACTCCCGAAAGCGAACGAGGTTGATGAATGAAGTCTGTCAGCGGAATTGTGTGGCTCGCGGCGCTGCTGCCGGCGCTGAGCGCCTGTCACGCGTTGCGGGTCAACTCCTGTCACCGGCCGCAGGCGTACATGGGCGCGAGGAGCATTGCGCCGCTGAAGATCCCCGCCGGACTCGATGCCCCCGAGACCGGCAACGCGCTGCGCATACCGGCGCTCAACGAACCGGCGCCTCCGGCGCGCAAGGGCAAGGAGCCGTGTCTCGATGAGCCGCCGCCGTTCAAGGTCCAAAAGCCCGCGCCGCCGCGGCAGGCCTGATGCGGGGCGCGAGCGGATGCCGTATCATGCGCCGCCTTTTTTGAAAGGCCCCCGGCTCGTCCCGGATTCTTTCGAGGAAACTTGCGTAAGTAATTGATTGGAGAGGTGGCCGAGCGGTCTAAGGCGCTGGACTGGAATTCCAGTAACATCTCAACGGGTGTTCGTGGGTTCGAATCCCACCCTCTCCGGCACCTGACGGCGGGAGTGGCGTGACTATGGTGGCCCGCATCGGTTTCTCCGCGACGACCAGTCGTGAATCCCGTCAGGGCCGGAAGGCAGCAGCGGCAGCGGCGATGTCGGGTGCCGGAGCATAAGCTGGTGCGGGCCGCCTCCAACGCTCGCGCCCTGTGGGACTGTTCATGAGCTACACCGCGCTGGCGCGCACCTGGCGCCCGAAGAAATTCTCCGAGCTCGTCGGCCAGGAGCACGTGCGCCGTGCGCTCGTGAACGCGCTCGAGAGCGGACGTGTGCATCACGCGTTCCTGTTCACCGGCACGCGCGGCGTCGGCAAGACCACCATTGCACGCATCCTCGCCAAGTGCCTCAACTGCGAGACCGGTGTCAGGGCCGAGCCCTGCGGTGAATGCGCGAGTTGCCGCGAGATCGACGCCGGCCGCTTCCCGGATCTCATCGAGGTGGATGCGGCCTCGCGCACCAAGGTGGACGACACTCGCGAGCTCCTCGATAACGTGCAGTACGCCCCGGCGCGCGGCCGCTACAAGGTGTATCTCATCGACGAGGTGCACATGCTCTCGGCGCACTCGTTCAACGCCCTGCTCAAGACGCTCGAGGAACCGCCGCCGCACGTGAAGTTCCTGCTCGCGACCACCGATCCGCACAAGCTGCCGGTGACCGTGTTGTCGCGCTGCCTGCAGTTCAATCTGAAACGGCTGCCGGCCGCGGACATCGCGGCTCACATGCGCCGCATTCTCGAGCAGGAGGGGGTGGGGTTCGACGCCGCTGGCCTCAAGCTCGTGGCGCAGGCGGCCGACGGCAGCATGCGCGACGCGCTGTCGCTCCTGGATCAGCTGATCGCCTTCGGCGGCGGTCAGGCGGACGAGGCGCAGGCGCGCGCCATGCTGGGCGCGATTTCCCGCGATCACGTGGTGCGCATCGTGGAACTGCTGGCGGCCGCCGACAGCGCCGCGCTGGTGCGCTGCGCGCAGTCGCTCGAGGAGTTCGTCCCGGACTACGCGCAGGTGCTCGATGAGCTCGCGGCGCTCCTGGTGCGCATCGGGCTGCGCCAAGTGGTGAGCGACTACCAGGGCGATGAGCTGTACGCGCCGGAGTTGCTCGAGCGGCTGGCGCGCGCCCTCACTGCCGAGGACGTGCAGCTGTTCTACCAGACGGCGATCATCGGCCGGCGCGATCTCGGGCTCGCTCCCGAACCGCGCACCGGCTTCGAGATGACCTTGCTGCGGATGATCGCCTTTCGCCCGGCGGGCGAGGCGAGCGTAACGCGTACGCCAGCCGCGGATCCGGTGGCGCGCGCGGCGGCGAGCGCCGCCGGTGCCGGCAGCGCTCCCGGGGCCAGCGGCCCCGCCGGCGCCGCTAGTCCTGCCGAGGGCGCGAGCGCCAGCGACGCGGGTCCCTGGGCAGCTATCGTGAACGCGCTGGAGCTCTCGGGCGCGGCGCGCCAGCTCGCCAGCCACTGCGTGTTCGTCGGCCGCCAGGGCGCGGTCGTGCGTCTGGCGCTCGATGCACGCAACCAGCCGGTGCGTACCCCGGCGCAGGAGGAAAAGCTGGCCCAGGCGCTGTCGCGCTACTACGGCGAGCCGGTGCGGCTCGAGTTTCAGGTCGGAGGTGCGGGCGCGGAGACGCCGGCGCTGCTCGCACGGCGTGTCTCCGAGCAGGAGCTGGCAGCGGCACGGCGGACGTTCGAGGCCGACCCGGGCGTGCAGGGTCTGCGCGAGCGCTTTGGCGCGACCGTGCTGCCCGACAGCGTGCGTCCGGTAAAATGAATCCCAATCCGGGCGCGCAGCGCCTGACAGGCAGTGCTCTCATGCGAGGCAACCTCAACGAGCTGATGAAGCAGGCCCAGGCGATGCAGGAGAACATGCAGAAGGCGCAGGCCGAGATCGGCAGCATCGAGGTGGTCGGCGAAGCCGGCGGCGGCATGGTGAAGGTCACCATGAGCGGCCGCCACGAAGTGAAGCGCGTGCAGATCGAGCCCGCGGTCAGCGGCGAGGACCGTGAGATGCTCGAGGATCTGATCGCGGCCGCGACCAACGACGCGGTGCACAAGGTCGAGGCGCGCGTGCAGGAAAAAATGGCGAGCCTGACCGCGGGACTGCAGCTGCCGCCGGGAATGAAGCTGCCGTTTTGAAGCGTACGCGATGAAGCATTCGCCGCATCTCGCCCGGCTGATAGAGGCGCTGCACACCCTGCCGGGAGTCGGGCCCAAGACCGCGCAGCGCATGGCGTTTCACCTGCTGCAGGAGGGCCGGCCGGGAGCGCGCGCGCTGACGGAGGCGCTCGCTGCGGCGCTCGAGTCCGTGGCCCGCTGCCGGCGCTGCCGCATGCTCACCGAGGGGGAGTTGTGCGCGATCTGCGCCGCGCCGCAGCGTGACACGGCGCTGCTGTGCGCGGTCGAGTCGCCCGCCGACGTGGTCGCGATCGAGTCCTCGGGGAGCTACCGCGGCCGCTACTTCGTGCTCATGGGGCACCTGTCGCCGCTCGATGGCATTGGACCGGAGCAGCTCGGCGTGCGCGAGCTCGAGGCGATTCTGGCGCAGGGCGGGGTGCGCGAGCTGATCCTGGCGACCAACTCCACGGTCGAGGGCGAGGCGACGGCCCATTTCCTCAGTGAGCTGGCCGCTCGGCGCGGCATCCGCGCCAGCCGCATCGCCCACGGCGTGCCGGTCGGGGGCGAGCTCGAGTACGTCGACGGCGGAACGCTGGCGCATGCGCTCGCCGGTCGGCAGTCGGTCAGTTAGCGCTCAGCGCTGCGGCCGGCGCGCCGCGCTCGAACCCTCGCGCAGCCGGCGCAGCCGCCGGTAGCTCTCGTAGCGGCGCGCATGCAGCGCACCGCCCTCGGCTGCCGCGCGCACCGCGCATCCCGGCTCGCGCAGGTGGCGGCAATCGCTGAAACGGCACCCGGGCGCCAGGCGCTCCACTTCGACGAAGCCGAGGGTGCGTTCATCCAGTGCCGCGGCGGCGGGCGCAAAGTCGCGCACGCCGGGCGAGTCGATCAGCGCGGCGGCGTGTGGCAGATCGAACAGGCGCGCGGCGGTGGTCGTATGACGTCCATCCTCCGCGCGCACCAGTTCGCCGATCGCGACCTGCGCCTGCGGCACGAGGCAGCGCACCAGCGAGGACTTGCCGACTCCGGATTGTCCGACCAGGGCGGCCACGGCGCCGGGCGTCAGGACGGCGCGCAGCTGCGCAACACCGCCTCCGGTATCGGCCGAGCAGATGAGCGTGCCGTAGCCGGCGGCGCGGTACACCGCGAGCTCGGCGGTAAGCGCATCGCCGATGCCGAGGTCACTCTTGTTCACGACCAGCGTGGCGGCGAGTCCGGCGGCGGTGGCCGCCGCCAGGTAGCGGTCCACGATGAACAGGTCCGGTGCGGGGAGCGGCGCGAGCACCACCAGCAGCCGCGTGAGGTTGGCCACCACCGGTTCGGCGCCGCCGCGCAGGTTGGCGCGATACAGCGCCGTGCGCCGCGGCAGCACTTCCACGACGTGCACCTCATCGTGGCGTGAATCGAGGCGGCAGCGCACCTCGTCCCCGCACACCACCGTGAGGGCACGCCCGAACGGACGCGCCCGCAGTTCCCGGCCGCCGGCCTCGCGCACCAGCAGGTGCCGGCCAAAGGCGGCGATCACGCGCCCAACCAGAGTCTGCTTCATGTGAGCCGGCCCGCGCCCGTCTGCTACACTTGGATGCCTGTTGCGCGGTCAGCACACGCTATCACTACTACCCGCACATGCCGAGCGGCGACTATCTGGTCTGGATCGATCTGGAGATGACGGGTCTGAAGCCCGACACCGATTCGATCATCGAGATCGCCACCGTGGTGACCGACCGCGAGTTGGATCTCATCGCCGATGGCCCGGTGCTCGCCATCCATCAGCCCGATGAAGTGCTCGCGCGCATGGACGAATGGAATCAGCGCCAGCACAGCTCCTCGGGCCTGCTGGCGCGGGTGCGCGCGAGCCGCACCAGCGTGGCCGAGGCGCAGCAGCGCACGCTGGGGTTCCTCGCGCCGCTGGTCAATGCCGGCAGCTCGCCGATGTGCGGCAACAGCATCTGCCAGGACCGTCGCTTTCTCGCGCGCTGCATGCCCGAGCTCGAGTGCTTCTTCCATTACCGCAATCTGGACGTCAGCACGCTGAAGGAGCTGGCGCGCCGCTGGGCGCCGGCCGTGGCCGAGAGTTTCCTCAAGCAGGGGACTCACCTCGCGCACGCGGACATCCACGAATCGATCCGTGAGCTGCGCCACTACCGCGCGCGGCTGTTCGCACCGGCGTGGGCCGCAAGCGGGAGCGCCTGAGGCCGTGCCGCTGGTGATACATCGCGGCGGCTGCCATTGCGGCGCGGTTGCCTTCGAGGTGGATGCGCCGGCGCGCCTCACGCTGAGCGAATGCAACTGCTCGATCTGCCGGATGAGCGGGTGTCAGGAGGCCGGGCCGCCCGCGGGGGGCTGCGCGAGGAACAGCCAGGTCTCCACCACCGTATCGGGGTTGAGCGACATGCTCTCGATCCCCTGATCGAGCAGCCAGCGCGCGAAGTCGGGGTGATCCGAGGGACCCTGGCCGCAGATGCCGACGTACTTGCCGTGTTTGCGGCAGGCGGCGATCGCCATCGACAGGAGCTTGCGCACCGCTTCGTCACGCTCGTCGAAGTGGCCCGCCATGATGGCCGAGTCGCGGTCCAGTCCCAGGGTGAGCTGCGTCATGTCGTTCGAGCCGATGGACATGCCGTCGAAGTGCTCGAGGTACTCATCCGCGAGCAGCGCGTTGGTCGGCAGCTCGCACATCATGATCACCTTGAGTCCGTGCGCGCCGCGTTGCAGGCCGTTCTGCGCCAGCAGTGCCGTGACCTGGCGCGCTTCCGCGACGCTCCTCACGAACGGCACCATGACCTGCACGTTGGTGAGGCCCATGGTCTCGCGCACCCGCTTGAGCGCCTGGCACTCGAGCTCGAAGCAGGGGCGGAAGGTCTCGTCGACATAGCGCGCGGCGCCGCGGAAGCCCAGCATCGGGTTCTCCTCCTGCGGCTCGTAGCGGCTGCCGCCGATGAGGTTGGCGTACTCGTTGGACTTGAAGTCCGAGAGCCGCACGATGACGGGCTCGGGCGCGAACGCCGCGGCGATCTGCGCGATCCCCTCGGCGAGCTTCTCCACGTAGAAGCCTACGGGGGTGGAATAGCCGGCCATCTGCGTGCGGATCTGCTCCTGCAGCTCCCCGTCCAGGCGGTCGAACTCGAGCAGCGCCCGCGGATGCACGCCGATCATGCGGTTGATGATGAACTCGAGCCGGGCGAGCCCCACGCCGCGGTGCGGGATGTTGGCGAAATCGAAGGCGCGCTCGGGGTTGCCGACGTTCATCATGATCTTGACCGGGATCTGCGGCAGCGAATCGAGCTCGATCTGCTTGCGTTCGAACTGCAACAGCCCCTCGTACACGTGGCCGGTGTCGCCCTCGGCGCACGACACGGTCACCTCCTGTCCCTCGCGGATGCGAAGCGTGGCATCGCCGCAGCCCACCACCGCGGGGATCCCCAGCTCGCGCGCGATGATGGCGGCGTGACAGGTGCGGCCGCCGCGGTTGGTGACGATCGCGGCGGCGCGCTTCATGACCGGCTCCCAGTCCGGATCGGTCATGTCGGCGACCAGCACTTCGCCGTTCTGCACGCGCGCCATTTCGCTCGCATCACGGATGACGCGCGCGGCTCCCGCGCCGATACGCTGGCCGATGCTGCGGCCGGTGGCGAGCACCCGCGAGCGGCCCTTGAGGGCGTAGCGCTGAATGGTGCCGCCGGCGCGGCTCTGCACCGTCTCGGGCCGCGCCTGCAGGATGAAGATCGCGCCGGAGGCGCCGTCGCGCGCCCACTCGATGTCCATCGGCCGGCCGTAGTGCTCTTCGATGAGCAGCGCCTGGCGCGCCAGCGTCACGATATCGGCGTCGCTCAGGCAGAAGCGGCGCCGGTCCGCCGGCGGCACCGCGACCGTCTGCACGCGCTCGGCGGAAGCTCCCGGCGCGTACACCATCTTCACCGCCTTGCCGCCGAGGTTGCGGCGCAGGATCGCGAGCTTGCCGGCGCGCAGTGCGGGTTTGTAGACGTAGAACTCATCCGGGTTGACGGCGCCCTGCACCACGGTCTCACCCAGTCCCCACGAGGCGGTGATGAACACCACGTCGCGAAAGCCCGAGTCGGTGTCGAGCGTGAACATCACCCCGCTCGCGCCCAGATCGCTCCTCACCATGTGCTGCACGCCGGCCGACAAGGCCACCGCGGCGTGCTCGAACCCCTGGTGCACGCGATAGGAGATCGCCCGGTCGTTGAACAGCGAGGCAAACACCTCGTGCATCGCCTGGAGCACGGCAGCCTCGCCCCGCACGTTGAGAAAGCTCTCCTGCTGGCCGGCGAACGAGGCCTCGGGCAGATCCTCGGCGGTCGCCGAGGAGCGTACCGCCACCGCCAGATCGCCGCCCGCGCTCATGCGCTGCAGCTGCGCGCTCACCGCCGCTGTCAGGGCGGGCGGCAAGGGTGTCGCGAGAATCCACTGCCGGATGCGCGCTCCGCTCGCGGCGAGCCGCGTCACGTCATCGACGTCGAGGGCGGCAAGCTCGCCGCGGATGCGCGCCGCCAGCCCACCCTGTTCGAGGAACTCGCGATAGGCGTGCGCGGTGGTGGCGAAGCCGCCGGGCACCTGTACGCCCAGCCCGGCGAGCGCGCCGATCATTTCCCCGAGCGAGGCGTTCTTGCCGCCGACGGTCTCGAGGTCGCGCATCGCCAGCTGCTCGAACGGGATGACGTAGGTTTTCAAGGACGGCTCCTGAGGGTCAACGCAACGGCTTAGCGCTTGCTAGCGCGTGCGGCGGGTGAAACACTGTTCGCTGGTCGCACCAGCCTTGATGAGTACACCCGCGCCGTGAGCCGTCGAACGGTATTTTTCGTCTCGGACCAGACGGGCGTGACTGCGGAAACGCTGGGCCACAGTCTCATGACGCAGTTCGAGGGACTGGAATTTCGCCCGCTGACTTTGCCATTTGTGTCGAGCCTTGACAAGGCGCAGGAAGCCGTGCGGCGCATCAACCGCGCGGCCGAGGAGGAGGGCCTGCGGCCGATCGTGTTCAGCACCCTGGTGCAGGACGAGCTGCGCGAGATCGTCGTGACGGCGAATGCGCTGTTCCTGGATCTGTTCTCGACGTTTGTCGGTCCGCTCGAGCGCGAGCTCAACACGCGCTCGACGCACCGCGCCGGCCGTGCGCACGGCATGGCCGATCTCGCCGCTTACACCACGCGCATCAACGCCACCAACTTCGCACTCGCCAACGACGACGGCAGCGGCGGCGACTACGCGCTCGCCGACGTGGTGCTGATCGGGGTATCGCGGGTCGGCAAGACTCCCACCTGCCTGTACCTGGCGTTGCAATACGGGGTGTTCGCCGCCAACTATCCGCTCACCGAGGATGATCTCGAAGCCGGCCGGCTGCCGGCGCGGCTGGAGCATTTCCGCTCGAAGCTCTATGCGCTGACCATCAAATCGGAGCGGCTGCAGCAGATCCGCACCGAACGCCGCCCGGAGAGCCGCTACGCCTCGCAGCAGCAGGTGCAGTACGAACTGCGCACCGCGGAGGCGCTGTTCGCGCGCTACGCGCTGCCGTGGCTCGATACCACCGAGTGCTCCATCGAGGAGATCGCCAGCCGGATTCTGAACACCAGCGGCATCGAGCGGCGTCTGCGCCCGTAGCGCTCGCCGCGAGCTGCATATTGTTGCACGACTCGCGCGTGCGCGCTCAGGTCGCACGAAAATTGCAAGCGGTGAGCGGGGCGCCGGCGGCGATAAATTCGCGCCGTGATCGGCTTGCAGGGCGAGCCGCGTGCGTTATAGTCGGCGCGTGCTGCTCACTGACACACAGACCCCGGTTTCGTGGCGCGCGCGGCCGCGCAGCTTTGTCGCGCTCATGGGACTGTATGAGAGCAACTTCATACGCTTCGGCTGGCTGGCCGGAAAGCTGACGGCCCTTGCCGGCCGCTATCGGTCCGCCGTGCGCGGTGATTGTGACCTCGTTCTCACCGTGACCGACCGCTCCCCTTACACCAGCACCGTGAATTTGACCTATCTGCTGCCCGATGCGCGCGCCTGCCTGTCGTACCCCGACATGCAGGTGCGTATCTACCACGACGCGCACCTGGTCGAGGCGCGACAATGGGCGGTGGTTCACAGTCAGCCGCTCCTGAAGGCGCTGCGCACCCACGCGGAGCGTGAACTGGATCAGCGTTGGGCGCGGAACATGATGTTAAATAAGTGGCTGGAATACTGCGTGGAGCGAGGTCATCGCTTCTCATCCAGCACGGAGCCCGAAGCCGGCGCGTGAGAGGGGGCGGTCGGCCGCCGCATTTCTCATGAAGGCGCTGCGTCAACTCGGGTTTCTCAAACTCAGCCTCCGCCCGGATGGCTCACCCGATGAGGATCACCGGGTGCTGGCGCTGTTTCGCAACCGCGCCGAGCTCAAGAAGGCCTACGGCGGGCTGCAGGAGGAGACCTTCCGCCTCAAGGACCTCATCAAGCAGCAGGAGGCGGCCACCCAGCGCGTGCAGGAGATGCTCGCCGCGCTCGAGGGGCGCCTGGGCGCCGCCGAGACCGCCTACCCGGCGCTGGTGTTCTATCAGCTGCGCCGCTTGTGGCAGTCGGGCCGTGAGCTCATCAGCCAATTCATCGCCGATCTCGTGCGGCAACAGGAAGAGCGCGAGCGACGCGCGCGCCTCGCCCAGCACAATCGGGGCCAGTTCGCCCGCCGTGAGACCGGCGAGAGCCAGTTGCGCGTGGCCCAGGGGCTGCATGAGCAGGCCACGGCGCAGCTCGCGGAACTGGAAAAGCAGCGGGCGGCGCTCACCCGCCTCTGGCACTACTTCAAGCGCCGCGCGCTGCAGCAGCGCATCGCCGTCGCCGAGGCGGCGGTGCTCAGCGCCGGCGTCGCCCTCGGCCAGGCGCAGCTCGGCGTCGAGGGAATCGCCGCCGAGGGCACGCCCGAGTTTCAGGGCCTGTCGCTGCCGGCCCGGCGGGCGATCAATCTCGCCGCGATCGCCTTTGCGGAAGTGCTGTGCCTGCGCCTGGCGCCGCTCAAGACCCCGATGCTCACGCTGGCGCGCGAAGCGACCGCCCGCCGTGAGACCCCCGACGACTACGGCTCCCCCCGGGAATGCGTGCTGTTGATGGGGCACATCGCGCGCGCGCACCAGCTGCTCAGCGCTCCCGCCGGTATTTCCGAGGAGATCAAGGCCCGCAGCGAGAGGCTGCAGCGCGTGGCGCGCTACCGCGGCGAGGCCGACACCTCGCCGGCGGCGAACTCACTCGCCTTTACCGAAGACGACGTGCTGCCGGGGGCGACGCCCGGTGCCGACGCCACGCGGCTGCCGAACGTGCTCGCCGAAGACACCTGGGACCTGTTCCGGATCCTGCTGCGCTGAGAGTGCGCTCACCGCTACGGCAGCGCCGTCGCCGGCGCGGCGCTCGTGCGCCGACGGCTAACTGGCGCGCGCGGTCTTCTGCGGTGGCTGCTGCGGGTGTGCCCCGGTCACCATGTCGGCCATGACCTGGGTCGCCTGCTCGAGCACCACGTCGGCGGCCTCGTCCTTGGACTTATCGAGCTCCTCGACGCTCTTCAGCGGCGGCAGATTTTTCGCCGCCCGCCGGCTGTTCTCCCGCGCCAGCCGCTCGCTCTCGATCCGGGCGCGCTCTTCGCGGCGCGCCTTGAGGTTGAGCGACACACTGTGCTGCCCGCGCACCGAGCCGATGGCGGCGATGTCCGACACCAGCCAGCGGTAGTCCGGATCGTGCTGCGCGCGCGCGTCCTCCTCCGTCGCCAGTGCCGCCACCGGTGGTGCCGCAGCCGTGCCGGCACTCATCCTGAAGGGGACGCCGGCGATGCGATCCCAGGGCAGGGCGGACTCCAGCGCGCTCTCGCCGATCTCCTTGGTGTCCAAGGGCGAGGCGAGCGGCACGTCAGGCTCCACACCGCGGTGCTGGGTGCTCTCGCCCGTCACCCGGTAGAACTTGCCGATGGTCACGGTCAGCTGTCCGTTCACCGGTTTCGGCGACCAGCGATCGAGGGGCACCAGGTTCTGCACCGTGCCTTTGCCGAAGGTGGTCTGCCCGAGGATCACGCCGCGGTGATAGTCCTGGATCGCGCCGGCGAAGATCTCCGAGGCCGACGCGCTCAGGCGGTCGACCAGCACCGCGAGCGGACCATCGTAGGCCGGTGCGGGCTCCGGGTCGTCCAGCACCTCGAGCCTGCCGGCGGTATCGCGCAGCTGCACCACCGGCCCGTGATTGATGAAAAGTCCCGTGAGCGCGGTGGCCTCGGGGAGATAGCCGCCACCGTCACCGCGCAGGTCGAGGACCAGGCCATCGACGTTCTCGCTCTTGAGCTCGCGCAGCAGTTTCAACACATCATGTGTGGTGCTGCGGTAGTTCTCGTCGCCGGCGTTCTGCGCGGCTATGTCCTGGTAGAACCCGGGCACCGTGATCACGCCGATCTTGAGCGTGCGGCCGTTGCGCGCCACGGTCTTCACTTCCTTGTGCGCCGCCTGCGCTTCGAGCGTCACCTTGTTGCGCACGAACTCCATGACCTTTTCCGCGCTGCCGGGGGCGGCGCCGGCCGGCAGCACCTGCAGGCGCACCAACGTGCCGGCCTTGCCGCGGATCAGCTGCACCACGTCATCCAGCCGCCAGCCGATGACGTCGGTGAACGGACCCTCATGCCCCTGACCGACACCGATGATGCGGTCGTTGGTGCTGAGCGTGCCGGCTACCGCCGCCGGGCCGCCTTCGAGCACGTTCATGATGGTGACGTAGTCGTCCACCACCTGGAGCGAGGCGCCGATGCCCTCGTAGTTGAGGCTCATCTGGATGCGGTACTCCTCGGAGCTGCGCGGTGAGAAGTAGCTCGAATGCGGATCGAAGGCGCGCGCGTAGGCGTTCATCAGGCCTTCGAACACGTCCTCGCTGGTCACCTGATCGACGCGCTTGAGCACGCGCTCGTAGCGCTTGCGCAGGACCTCGGCCGCATCGGGCCAAGCCTTGCCGGTGAGCATCAGCGACAGCGCATCGTTCTTGACGCGCTTGCGCCACAACTCCTCCATGGCGGCCGGATCGACCGGCCACGCGGCGTGTGTCCGGTCGAACTCGAACGACTCGCTCGCCGCCCAGTCAGGCTCACTCTTCAGCAGCTCGATCGCATGCTGTATGCGCTCGCGGTTGCGCTGCTGGAAGCGCGCGAAGATCAGGTACGCGGGGTCGATGTCGCCGGTGCGGATCATGTCGCCGAACCGGAGGCGGTAGGCGTTGAAGTCCTCGATGTCGTTGGTGAGGAAGTAACTGCGTTGCCCGTCGAGGAATTCCAGATAGCGGTGGTAGACCACATCCGACATCCTGTCGTCGAGCGCCGCGCGGCTGTAGTGCGCCTCCTCGAGGATGCGGCCGATCCTGCGCGCCGTCGCCCGCTGGATGTCGGTGGGTGCGAGCGTCCCCGCAGGCAAAACCGAGGTGCCGGCCGGGGCCTGCACGGACCCGGCGAGCGCCAGGGCCAGTACCAGCAGGACCGCGGCGGTTATCCACCCGGAGGAACGGCGCAGGGGTAGGGTCATCATGAGGGCTCGCAGGTTCGGTACACTCTTGGGGCTAGGCTAGAGCGTGCGGTTCGTCTTTAGCAAGTACGGCCCTCACATCATGAGACCTGTGACCGCGCTGCTGGGAATCGTCATGGGGTCGGCCGTCGCCCTGGCCATGGGGCTGCTGATGACGTGGATCGTCATCCTGTTCCTGCCGGCCGAGGAGGCCAGATTCGCGCCCGAGCACGCCCCGTTGCTGCGCGCGATAGCGGTTTTTACCCTGGTTTCCGCGGCCTCGGCCGGGAGCTTCTACGGGGAGCTGCGCGAGCGCTCCTGGCGCCTCGCCGCCCACGGGGCGACCCTGGCCATGCTGGCCATGGCGGTGTGGATATACTGGCCGAAGTGAGGCGCACCCCCGGGGACGAGCGGGCCGGCCGACCCTCGCCTCAGTCGTCGCCGGAGGCGGGCAGCGCCCGCACCAGGGCGACGAACAGGCGAATCAGCAGCAGCAGCACCGCGGGCCCGAGTGCCACGGCCCAGAACACCGCCGACCCGTGGACCAGCCCCACGAAGAAATCCGCAACCAGGGCGAACGGGCCGGCGTGTGCATTCTGACCGTGGGTATAGGGCCCGAGCACGCGGCTGCCGGCGAACCAGATGAGAAACGGCATCACGATGAGCCCCCACAGCAGCGCCAGGCCGAAAATGACCAGCTCGCGCTGCGCTCGGGGCAGTGCGCCGTACGTATCGCGCAGGTGCGCCAGGCGCTCCAGGGGTGCCGTTCCTTCGGTCGGGGGGGACATTCGCTGTTCGGGCCTCGCCGCGCGGGCGGGCATAATAGCCCTCCCATGCAGAAAATCAGAGCCGCCGTCATCGGCGTGGGCTACCTCGGGCGGTTTCACGCACAGAAATACTCGCAGGCGGCGGACTGCGAGCTCGTCGCGGTGGCGGATTCCCGGCCCGAGGCGCGTGAGCCGCTCGCCGCCGAGCTCAAAACGCGCGCCGTGAGCGACTACCGCGCGCTGCTCGGCGGCGTCGACGCGGTGAGCGTGGCCACACCGACCCCGGGGCACTTTGCCATCGCGCGTGACTTCCTCGAAGCGGGTGCGCACGTTCTGGTCGAGAAGCCGATCACCGATACGCCGGCGCAGGCCCGTGAGCTGATTGCGCTCGCCGCACGGGTCAAGCGCATCCTGCAGGTCGGGCACCTCGAGCGCTTCAACGCAGCGATCCTGGCCGCCGAGCCGCATCTGCGCTCACCGCGCTTCGTCGAATGCCATCGCCTCGCGCCGTACCGCGAGCGCGGCACCGATGTGAACGTGGTGCTCGATCTGATGATCCACGACATCGACATCGTACAGACCATCGTCGGCGCGCCGATCGAAGCCATCGACGCGGTCGGCACGCCGGTGTTCTCCGAGGAAATCGACATCGCCAACGCGCGCATCCGCTTCGCCAACGGCTGCGTCGTGAATGCCACCGCCTCGCGGGTCAGCCTCAAGACCGAGCGCAAGATGCGCATCTTCGCGGACGACGCCTACCTGTCGCTCGACCTGCAGCAGAAGATCCTCACACTCATCCGCAAGCGCGCCCCGGCAGACGCCCCGGGCGCGCTGCCGGTGACGATCGAGGAGCAGAGTCTGGAGCCCGGCGATGCGCTGCGGGCGGAGATCGACTCGTTCCTCGGGTGCATCCGCAGCGGCCGCGCGCCGGTGGTTCCGGGCGAGGCCGGACTGATGGCGCTGGAGACGGCCATGCGCATCACCGAGCAGGTGAACCGCTCCCTTGCCGAGCACCGGGCGCGCACCCAGCGCTCCGACCGGGCAGTCGATGTCGACAGATCCTGAGCACTTCCGGCGCACGCCGCGACCGGTGACGGTGGCCGCCATCCAGATGGCGTGCGACTGGGACAGCGCGGGCAATATCGCCCGGGCCGAGCAGCTGGTGCGTCAGGCGGCCGCGCGCGGCGCGCAGGTCATCCTCCTGCCCGAGTTGTTCGAGACGCCGTATTTCTGCATCGAGCAGGACGCGCGTCACTTGAGTCTCGCGCGCACGAGCGAGGAGAGTCGCGCCGTCGGTCACTTCGCCCGGGTCGCGCGCGAGCTCGGGGTGGTGCTGCCGATCAGCTTCTTCGAGCGCGCCGGTCCCGCCTGCTTCAATTCCATCGCGATCCTGGACGCCGACGGCACGAATCTCGGCGTGTACCGCAAGTCGCACATCCCCAATGGCCCGGGCTACCAGGAGAAGAACTACTTCTCACCGGGCGACACGGGATTCAGGGTCTGGAGCACGCGTTTTGCGCGCCTCGGCGTCGGCATCTGCTGGGATCAGTGGTTTCCCGAGACCGCACGCGTCATGTCGCTCATGGGGGCGGAGCTGTTCCTGTTTCCGACCGCGATCGGCACCGAGCCGCCCCCGGCACTGCCGGTGAACTCGCGCGAGCACTGGCAGCGCGCCCAGCAGGGTCACGCGGCCGCCAATCTCACCCCGCTCATCGCGGCCAACCGCTATGGGCTCGAGCGCTCGCTGCAGGACCCGCAGGGGCTGTACATCCGTTTCTACGGCTCATCGTTCATCGCGGACGCCATGGGCGCGATAGTCGCGGAAGCGCCCGAGGACGGCGATGCGGTCCTGATCCACGCCTTCGACCTGGAGGCCATTGCGCAGCTGCGCGACAACTGGTTCGTGTTCCGCGACCGGCGGCCGGACCTGTATGGGACGCTCGTCTCGCTCGACGGGCGGCGCGATTCCTGAGGTTCGGGCGGCGCCGCGAGGCCCGCGCGCCTCAGTCCAGCCCGCGCAGCAGCGCCAGCAGCTCTGCGGCGCGGCGTCGCATCTGCGCCGCGACCCGCGGATGAACCCGGCGGGCGCGGCTGCCCGCGGATCGCGGCGGCAGCTCCTGCGCCTTGCGAACGAGGATTTCGCCACGGGTCGTGACGTCGAACTCCAGGTAGTCACCGGGCGACAGGCGCAACACCTCGCGTATCCTCTTCGGGAGGGTCACCTGCCCCTTGACGGTTATTCTTGTTGGCATGGGATGGACACGGCAACCGCGCGCGGGCGGAGTGTAGTACCGCGCCGCGGGCGGAGTGTAGTACCGCGCCGCGGGCGGCGACAGGGGGATTACACCTGAGTAGGCGTAGGCCATCTCACAGCCACAGGAGCTCACAGCCACAGGAACTCACAGCCACGGGAGCCCGCGGATGGATCTAAGCAGATATGCGCACCGCTGCTGGCCGGCGCTGGCACGCATCGGGCGTTCGGCCCGGGCATCGGTTCCCGGCCGTTCAGGGCCGGGAACCGCCGGTTGGTGGAGGCGGGGGGACAGCACATCCGTGGCTTTCGCCGCGGGCTGGACTATGCCTTCGTCCGCGCACCGCTGAAGGCAGTGCGTGGACGCGGAGCGTGTTATCCAGCCGCCATGGCCGGCTGGATCCTAGTGCCCGCCCAGGCAATATGCCGTCGGCGGGTCTATGAGTCTCTACAGGGCAGGCCTGAGGTTGGCCCTCTTCCTACCCCTCGACGTTGCCATGCCGCCCCTTGCTGAGAGGCGCCGTCAGGTTTCGCCGATGTGAGCTCCGTTATCAGCCAAACCTCGCGATTTGGCGCGACCCTCGATCGAACCCCCGTCCGCAAGTCCTAGACTTCAGGATCTACGTACGTAGCTCTCTCTTTGTTTCTCGCGCGACGCTACCCGAGGAGCAGGGAAGACGCAACGCCAGCGGACAGTGACTCTTAACGCACCGGCCTGTCGCACGCCGGAGCGCGATCCTGTGAGCGCGTCCCCTGATTCAGTCGCACAGGCACGAGCTGGTCAGAGGTCAGCTGCGGTTAGGCAGCTAGAGCGTAGTTGTCGTCGTTGGCAACTATGATTTGCAGCAGGATTAACGAGGGCACTGCACCTCGGTACGCCCCTGAAGGTTCGTAACCCACGTCGAAACCGGTCGCCCCCTTCAGGTTCACACGCGCAGCATACCACCTGGGGCAGCGCGGCGCGGGTTCTCAGCCGCGTCGCAGCAGGCGTGCCTTGTCGCGCTGCCAGTCGCGCTCCTTTTGCACGGCGCGCTTGTCGTGCTGCTTCTTGCCCTTGGCCAGCCCGACCTGCACTTTGGCGCGGCCGTTCTTCCAGTACAGCTCCAGCGGCACGATCGTGTAGCCGCGCCGTTCCACCGCGCCGATCAGTCCCTGCAACTCGCTGTGCTTGAGCAGCAGCTTGCGGGTACGCACCGGGTCGGGCGTCACGTGCGTGGAGGCGGTGGGAAGGGGTGAGAGGTGCGCGCCGATGAGGAACGCCTCGCCGCCGCGCAGGTAGACATAGGCTTCCTGCAGCTGCGCGCGCCCGGCGCGCAGGGCCTTGACTTCCCAGCCCTGCAGCGCCAGCCCCGCCTCGTAGCGCTCCTCGATGAAATAGTCGAAGCGCGCCTTGCGGTTCTCGGCGATCAGTCGGGGCGATGGCGCGTCTTTGATCATCCGCTGAACCTAATGGGACAATGCCGCATGCGAGAGGTCAAGCGCTCGGCGCTCGTCAGCAAGCCGCCGTCCGAGCTGTTCGCGCTCATCAATGATATCGAGAGTTATCCGCAGTTCCTGCCGTGGTGCACCCATGCCCGGGTGCAGTCGCGCTCGCAGCAGGAGATCGTCGCGACCCTTGGCATCAGGCAGGGCGCCTTGCACGGTGAATTCACCACGCGCAACACCCTCGAGCCCGAGCGCAGCATCCGCATGCAGCTGGTCAGCGGGCCGTTTCGCACCCTGCAAGGCGAGTGGCGGCTGACGCCGATCGAGAGCAACGGCTGCCGCGTCGAGCTCGCCATGCGCTTCGCGTTCAGGAACCCGCTGACCACGCTGCTGTTCGAGGCCCGGTTCGCGGCGACGGTGGGCTCGCTGGTGGACGCCTTCGTGGCGCGCGCCCGGTCGCGGCCGTGAGCCCGGCGCCCGGCGCGCCGGCCGGCAAGCACTGCGTCGTCGCCTACGCGACGCGCACGCGTCAGTACCTGTGGAGCGTCGCGCTGCCGCTGCACGCGAGCATCGCCGATGCGCTGGCGGCGGCGCGCGCCGCCGCCGATCCGGCCGCGCCGATCCCGTGGGATTCCGCTGCCGTGGGCATTTTCGGCGAGCCGCGCGCGCGCACTGACAGTTGCGCGGATGGCGATCGCATCGAGCTGTACCGGCCGCTGCGCCGCGACCCGCGCCAGGGGCGCCGCGAGCGCGTACAGCGCGAGCGCCGCAGCGGCAAAAGCTGACGTGCGTGCCTCAGATCGTCGGGAACTTCGACACCGACGGTCCCTGGTCGGGCGCCTGCGGTGGCGCATTCGGCACGTTGTCGCGCTCGAAGCGTGACACCTTGTCCTGGGCGAAGTACACGATCACGTGGCGCTCCTCGGGTTTGCGCAGACGCCCGTGCTTGAAGTAATACACGTAGTCCCAGCGGTCCTTGTCGAACACCGCGGGCACCATCGGCGTGCCGAGCAGGTAACGCACCTGGCCGCGTGTCATGCCGACCTGCAGCTGATCGACCGTCTTGCCTTCCAGGTAATTGCCCTGCTGGATGTTCATGCGATAGACGCAGGCGCTGAGCGCGCTGGCGAGCAGCGTGACGGCCGTAAATGCGCCCAAGGGTAGGCGCAGCTGCGCCCGATGGAGGATAATCATCCCGGCAATCATACCTGATCGCGGATCGCCCGCAGCTTCAGCTGCCGCGGTCTGCCGGAGAGTTCGCGTGGAAGGCAAGGACCTGCGCAAAGCCGGTTTGAAGGTGACGCTGCCTCGCCTGAAGATCCTGGAGATTCTCGAGGGCAGCGCCACGCGGCACATGTCGGCCGAGGACATCTACCGCACGCTGCTGGAATCCAATGAGGACATCGGCCTGGCCACGGTGTACCGCGTGCTCACGCAGTTCGAGGCCGCGGGGCTGGTCACGCGCCATCATTTCGAAGACGGCATGGCGGTGTTCGAGCTCAACCAGGGAACCCATCACGATCACATCGTGTGCCAGGACTGCGGCCGCGTGGAGGAGTTCATGGACTCAGGGATAGAGGAGCGCCAGACCGCGGTGGCGCACAAGCTCGGCTTCACGATCCGCGATCACTCACTGATTCTTTACGGGCGCTGCAAGCGCCCCAACTGCGCCTTCCGCAACCGCGGCAAGAGCAGCTAGCGGCCCCGGGCGGCCGGCGGCCGCGGCTGCCGCACGGTGTCGTCGGCGGAATCCGCGGCGGCCGGAGCGCGCGCCGCGCCGGCCGCGGCTGAATCCTTTCCCGGCGCCCGCACGGCGGCCGCCAGCATGTCGCGCGCGTGCTCGCGCGCCTTGGCGCTGACTTCGATTCCACCCAGCATGCGCGCGAGCTCCTCGACGCGATCGTTGGCGCTGAGCTCGGTGAGCGTGGTGCGCGTGGTGCGGCCGTCGGTGAGCTTCGTGACCCGCAGATGATGGTGCGCCTGGCAGGCGACCTGCGGCAGGTGCGTCACGCACAGCACCTGGCCACGTCCGCCGAGCGCGCGCAACTCGCGGCCGACGATCTCCGCCACCGCGCCACCGATGCCGGCGTCGACTTCGTCGAATACCATGCAGCGCGTCGCTTCCGCCGCGCACGACACCTGCACCGCGAGTGACAAGCGCGCGAGCTCGCCCCCCGAGGCGACCTTCGCCAGCGCCCGTGGCGGCTGTCCCGGGTTGGCGGTGACGCGGAACTCGATCTGATCGATGCCATGCTCGGTCGGATCGGCGTTACCGTGCTGGGTGACGTCCGCCTCGAAGCGCCCACCCGACATGCCGAGCGTCTGCATGCGCGCGGAGATGTCCCGCGCCAGGGTACGCGCCGCGCGCTCGCGCTTGCCGGACAATTCCTGGGCCTGCGCCCGATAGCTCTGCAGCGCGCCGGCGAGCTCGGTGCGCAACACCGCGAGGTCCAGTTCCGCCCGCTCGAGCGCCTCCAGCTCGACGCCGAGCTGCCGGGCGCGCTCGGGCAGCTCCGGCGGCGCAACCCGGTGCTTGCGCGCCAGCTCCTCGATCGCCGCCAGGCGCCGTTCGACCTCGTCCTGGCGCGGCGCATCGACGTCGAGGGTCTCGCGGTAGCGTTCGAGCTCGCGCGCCGCCTCGCGCACCTGAATCGAGGCTTCCTCCAGCATCGGCAGCACGACCGCGAGCTTGCCATCCAGCGCCGCGAGTCCGCGCAGGGCCTGCAGCGCGCGGCTCACGCCGGCATGCGCACTCGCGGCTTCGTTCTCGTAGAGCTCCGCGAGGGCCGTCTGCGCACCCTGCGCGAGCCGCCCGCGGTTGGCGAGCCGCGCGCGCTCCTCGCCGAGCGCCTCGATTTCGCCCTCCTTCAGCTGCAGCGCCCGCAGTTCCTGCGCCTGATAGCGCAGCAGCTCGAGGCGGGTGTCGCGGTCGCGTGCCTTGCTGTCCAGCTCCAGGGTGCGGTTGAGCAGCTCGAGCCACACCCGGTGGGCGATCCCGACCTGGGCGGTGAGCCCGGCGAGGGAGCCATAGCCATCGAGCAACACGCGCTGCGCGGCACTGCGCGTCAGCGACTGGAATTCATGCTGGCCGTGGATATCGATGAGGATGGTGCCCGCCTCGCGCAGCAGTTGTACCGGCACCGCTTGCCCGTTCAGGTAGGCACGCGAGCGCCCGTCCGTTCCCACGACCCGGCGCACGATCAACTCGCCGGCGTCTCCGACGGACTGCTCCTCGAGCCAAGCCTTCAGCTCGCGGGGAGCCTCGCTCAGCTCGAAGGTGCCGGAGACTTCCGCGCGCTCGGCGCCATGGCGCACCACCTCGGCGCCGGCGCGACCTCCGGCGAGCAGCTGCAGCGCGTCCACCAGGATGGATTTGCCCGCGCCGGTCTCGCCGGTGAGCACCGTCAGGCCGCGACGCAACTCGACCTCCACCGAATCGATGATGGCGAAGTCGCGGATCTGCAGGTGGGTGAGCATGCGGCTTCAGCGCTCGAAACTGCCGCGGCCCCAATGCAGTTTCGAGCGCAGCAGCTTGTAGTAGTCGTGGCCGTCGGGGTGCAGCAGGGTGATGCGCTCGGCGGCGGTGCGCACCTCCAGGCGTCCGCCGGGCACGAGGGCGCCGAGCACCCCGCCGTCGCAGGTAACCTGCGCCTGGGTATCCGGCCGCTCGAGCAGCGCCACCTCGATGACCGAGCGGGCCGAGACCACGATCGGGCGATCCGACAGGGTGTGGGCGCAGATCGGCGCGATCACCAGCGCGTCCAGGTGCGGTTCGATGATCGGGCCGCCGCACGAGAGCGCGTAGGCGGTCGAGCCGGTGGCGCTCGCCACGATGATACCGTCGCCGTCGTGCGTGTTGACATAATGCCCGTTGACACGGGTTTCGAAGTCGAGCGTGCGTCCGGTCTCGCGCTTCTGCATCACCACGTCATTGAGCGCGAACCCCTGCGCCAGCTGCCCGGGGGCGCCGTGCAGCTGCGCCGCCAGCAGCGGCCGCTCGTCCGCCTGCAGGTCGCCTGCGAGGGCTGCGTCCACCGACGGCAGCATGTCCTGTGGCATGACGTCGGTGAGGAACCCGAGCCGCCCGCGGTTGACGCCGAGCAGCGGCACGGCGTGGCGCGCGACCAGGCGCGCGGCGTACAGCAGCGTGCCGTCACCGCCGATGGCGATGACCAGGTCGGCACGCTCGCCGAACTCCCGTTCCGGGACGCGCGTAACGCCGGCGGCGCCCGCGGCGAGCGTGGCGTTCTCGCTCACCAGCACCCGCACGCCCCGGCCGGCGAGGTGCGGCAGCAGCGCACCCACGCTCTCCGCGATGCGCGGATCCGCGAACCTGCCTACTAGCGCGCAGCAGCCCACCGGAAAGGCCATTGGCAGCCCCTGTAACCCGCCAGCATCGCGGGGCGCGCCTTTGTAACACGGTGGCGCGCCCTTCAGCCAATGCCGCAATTCACATCTTCGGCGGTCCCGGCGCGGCTTGACGGTTCGTGGACGCGAAAGCTGGCTTTCCGCGTGCGGCTGTGCATGATCGGCTTATGGGGCACGATCGGGACGAGGCACTAGGCGAGCGGGCTCAGCACCTGCTGCGCATACTCATCGAGAGTTACATCCGGGACGGTCAGCCGGTGGGCTCGCGGGCGCTATCGCGCGAGTCCGGGCTGCAGCTCAGCTCGGCCACCGTCCGCAACGTCATGGCGGATCTCGAAGAGCTGGGGTTCGTCGCCTCGCCCCATACCTCCGCCGGCCGCGTACCCACCGACAAGGGCTATCGCTTTTTTGTCGACACGCTGCTGCAGCTGCGGCCGCTCGATGAGGCGGCGAGCGCCGAGCTCCGCCGCCAGGTCCAGGCGAGCCGCGACAACTCCACGGACCTGATCGCTACCGTTTCGCAGCTGCTGTCGAGCGCGACCCAGCTCGCCGGGGTGGTGACGCTGCCGCGCACCCGCCAGGCCTCCATCACCCAGATGGAGTTCGTCGCGCTCTCGGAGAACCGGGTGCTGGTGGTACTGGTGTTCAACGACCGTGAGGTGCAGAACCGCATCATCCAGCTCGAGCGCCATTACTCGCCCGACGAGCTCAAGCGTGCCTCGAACTTTCTGAATGAGCAGTTCCGCGGGCGCTCGCTGCGCGAGGTGCGCCAGGAGATCCTGCGCCAGCTCTCCGAGGCGCACGCGCACATGAACCAGATCATGCTCGAGGCGATTGCCGTGGCCCAGCAGGTGTTCGAGAGTGGCGCCGAGGGCCGGCTCGAGTATGTCATCAAGGGCGAGACCAACCTCATGGGCATGGCCGAGCTCACCGGCATGGAGAAGCTGCGGCGCCTGTTCGAGGCGTTCAACGAAAAGCGCGACTTTCTGCACCTGCTCGACCAGAGTCTGAAGGCGGAAGGGGTGCAGATCTTCATCGGTCATGAATCCGGCTACCAGATCCTCGACGATTGCAGCGTGGTCACCGCGCCCTACGCCGACGGCGACTCGGTGGTCGGGGTGCTCGGAGTCATCGGGCCCACGCGCATGGCCTACGAACGGGTCATCCCCATCGTCGAGATGACCGCGAAACTGCTCGGCGCCGCCTTGAATTCGCGACGCTGATCCCCACCCCCCGGGTGCCGGCCCGCGCTTCCGTGATCGGGGCGGGGCAGGCTTGGGATTTCTGGAGGTTTGAGCGTATGACTGCCAACGAGTCCGGACGCGACCGGCACAGCGGTGCGGCGGAGCCCGCCGCCGTGATGCCGGAGACGGCAGCGCAGCTGGAGGAGCTCGAGCGCCTGCAGCAGGCGCTGGCCGAGTCCGAAGAGCGCGCCAAGAGCCACTGGGAGCAGTACCTGCGCGCCGTCGCCGAGCTCGACAACGTGCGCAAGCGCGCGCAGCGCGACATCGAGGCAGCCAACCGCTACGGGCTCGAGAAATTCGCCTCCGAGCTGCTGCCGGTGAAGGACAGCCTGGAGCTGGCGGTGCAGAACGCCGGGCGGGCGGACGCGAGCAGCCTCAGGGAGGGCCAGGAGGCGACGCTGCAGCTGCTGTCCCGGGCACTGGAAAAACTGGGGGTCCGCGTGATCGATCCGCTGGGTGAGCCCTTCGACCCGGAACGGCACGAGGCCATGATGACCCGGGAGTCCGACACCGCTGAGCCGAACTCGGTCCTTGAGGTGGTGCAGCCGGGGTACGAGCTGAACGGGCGGCTGCTGCGGCCCGCCCGGGTGGTCGTCGCCCAGGCACCGTCGCGGGCTTGAAAGCGCGCGCAACCACCCCTAAGAAGTGGCCCTGGCATCCCCCTTTTGACAGAGATTTCCCCGCGGAGTGAACCCATGGCAAAGGTAATCGGTATCGACCTCGGCACGACCAACTCGTGCGTGGCCATCATGGAGGGCGGCAAGCCCCGGGTGATCGAGAACAGCGAGGGCGATCGCACCACCCCCTCGATCGTGGCCTTTACCAAGGACAGCGAGGTGCTGGTGGGCCAGCCCGCCAAGCGCCAGGCCGTGACCAATCCCCACAACACCCTGTTCGCCATCAAGCGCCTCATCGGCCGCAAGTTCGAGGACGAGGTGGTCCGGCGGGACATCACCATGGTCCCCTACAAGATCACCCGCGCGGATAACGGCGACGCCTGGGTCGAGGTGCAGGGCAAGAAGATGGCGCCGCCGGAGATCTCGGCGCGCGTGCTCATGAAAATGAAGAAGACCGCCGAGGACTACCTCGGTGAGCCGGTGAGCGAAGCGGTCATCACCGTGCCGGCCTACTTCAACGATTCGCAGCGCCAGGCGACCAAGGACGCCGGCCGCATCGCGGGCCTGACGGTCAAGCGCATCATCAACGAGCCGACTGCTGCGGCGCTCGCCTACGGGCTCGACAAGCAGGGGGGCGATCGCAAGATCGCCGTCTACGACCTGGGCGGCGGCACCTTCGACATCTCCATCATCGAGATCGCGGAAGTCGACGGCGAGCGGCAGTTCGAAGTGCTGTCGACCAACGGGGATACCTTCCTCGGCGGCGAGGACTTCGACCTGCGCGTCATCAATTTCCTGGCCGAGCAGTTCCAGAAGGAGTCCGGCGTCGATGTGCGCCAGGACCCGCTCGCCATGCAGCGCCTGAAGGAGGCCGCCGAGAAGGCGAAGATCGAGCTGTCCTCGACCCAGCAGACCGACATCAACCTGCCGTACATCACCGCCGATGCCTCGGGACCGAAGCATCTCAACATCAAGCTGACGCGCGCCAAGCTCGAGTCCCTGGTGGAGGACCTGGTGCAGAAGACCGTGGGTCCGTGCCGCACCGCCATGAAGGACGCCGGCCTCGCCACGGCCGATGTGGCCGAGGTGATCCTGGTGGGCGGCCAGACGCGCATGCCGCTGGTGCAGAAGTACGTGAAGGACTTCTTCGGCAAGGAGCCGCGCAAGGACGTCAACCCCGACGAGGCGGTCGCGGTCGGCGCCGCCATCCAGGCGGGCGTGCTCTCGGGTGAGGTGAAGGACGTGCTGCTGCTCGATGTCACCCCGCTGTCGCTCGGCATCGAGACCCTCGGTGGCGTCATGACCAAGCTCATCGAGAAGAACACCACCATCCCGACCAAGGCGGCGAACACGTTCTCGACCGCCGACGACAACCAGACCGCGGTGACCATTCACGTGCTGCAGGGCGAGCGCGACCGGGCCGCGGACAACAAGTCCCTCGGTAAGTTCGATCTGTCGGACATCCCGCCGGCGCCGCGTGGCATGCCGCAGGTCGAGGTGTCTTTCGACATCGACGCCAACGGCATCCTCAATGTCTCGGCCAGGGACAAGGCCACCGGCAAGGAACAGAAGATCGTCATCAAGGCTTCGAGCGGACTCACCGAGGATGAGATCAAGCGCATGGTGCGCGACGCCGAGGCGCACGCCGAGGAGGACAAGCGCTTCCGCGAGCTGGTCGATACGCGCAACAAGGCGGATGGCCTGATCCATGCGGTGGAGAAATCGCTCCAGGGCCTCGGCGACAAGGTGGAGGCTGCTGAGCGCGCCAAGGTGGAATCAGCGGTATCGGATCTGCGCACCGCGCTCAAGGGCGATGACCGCAACGCCATCGAGAAGAAAAGCGAGGCGCTGGCGCAGGCCTCGGCCGGCATCGCGCAGCGCGCCTATGCCGCGCAAGAGGGCGGCGCGGCCGCCGCCGACGCGGGCGCGGCCGCCGCGGGCGCGGGGGACGGCAGCGGTGCGGGCGCGGGCCGCGAGGATGTGGTGGATGCGGAGTTCGAAGAGGTGAAGGACAAGGGACGCAAGGCCTCCTAAGACAGACGCGCAGATGCCGAAGCGCGACTACTACAAGGTACTGGACGTACCTAAGACCGCGACCGAGGCCGAGATCAAGAAGGCCTTTCGGCGCCTGGCGATGAAGTATCACCCGGACCGCAATCCCGACGACCGGGAGGCGGAGGAGTCCTTCAAGGAGGCGAAGGAAGCCTGCGAGGTGCTCACCGACCCGCACAAGCGGGCGGCCTACGACCAGTACGGTCACGCCGGAGTCGAGGCCAGCGCGCGCGGCGGCGGCCGCGGATTCAGCGGCGACACCTTCAGCGACATCTTCGGGGATGTCTTCGGCGACATCTTCGGCGGCGCACGCCGCGGGGGCCGTTCACAGGTATTCCGCGGCGCCGATCTGCGCTACGACCTGCAGCTCGAGCTCCCCCAGGCCGTATTCGGTCACCAGGTCGAGATCGAAATCCCGCGGCTGGCCGAATGCGAGGTCTGCCACGGGAGCGGTGCGGCCAAGGGCAGCACTCCCGCCACCTGCGACACCTGCGGTGGCGCGGGGCAGGTGCGCATCTCTCAGGGCTTCTTCCAGCTGCAGCAGACCTGTCCGCGTTGCCGCGGGACGGGCACCATCGTGCGTAATCCCTGCGACTCGTGTCTGGGGCAGGGCCGGGTGCGCCGCACCCGCAAGCTCTCGGTGAAAGTGCCCGCCGGAGTCGACAATGGCGACCGTGTGCGGCTCACGGGCGAGGGAGAGGCCGGACGCAACGGCGGTCCGCCCGGGGACCTGTATGTCGAAGTGCACGTGCGCGAACATCCCATTTTCGAGCGCGACGGCGAACACCTGAGCTGCGAGGTGCCGGTGAGCTTCGCCACCGCGGCGCTCGGCGGCAGCGTCGCGGTGCCGACGCTCGAGGGTGACGTGCAGCTGAAGATTCCAGCCGAGACCCAGTCCGGGCGCGTGTTCCGGTTGCGTGACAAGGGTGTGAAGCCGGTGCGCGGGGGGGCGCGCGGTGACCTGTTCTGCCGCGTGGTCATCGAGACACCGGTGCACCTGTCGGTCGAGCAGCGCGAGCTGATCCGGCGGCTGGAGGAGTCGCTGAGGGCGCACGGCGCCAAGCACGCGCCGCGCCAGAGCGGCTTTCTCGAGGGCGTGAAGCGCTTCTTTTCCGGTGACCCGGGCCGGGCCTAGCCTCACATGGCAGCGCTCACCCCCACCCCGACCCCGGTGCGCGCCGCCCTCATCGGCGTCACCGGCCGCATGGGCGAGGCGCTGCTGCGCGCCGCGCCCGCGTTCCCGCGCCTCAACATCACCGCCGCGGTGGCATCCCCGATGAGCCTGAGCCTCGGTCGTGATGCCGGGGAGGCGGCCGGCGTGGGGTGCCTGCACGTGCCGATCACGAGCGATCTGCCGCGTGCGCTCGCTGAAGCCGACGTGGCCCTCGACTTCAGCAGCGCCACCGCCACACGCGCCAACCTCGCGGCGTGCCGCGCGGCGCGCAAGCCGCTGCTGATCGGCACCACCGGATTTGCCGCGGAGCTTGACGGGGCGTTTGCGGCCGCCGGCCGTGACATTGCGCTCCTGGTCGCGCCGAACACCAGCCTCGGCGTGACGCTGCTGCTCGAGCTGGTGCGCATCGCGGCGCGCTCGCTCCCGCCCAGCTTCGACATCGACATTCTCGATACACACCATCGCACGAAGCCGGACGCGCCCTCGGGGACCGCGCTCGCGCTCGGGGCCGCGGCACGCGAGGCACGGCAGGCGTGTGCGCCGGCGGCAGGCGCCTCCGGGGCGGCCGCGGCCAGGGACCAGCCGCGCCGCGAGGGCGAAATCGGCTTCGCCTCCGTACGCGCCGGAGACACCGTCGGGGAGCACACGGTGCTCTTTGCAGGCCCGGGCGAAGCTCTGTTCCTGACCCACCGGGCCACCGATCGGGGGATCTTCGCCCGGGGGGCACTGGCTGCCGCGCTCTGGCTACAGTCACGGCCGCCGGGCTGGTACACGATGCGTGATCTACTCGGCCAAAAACAGTAACTTAGCTCGCTCATCGCGACACACCCTGAGGTCCCGCGCGGCTGCCGCACGCCGGGAATTTTCCGTGGACACATCGCCCGCATAGCCCGTAAACTTTCCAGGTAATCCGTGTACGGGTTAGTCCAAGCAAGGCGGGAGGATGTTCGCTGAGAACTCCTCCCGCTTTGTGTATGTGCGTCAGGGAGAATTGATCACGTGAGCGTACCTGCGGTGCTCGCGCTGGCCGATGGAACGATCTTTCACGGCCAGTCGATCGGAGCGAAGGGCAACACCACAGGCGAAGTCGTTTTCAATACCGCCCTCACCGGTTACCAGGAAATTCTCACCGACCCGTCTTACGCCCGTCAGCTCGTCACGCTCACCTGTCCGCACATCGGCAACACGGGCACGACGCCCGAGGACCTGGAATCCTCGCAGGTCTATCCCGCGGGCCTCATCATCCGCGAGCTCGCCGTCGTGGCGAGCAGCTGGCGCGCCAACGAGTCGCTGCCGGAGTTTCTCGAGCGCGGCCGCGTGGTCGCGATCGCCGACATCGATACCCGCAAGCTGACACGCCTGCTGCGCGAGAAGGGTGCACAGGCCGGCTGCATCATGACCGGCGAGCAGGTCGACCAGGCCGCCGCCGTGAAGGCGGCGCGCAAGTTTCCGGGACTCAAGGGCATGGACCTGGCGAAGGTCGTCACGACCAAGCGCGGCTTCCAGTGGAACGAGGGGAGTCTGTGGCCGGACAGCGCGCGCGCGCCGATCCGCTCGCCGCAGCGCCTGCACGTCGTGGCGTACGACTTCGGCATCAAGCGCAACATCCTGCGGCTGCTGGCGGACGGCGGCTGCCGCATGACGGTGGTGCCCGCGAAGACCACGGCCGAGGAGGTCCTGGCGCTGGAGCCCGACGGCGTGTTTCTGTCCAATGGCCCCGGCGACCCGGAGCCGTGCGACTACGCGATCAACGCCACGAGGAAATTCCTCGCGACCGATCTGCCGGTGTTCGGCATCTGTCTCGGGCACCAGATCCTCGGCCTCGCCGCGGGCGCGCGCACCGTCAAAATGAAGTTCGGCCACCATGGCGCCAATCACCCGGTGCAGGACCTGGAGTCCGGCCGCGTGTTCATCACCTGCCAGAATCACGGCTTCGCCGTCGATGAGTCCACCCTGCCCGCGGGCGTGAAGCCGACCCACCGCTCGCTGTTCGACGGATCGCTCCAGGGCATCGCCTTCCGGGAGCAGCCGGCGTTTGGCTTCCAGGGCCATCCGGAGGCGAGCCCCGGACCGCACGACCTGAAGCCCCTGTTCGAGCGTTTCAACCACCTGATGCTGCGGCGCCTGCAGACGCAGCTGCGACTGGCGGAGGACACCCTGCGCCGCCAGCTCGCCGGTGGCGGCCGCTGAGCGTGCCCAAGCGCACCGACATCCAGAGCATCCTGATCATCGGAGCGGGGCCGATCATCATCGGCCAGGCGTGCGAGTTCGATTATTCCGGCGCCCAGGCCTGCAAGGCGCTGCGCGAAGAGGGCTATCGCGTCATTCTGGTCAATTCCAACCCGGCGACCATCATGACCGATCCGGAGATGGCGGATGCCATCTACATCGAGCCGATCAACGCCCGTACGCTGGCGCGCATCATCGAGAAGGAGCGCCCCGACGCGCTGCTGCCGACCATGGGCGGTCAGACTGCGCTCAATACCGCGCTCGATCTGGTGCGCGAGGGGGTGCTGGAGAAATTCGAGGTCGAGCTGATCGCAGCTTCCCGCGGCGCGATCGACATGGCGGAGGACCGCGAGCTGTTCCGCAACGCCATGCGCGAAATCGGGCTCGAGACGCCGCAGTCGCAGATCGCGCGCAGCCTCGATGAAGCGCTCGCCATCGCGGGCGAAATCGGCTACCCGGTGGTGGTGCGCCCGTCCTTCACCTTAGGGGGGAGCGGCGGCGGCATCGGCTACAACCGCGAGGAGCTCGAGACGATCGTGGCGCGCGGGCTGGATGCCTCCCCGACCGGCGAGGTGCTGCTCGAGGAGTCGGTGATCGGCTGGAAGGAATTCGAGATGGAGGTGGTGCGCGATCACCGCGACAACTGCATCATCATCTGCTCGATCGAGAACCTCGATCCGATGGGAGTGCACACCGGCGACTCGATCACCATCGCGCCCGCACTGACTCTCACCGACAAGGAGTATCAGCGCATGCGCGACGCCTCGGTGGCAGTGCTGCGCAAGATCGGCGTCGATACCGGCGGCTCGAACGTGCAGTTCGCGGTGAATCCGTCCGACGGGCGGCTGCTGGTGATCGAGATGAATCCGCGCGTGTCGCGCTCCTCGGCGCTCGCCTCCAAGGCGACCGGCTTTCCGATCGCCAAGATCGCCGCCAAGCTCGCGGTGGGTTACACGCTCGATGAGCTGAAAAACGACATCACCGCGGGCGCAACGCCGGCCTCCTTCGAGCCCTCGATCGACTACGTGGTCGTGAAGTTGCCGCGTTTCACGTTCGAGAAGTTTCCGGCCGCCAATGACCGGCTCACGACCCAGATGAAATCCGTGGGCGAGGTCATGGCCATCGGCCGCACGTTCCAGGAATCGCTGCAGAAGGCGCTGCGCGGGCTCGAGACGGGCCTCGACGGACTCACCCCGCAGCTGTCGATGCCGCTCACCGACGAGAGCCGCGACCGCCTCGCGCACGAGCTGCGTGCGCCCGGGGCCGATCGACTGCTGTACGTGGCGGACGCGTTTCGCGCCGGCTGGGCGGTGGCGCGCGTGGCCGAGCTCACCCGCATCGATCCCTGGTTCCTGGCGCAGATCGAGGAGCTGGTGAGGCAGGAAGCCGAGGTGCGCGAACACGGCCTCGGAGCGCTCAGCGCCGAGCGCCTGCGGGTACTGAAGCGCAAGGGCTTCTCCGATGCCCGCCTGGCGCGACTGCTGGACATGCCGGAGAAGGCGATCCGCGACAAGCGTCACGAGCTCGGCATCGTGCCGGTGTACAAGCGCGTCGACACCTGCGCGGCGGAGTTTGCCACCTCCACCGCCTACCTCTACTCGACCTACGAGGAGGAGTGCGAGGCGAATCCCACCGATAAGCGCAAGATCATGATCCTGGGGGGCGGACCGAACCGCATCGGCCAGGGCATCGAATTCGACTATTGCTGCGTGCACGCCGCGCTGCAGCTGCGCGAGGACGGCTTCGAGACCATCATGGTCAACTGCAACCCCGAGACCGTCTCGACCGACTACGACACCTCCGACCGCCTGTACTTCGAGCCCCTCACCCTCGAGGATGTGCTCGAGATCCTCGCCAAGGAGCGGCCCGCAGGGGTCATCGTGCAGTTCGGCGGCCAGACCCCGCTCAAGCTCTCGCGGGCGCTGGAGGCGGCCGGTGCGCCGATCGTCGGCACCTCGCCCGACTCGATCGACATCGCCGAGGACCGCGAGCGTTTCCAGACACTGGTGCGCAATCTCGGGCTGAAGCAGCCGGCGAACGCCACGGCGCGCACCGAGGACCAGGCGGTGCGCGTGGCGCGCGAGGTCGGCTTTCCCCTCATCGTGCGCCCGTCGTACGTGCTCGGGGGACGCGCCATGGAGGTGGTGTTCAACGAGGACGACCTGCGGGCCTACATGACACACGCCATGCGGGTGTCGAACGACAGCCCGGTGCTGCTCGATCGCTTCCTGGACGTCGCCATCGAGGTGGACGTGGACGCGGTGTGCGACGGTGAGGACGTGCTGATCGGCGGCATCATGGAGCACATCGAGCAGGCCGGCGTGCACTCGGGTGATTCGGGCTGCTCGCTCCCGCCCAACAGCCTCACACGCGAGATGCAGTCCGACCTGCGCGATCAGACGCGCAAGCTGGCGCGCGCGCTGAACGTGGTCGGGCTCATGAACGTGCAGTTTGCGATCCAGAGCGGCGTGATCTACGTCCTCGAGGTCAACCCGCGCGCCTCGCGCACCGTGCCATTCGTCTCCAAGGCGACCGGGCTGCCGCTCGCCAAGATCGCGGCGCGGGTGATGACCGGGCGCAAGCTCCGCCAGCTGGTGGGTGCCGTGGAGCGCGTGCCCGGGTATTTCTCGGTGAAGGAGGCGGTGTTCCCGTTCGCCAAGTTCCCGGAAGCCGACCCGATCCTGGGTCCGGAAATGAAGTCGACCGGTGAGGTCATGGGCACCGGGCGCACCTTCGGTGAGGCTTATGCCAAGGCACAGACCGCCTCGGGGGTGGTCCTGCCGCGCCACGGTGTGTGCTTCATCAGCGTGCGCGATCGTGACAAGGGCCCGGCGGTGGTGCTGGCCCGCAAGCTCATCGATCGCGGTTTCGAGCTGCTGGCGACCGAGGGCACCGCGCGCGCGCTGAGTGAGGCGGGCGTCACCTGCCGCCGCGTGAACAAAGTGCGCGAAGGGCGACCGCACATCGTGGACATGATCAAGAACGACGAGATCGATCTCATCGTCAACACGACCGAGGGCAAGCAGGCCATCCGCGAATCGAACTCTATTCGCCGTGAGGCGGTGCACCGCCGCGTCACTTATTACACGACGCTCGCCGCGGGGCTCGCGACCTGCGAAGCGCTCGATCACCTCGACGAAGTCGAAGTGAACCGCCTGCAGGATCTGCACAACGAGGCGTTGAGCGCATGAAGCGCACTCCCATGACGCTGCGCGGCGCCGAGGCGCTGCGCGCGGAGCTCAAGCGGCTGAAGTCGGAAAGCCGGCCGAGCATCATCAAGGCGATCGCCGAGGCCCGCGGGCACGGGGATCTGTCCGAGAACGCCGAGTATCACGCCGCGCGCGAGCAGCAGGGATTCGTCGAGGGCCGCATCAAGGAGATCGAGCACAAGCTCGCCAGCGCCGAGGTGATCGAACCCGACAGGCTCCCCAACACCGGCAAGGTGGTCTTCGGTGCGCGGGTGGAGCTGGAGGACCAGGCGGACGGTGCGCGCGTGGTGTACCAGGTGGTCGGCGAGGATGAGGCGGATATCCGGCAGGGGCGCATCTCGGTGACCTCGCCCATTGCGCGCGCGCTGGTGGGCAAGTCGCAGGGTGAGGTCGTGGACGTGGCCGCCCCGGGGGGTACGCGCTCGTACGAGATCGTCGCGGTGCGCTTCGAGTAGCGCGCACCGGCCTCCGGCGCCGCAACCCAGGCGCGCGCTCAGGTGTCGGGGATGAGTATGCCGGGCAGTTCGGGCCGCGGGCGGTAGAGTACCGCGACGTTGCCGATGCGCTGTACGAGAATGCTGCCGGTGTGGCGCGCGAGCGCGACGAACACTTCATCCCGCGCTGCGCGATCGCCGCCGGGCGCCTTCACCTTGATGAGCTCGTGGTCGCGCAG
>WNGI01001202.1_pt1 | contig 48369 bp, 44 predicted proteins | sample 5400621 | NCBI WGS metagenome assembly WNGI01 (sample SAMN13153374, study PRJNA577476) | soil metagenome | isolation source: 20 cm soil or saprolite under Garry oak tree replicate 1 | place: USA:California | collected 2016-06-15 | reverse complement strand
CTTCTTGGCAGGTGCCTTCTTGACAACGGCCTTCTTGGCAGGTGCCTTCTTGACGACCGCCTTCTTGGCAGGTGCCTTCTTGACGACCGCCTTCTTCGCAGGCGCCTTCTTGACGACCGCCTTCTTCGCCGGAGCGGCCTTCTTTGCCGGGGCGGCCTTCCTGGCCGGGATGACCTTGGCAGCGGCCGACGTTCGCGGTGAGCCGACGCGGCGCAGCGCGCGACTGATCCGTCCTGATGCGGCGGGCATAGCCACTCCTCTCGTCGGCGCAGCGTCGGCAGAACAACACGCGCGGGCGCCGAATGACTCGCGCCCGCAAAGGCGGCCAAGGATACGAGCCGCTGGCGGTCACCGCCACTGACCACGCCGATCAACGATTACGAAGAGCCTCGAGCCGCTCACGCAACGCAGCAGTATTGCCGGCAACGAACACAGCCTTGTCTCGACTCGCGTGTCCGGAAAGCACCATTACAGCGGATCGGCGCACTTCGAACGCCTCGGCCAGGGCGAGCACCACGGCCCGATTGGCCTGCCCGTCGACCGGGCGCGCATGCACCGCGACGACCAGCGATTCGTCGCCGTAGCGCCCGCCGACCATCGTGCGGGACGCGCCAGGGCGCACCCGGACGCGCACGCGCAGCCCGTCCGGCGCCGAATCCACGAGGACAGCATCCTCCGAGCGGATATCATTGCGCCGCGACGACGAGGACGAGTAGCTGCGGATCCCAACCGTGAGCGACCCGGGGACGGTGTGAGCCCGGGCGGTATGGCCGCTGGCGAAATCACCTCCGAGCACCGGAAGAACGGGCGATAGCGTCCTGATAGAACCGGACCGTAACGAAGTGGGCGCCAGCCTCGGCGGCGTCAACGAGGGTGGTACCGCGGCGCAAGTCGTCCCTCGGGTCCAGACGACTTGAGGAGCACCGCCGAAGTGACCGCGTACCAGCCACTCCCGGCCCACGTCGACCTGCCCGCCCTCGACCGAGACGTCATCGACGCCTGGCGAGCGAGCAAGGTCTTCGAGCGCAGCCTCGACCAGACTGCGGACGGACCTGCTTGGACGTTCTACGAAGGCCCGCCCACCGCCAACGGCATGCCCGGCACGCACCACATCGAGGCGCGGGTCTTCAAGGACGTGTTCCCGCGCTTCAAGACGATGAAGGGTTTCCACGTCCCGCGCATGGCCGGCTGGGACTGCCACGGCCTGCCCGTCGAGCTCGGCGTCGAGAAGGAGCTCGGCTTCACCGGCAAGCCCGACATCGAGGCGTACGGCATCGCGGAGTTCAATGCGCGCTGCCGCGAGTCGGTGCAGCGTCACGTCGACGCGTTCGAGCAGCTGTCCGAGCGCATGGGGTACTGGGCCGACTACGAGAACGCGTACTGGACGATGAAGCCGGACTACGTCGAGTCGGTGTGGTGGGCGCTCAAGCAGATCTTCGACAAGGGCCTGCTGGTCGAGGACTACCGGGTCACGCCGTACTGCCCGCGCTGCGGCACGGGGCTCTCCGATCACGAGGTCGCGCAGGGCTACGAGGACGTCGTCGACCCGTCGGTGTACGTCCGCTTCCCGCTGACGTCCGGGCCGTGGGCCGGCAAGGCCGATCTGCTCGTCTGGACCACCACGCCGTGGACCCTCGTGTCGAACGTCGCCGTGGCGGCCAACCCCGACGTGACCTACGTCGTCGCGCGCAACGACGCCGGCACGTTCGTCGTCGCCGAGCCGCTGCTGGCGCGGACGCTCGGCGAGGACGCCGAAGTGCTGGCGACCTACCCGGGACGCGAGCTGGAGCGGTGGGCGTACCAGCGCCCGTTCGACTACGTCGAGCTGGCCGGCGCGAACTTCGTCGTGCTGGCCGACTACGTGACCACCGAGGACGGCTCCGGCCTGGTGCACCAGGCCCCCGCGTTCGGCGCCGACGACCTCGCCGTGTCGCGCGTGTACGACCTGCCCGTGGTGAATCCGGTCGGGCGCGACGGTCACTTCCTGACCGAGATCCCGAGCGTCGGCGGCGTGTTCTTCAAGGACGCCGACGAGCATCTCGTCGCCGACCTCAAGGCTCGGGGTCTGCTGTACCGGCACGTGCCCTACGAGCACGCCTACCCGCACTGCTGGCGCTGCCACACGCCGCTCATGTACTACGCGCTGCCGTCGTGGTACATCCGCACGACTGCGATCAAGGACCGCCTGCTCGCCGAGAACGACGCCACCAGCTGGTACCCGTCGACGATCAAGTACGGCCGCTACGGCGACTGGCTGAACAACAACGTCGACTGGGCGCTCTCACGCGACCGGTACTGGGGCACGCCGCTGCCGGTGTGGCGCAACGACGCAGATCCAGCTCGGCTGGTCTGCGTGGGGTCACTCGCTGAGCTCGCAGAGTTGTCAGGCACCGAGCTGACCGACCCGCATCGCCCCTTCGTCGACGACGTGACGTTCACCCGTCCCGGCGAGGCGGGCACGTACCGCCGCGTGCCGCAGGTGATCGACGCGTGGTTCGACTCCGGCTCGATGCCGTTCGCCCAGTTCGGCGCGCCGCACCGCAATGCGGAGCACGCGAAGGCCGCCTACCCCGCGGACTTCATCTGCGAGGCGATCGACCAGACCCGCGGGTGGTTCTACACGCTGATGGCCGTCGGCACGCTGGTGTTCGACCAGAGTGCGTATCGCAACGTCGTCTGCCTCGGGCACCTGCTCGCCGAGGACGGCCGCAAGATGAGCAAGCACCTGGGCAACATCCTCGAGCCGATCCCGCTGCTGGAGCAGCACGGCGCGGACGCGGTGCGCTGGTTCATGGTCGCGTCCGGCTCGCCGTGGTCCTCGCGCCGGATCGGGCACAAGGCGCTCGAGGAGATCGCGTCGAAGGTCATCCGGACGTACTGGTCCGTCGCGTCGTTCCAATCGCTGTACGCGCGGGCGAACGACTGGATGCCGGGATCCGCGGCCGGCACGCCGACCCCGCTCGACCGGTGGGCACTGTCGCGGGCACATCAGCTCGTCGGCGAGGTCGACGACGCGCTGGAGGCGTTCGACACGGCGCGCGCCGGCAAGGCGCTCGCCACCTACATCGACGACCTGTCCAACTGGTACGTGCGCCGCTCCCGGCGCAGGTTCTGGGACGGTGACCCCGCGGCGCTCGCCACGTTGCATGAATGCCTGTACGTGCTCACCTTGCTGATCGCGCCGTTCACGCCGTTCGTGACCGAGCGGGTGTGGGGCGCGCTGTTCGCCGGCCAGGCCAGCCTGCCCGACTCGGTGCATCTCGCCGCGTGGCCGGCGGTCGATCCGGAATCCGGCGTGATCGACCACACCCTGGACGCCCAGGTCGCACTCGTCCGACGGCTGGTCGAGCTCGGGCGCGCGGCACGTGCCGAGTCGGGCGTCAAGACGCGCCAGCCGCTCGCCCGCGCGCTGATCTCGGCGCCGGGGTGGGCGACCCTGCCCGCGGCGCTGCGACAGGAGGTGGCCGACGAGCTCAACGTCGCCGAGCTGTCCGACGTCGCCGATACCGGCGAGCTCGTCGAGCTCAAGGTGAAGCCCGACTTCCGGGTGCTCGGACGCCGATTCGGCAAGACCACCCAGGCCGTCGCCCGGGCGATCACGACGGCCGAACCGACCCAGCTCGCGGGCGGACTGCGCGACGGGACCGCGCAGGTCGTCGTCGACGGCGCAACCGTCGACATCAACGCTGACGAGGTCGTCGTCACCGAGACACCGCGCTCCGGATGGGCCGTGTCGAGCGCCGGCCCTGACACAGTGGCGCTCGACTTGGAGCTGACGCACGAGCTCAGGCAGCTCGGCCTGCTCCGCGACGTCGTGCGCGTCGTGCAGGACGCCCGCAAGAACGCCGGGCTCGACGTCACCGACCGGATCGAGCTGTGGTGGCGGGTCGGCGGCTCACCCGAACCCGCCGAGGCGATCCGCACGCACGCGGCTGCGCTGTCTGACGAGGTACTCGCGCTGGCGCTCACCGAAGGGCCCCCTGCGGGCGGCAGCGACACGTTCAGCGCCGAGGACGAGGATCTGGGTCTGCACCTGTGGTTGCGCCGCGCGGGCGGCTGACGACCGCGGGAGGCGTCAGGCGAACTTGCCGGCGTCGGCCTTGTCAGGCTCGCACAGCGAGCAAGGGATGAATCCGTCTTCGGTCGCCTGGCTCAGCGGGACCGCCTCGGCCGGCTGGTCGTGCATCATGTCGCAGCCCTTGCGGTGATAGCGGGGGCGGCCGTCGACGACCCAGACGTCGACGTCTGCGGGCTCGGGCACTTCGAGAAGGGTGGACGCCCGCAAGGGACGGTCTGGCCCGCTGACGTGCCGGCCGCGGTCCGCGGACCGCGGCGTGCCGCCGACCGAGATCGGTTCACGGCTGCGATAGAGGAGCAGGCCGGCGACCACGCTGGCGACGAGCGAGACCACCAGCCAGGTGGTGCTGGACAGCAGCAGACCGACCGCCAGACTAACCAGCCCGGTGATCAGCAGCGCCACGATTGGCACGGTGAGCGCACCTCCTCATGCGGCCACGACCGAACTCAGGCCTGCGCCCGCTGGCCTTCCTGCGGTACGACAGGCTCGGCGCGATCGCTCGCGTCGAGGTCGCGCAACTGCGACTCGAGATAGCTCTTCAGGCGCGTACGGTACTCGCGCTCGAACGTCCGCAACTCCTCGACGCGACGCTCCAGCGCGGCCTTGCGCTGCTCGAGCTGGGCGGTGATCGACGCGGCTCGCTGCTCGGCCTCCTGCACGGCCTGGGCCGCCTTCGCACTGCTCTCGCGCTCGATCTGATCGGCCCGCGCCTTGGCCTCGGCGAGGTGCTTGTCGGACTGGGTCTGCGCGTTGGTGAGGGCGGCATGCGCGTTGGCCTGAGCCTCGGCGAGAAGTCGCTCGGCTTCGGTTTTGGACTGCGCGAGGTGTTGATCGGCTGTCTGCTGGGCAAGCGCGAGCATCTGGACGGCTTGCGAGTGGTGCTCGTCGGACATGCTCGGGCCACCGCCGCGTACCGCCGTCTGCTGCGCGGCCTGCGCCGCTTGAGCGGCCTGCTGCTGCGCCTGCTGGGCGGCGACCTGCGCCTGCTGTAGCTGCTGGCGGGTCTGCGCAAGCTGCTGCTCGGTCTGCGAGAGCTGCTGCTGCACCTGGACGAGCTGCTGCTGGGCACCGTCCTTGCCGTGCGTCAGCGCCTTCTCGAGCTCGCCGATGCGCGCCTGCAGGCGACCGTTGTCGTCGCGAACAGCCGCGAGCTCGGCCACGCTCGCGCCGCCGCCGTTGGCCACGATCCCACCACCACCTGGCCGCGCTTTGAGCTCGTTGTTCTCCTCGATGAGGCGCGAGAGCTCGACCTCGACGATGTCGAGGAAGGCGTCGACCTCCTCCTCGTCGTACCCGCGTTTGCCAATCGGAGGTTTCTTGAAGGCCACGTTGTGGACTTCGGCGGGTGTGAGTGGCATGCGGGTCACCTCGTGATCTAAGACGGAACCGGTCGGCGCCGACGTCATTTCTAGGTGCGGATGATGCAGGTGGTGCGTCGCGGTCGCAAGCCGACTCCGTCTACCTCAAGAAGCCAGCGAGAGGGCAAGCCACCGCAGAGCCAGGATAGCGATGAGCAAAATCCATACGCTCAAATCGAGACTTACTGGGCCAAGACGTACCGGCGGGATCAGCCGCCGGAACAATTTCACCGGAGGATCGGTGCTGCTGTAGACCGCCTCCAGGCCGATGGCAGCGACGCCCGCAGGGCGCCACGAGCGGGCGAACTGACGGGTGACGTCGATGACCACCCTTGCCACGATCATCAAGAAGTACAGGTACAGCACGAGTGCGACGACACTCCAGACCAGCGTCATCGACGACGTGTTCCTCCGTCCATCACAGCACCGCCGGCCCGGTGCCGGACGCGTGTGCTCGCGTCCATGGTGTCAGGGTCGGCGTGGGTTGCAGCGACGGGCTGTCAGGATTGGTTGAAGAAGACGCCCTCAGCCGCCCGGGCCTTGTCCTGCGCGGTCACGGTGACGTTGTGCGGGCTGAGCAGGAAGACCTTGGCAGTAACGCGTTCCAGTCGTCCGTGCAAGCCGAACGTCAGCCCCGCCGCGAAGTCGACCAGGCGCTTGGCATCGGAGTCGTCCATCTCGGACAGGTTCATGATCACCGGGGTTCCGGTGCGGAAATGCTCGCCGATCGTGCGTGCTTCGTTGTACGTACGCGGATGCAGGGTGGTGATCCGGTACGAGGGGTACTCGACTTCGGCGTACTCGGGTCCGTACGCCTCGTCCTCGGAGTGGTACTCGCGCGGCACGAGGTGCGCACCGTCGCCGCCCCGGGTGTAGCGGGCATCCGCGTACTCGCCATGGCCAGTCGCGCCATCGCCGACAGCGTCCTCGTCATCCTCGACCAGGCCGAGGTAGACGCCCATCTTTCGCATGGCTCCGGGCATGTCGTCCTCCAGTACTTACGGATGTCTCGTTGGACGCTAGCCGAAAACGTCGCCGCGACGGCCGAGCAACGCCGTGCCGACGCGCACGTGTGTCGCGCCGTGCCGGATCGCCGCCTCGAGGTCCGAGCTCATTCCGGCGGAGATCTCGGTCGCGGCAGGGTGCTGGGCACGTAGTTCGGCCGCGATCGTCGCCAGCCGCTCGAATGCGTCGTCCGGATCCATGCCTAGCGGCGCGATTGCCATGACGCCGCGCAACCGCAGCGGTTCGGCTGCCGCGATCAGATCCGCGAGCGCGTCCAACCGCTCGGCGAGCACACCGCCGCGCGCGGGGTCACCGTCCAGGCTCACCTGGGCGAAGACCGCCAGCGTGCGTTCGGCCCGCTGCGCACCGGACGCAAGCGCGGACGCGGTCGCGACCCGATCGACCGAGTGCACCACGTCGGCGTATCGCGCGATCGAGCGGCACTTGTTGGTCTGCAACGTGCCGACGAAGTGCCAGCGCAACGTCGGCACCTGCCAGGCAGACGCAGCGCGCGCCAGCTCGGCGATCTTGGCTTTCGCCTCCTGGTCACGACTCTCGCCGATGTCGCTGATTCCCAGAGCCGCGAGGTTCGCGACGTCCGAGGCCGGGAAGCCTTTGGTTACCGCGACGAGCGTGACCGCGTGCGGATCTCGGTTCACCTTCGCGCACGCATCGACCAGTCGAGCCCGGACGGCGGCCAGCGCCGACACCAGCTCCGCGCGCCGTCGAGGGTCGAGCGGACCGCTCACCGGAGCGAACGCGTCACGACTTGAGGAAGTCAGGAACGTCGAGCTCGTCGTCGAGGCTGACCGGCGTGCGCCCGATCCCGGACGACGGCAACGGCCACCGTGGGTCACGCTCGCGCTCGACCGGGGCCTTGGACCCACCGTTACCGCTCGCCGCATCGGCCGCGACGGGCTCGCGCCGCACCTCGACCTTCTTGTAGGGCAGCTGACCGCTGTCGAAGCCGGCCGCGATGACGGTCACCTTCACCTCGTCGCCCAGCGTGTCGTCGATGACCGCGCCGAAGATGATGTTGGCGTCGGAATGCGCGGCCTCGGCGACGAGCGACGCTGCCTCGTTGATCTCGAACAGGCCGAGATCCGATCCGCCGTAGATCGAGAGCAACACTCCGTGTGCGCCCTCCATGCTCGCCTCGAGCAGCGGGCTCGCGATTGCGATCTCGGCCGCGTTGCGCGCGCGGCCGTCGCCGCGGGCCGAGCCGATTCCCATCAGCGCCGAACCGGCGCCGCTCATCACGCTCTTCACGTCGGCGAAGTCGAGATTGATCAGCCCCGGCGTGGTGATCAGGTCGGTAATGCCCTGCACGCCGGACAGCAGCACCTGATCGGCGCTGCGGAAGGCGTCCATGACGCTGACGTTGTGGTCGGAGATCTGCAGCAGCCGGTCGTTCGGGATGACGATCAGGGTGTCGCACTCGGCCCGTAGGCCCTCGATGCCCTCCTCCGCCTGGCTGGCGCGCTTCTTGCCCTCGAAGGAGAAGGGGCGGGTTACGACGCCGATCGTCAGCGCACCGAGCTTGCGCGCGATGCTCGCGATGACCGGGGCCCCACCGGTACCGGTGCCACCGCCTTCGCCGGCAGTAACGAAGACCATGTCGGCGCCCTTGAGCACTTCCTCGATCTCGTCCCTGTGGTCCTCCGCGGCTTTCTTGCCGACTTCAGGATTCGCGCCCGCACCGAGTCCACGGGTCAGCTCACGGCCGACGTCGAGCTTCACGTCGGCGTCGCTCATCAGCAGCGCCTGGGCGTCGGTGTTCACCGCGATGAACTCCACGCCTTTGAGACCGACCTCGATCATTCGGTTCACAGCGTTGACGCCGCCGCCGCCGACACCGACGACCTTGATGACCGCGAGGTAGTTGTGCGGTGGTGTCATGTTTCCCACTTCCGTGTTCGGCGGTGCCGGCGCATTCTTTGTCCTGAACCCTCACCCTCAGGTAAACCCTTAACGTTATGTCAACCTACGAGCTTCATGCGACGGTAGTTAACGATCGACCGCTTTCAAGCAGGCGCGCCGCACGCAGCACTACGCGGTCAACATCCGTCGCCCGGCTCAGCGCGCGACGACGACGTCAGGATCGCTGACGTCGTAGGACGTTCCTGGCCGCGACAGCAGGGCGGGCAGCACTCGCGCCTTGTCCGCGCTGCGCTCGGCACTCCCCCAGCGGACGGTCCGGCCGTCGGTGAGCAGCAGCGTGATCGACAGCGGGCCGGTCGCCGTGACGGACGTCAGTTTTGCGAGCAGCGCCGGCGTGAGCGATCCGGCCACCGTCGCCACTGCCTGGCCCGTGGGTATCGCTTGCGCACCGGTCGGCAGGTCGAAGCGCGGAAGAGCGCGCGGGGCGGTGCTGACCTTGCGGAACTGGTTGCCGGTCTCGTCGACGAGGACAGCCGAGTCGCCGGCTGACAGGTACCCGACGGCGACTCGTTCCTTGATCGTGATCACGACCGTCGACGGATAGCTCAGCTCGACCCGTGCCGAGGCGACGTCGGGCAGCGCCTCGACCCTGCCGGCCACGGCCCCGGTGTCCAGCCGTACCAGCGGAGCGCCGTGCGCCACCGCGCCAGCGGCACGCACACTCGCTGCCGAGAGACGGTGCGCGCCGTGCACGACCACCCGCTTCGCGCCGAGCACCGAGCTGAACGCGACGACCCACGTGCCGACGGCGAGCGCGCCGACCACGAACACCACCAGCATGACGCGACGAGCCGACCGCCGCGCGACATCGTCGACGTCGTCGTCGCGGTCGGCTCGCAGCGTCTGCGTCATGTACTCGGCTCGGCGTCGGAGTTCGACTCGGCGACCTCGGCGATCTCTGCGATCTCGGCCAGGATCTCCGGGCAGAGCAGGTACACGTTGCCGATGCCCATCGTGAGGATCACGTCTCCGGGCTCGGCGATGTCGGCCAGCCGTCGGGGCACGGCGGAAAAGCTCGGCTCATAGATGACGCGCTCGCCGGTGAGCGGAATCTGCTCGGCGATGAGCGCGCCGCTGACTCCGGGTATCGGCTCCTCGCGTGCCGGGAAGATGTCCATCACCACGGCGATGTCGGCGATCGACATCGCGTCGGCGAACTCCGTCGCGAACGTCTGCGTCCGGCTGTACGTGCCGGGCTGGAACACGGCGATCAATCGTCCTTCGCCGACGACGGCCCGAGCGGCCCTGAGCACTGCGGCAACCTCGGTCGGATGATGCGCGTAGTCGTCGTACACGCTCACGCCGTGCTCCGTGCCGTGGTACTCGAAGCGGCGGTGCACGCCACGGAACTCGCGCCACGCGTCCAGCACGACGTCCAGGTCGAGGCCGAGTTCGGCGCAGACGGTCAGCGCCGCACTGGCGTTGAGCGCCATGTGCCGGCCGATCAGCGCGCCGACCCGCACGCGCAACTGCCCGAGGCCCTCGCCCGCCGCAGTGAACTCGACACCGTCGGGGTACTCGACGATGTCGCGGACCTGGACGTCGGCGTCGTCTGCCTCGCCGTAGGTGCGCACGCGGCGCCCTACCGCGCGTGCGTATCCGGTGATGCGCCGTGCACCCGGCTCGTCCGCGGACGCGAGCAGCAGCCCGTTGTGGTCGATGCGGTCGACGAACTGCTCGAACGCGGAGAAGATGCCCTCGAGGTTGCCGTGGTTCTCCAGATGATCGGCCTCGACGTTGGTGATCACGGCCATCGCCGGGCGCAGCAGCAGGAACGACCCGTCGCTCTCGTCGGCCTCGACGATCGCGAGCTCGCCGCTGCCGAGATGCGCGTTCAGGCCGGTCTCGTAGAGGCTGCCGCCGATGGCGAACGACGGATCGAGCCCGCACGCCTGCACGGCCACGGTGAGCATCGAGGTGGTCGTCGTCTTGCCGTGCGTGCCGGAGATCGCGATGCACTGGCGATCTTCGAGCGCCGCCGACAGCGCGGCAGCCCGGCGAAGCACCGGCTTGCCGCTCTCGCGCGCAGCCGCGAACTCCGGATGCTTCGGGTTGATCGCTGTGGTGTAGACGAACGTGTCGGCGTCGTCGAGGTGTGCGGGCGAGTGTCCTATGTGGACGGTGGCCCCGACTGCGCGCAGGGCGGCCACTGTGTTCGAGTCGCGTGCCTCGCAGCCGCTCACCGGCACACCCCGGGCGATGAGGATGCGCGCGAGGCCGCTCATGCCGGCGCCGGCAATGCCCATGATGTGTACGCGGCCGAGGTCGGCGAGCGGCGGGACGACGTCGGTGGCCGCGCTGCGGACGAGCGCGGCGCCCGGCGCGGCCCAGTCGGCGGGGCGGTCCGCGTCGGCGTCTCGGGTCGGTCGGCTCATCGCGCGCTCCGCGTTCCGAACCGCCGGTATTCGGCGGCGATGGTCAGCACTTGCCGGGCCAGGACGGTGTCGGCATCACGCGCACCAGCATGCCTTGCGGCGTCCGACATCGCATCGAGCACCGCCGGGTCGGTGATGCGCGGCGCGATCTCGTCCAAGATCCACTGGGCCGACAGGTCGACGTTGTCGACGAGCAAGCCACCGCCGGCCTGCACGATCGGCTCGGCGTTGTGCCGCTGTTCGCCACCGCGAAGCGGCAGCGGCACGTACGCGGCGGGCAGGCCGACGGCAGTCAGCTCGGCGCACGTCATCGCCCCCGAGCGGCACAGGACGAAGTCGGCCGCCGCATAGGCGTACTGCATTTCGTCGACGTACGGCCTTATGACGTAAGGCGGTTGCCCGTCGGCGACGTTGACCGTGTTCTGCGGGCCGATGATGTGTAGCACCTGGACGCCCGCCGCGCGCAGGCCCGACGCAGCCTCCTGCATCGCGATGTTGATCGCGCGTGCGCCCTGCGAGCCACCGGTGACGAGCAGCGTGGGCGCGTCGGCGAGCAGGCCGAACTGCGAACGGGCCGTCGCCTGCAGGGCCGCACGATCGAGGCCCGCGATCGCCGGGCGCAGCGGTATGCCGACCGGGGTGGCGTGCGGTAGCTTGACGGCCGCCGATGCGGTGAACACGTGCCGGGTCATCCTCGCGGCGAGCCGGTTGGCCACGCCGGGTCGCGCGTTCGCCTCGTGGACGACGATCGGAATGCCATGTCGCCGCGCGGCGATGTAGGCCGGCAACGCGACGTATCCGCCGAATCCGACGACGACCTCGCTGCGATGCCGCTGCAGGATCTCGCCGGCGGCTCGTACGGCGTCGGCCAGCTTGCCGGGTGTGGCCAGCAGCGCGCGTCCAGCCTTGCGCGGTAGCGGCACCGGCGGTATCAGCTCGAGCGGGTAACCCCGTGCCGGGATCAGCGTGGTGTCCAGCCCGCGCTCGGTGCCGATGGCCGTGATCTGCGCGGAAGGGTCGAGCCGCATGATCGCGTCCGCGAGGTTCATGGCGGGCTCGATGTGTCCCGCGGAATGCCCGCCGGCGACCAGGATCCGTGGACCGCTCACGCCCGTTTCCGTTCTCCGCGGGCGTGCCGGTACGGCGCCGGCGGCCCAGTGCGGCGCGGCGGCGGGAGGCGGTGCAGCGCAGGCTGCGGTCGTTGCGGCGCGGCCCGGCGCGGTTGAGCCCGCGCGACGGCCGCGGGCTCGTGCCGCGCGAAGCTGACGAGCATCCCGAACACCAGGAACGTCGCGAGCAGCGAGGTGCCGCCTGCCGAGATGAACGGCAGCGGGATGCCCGTAACGGGCAGCAGGGCCGTCACGTAACCGACGTTGATCACGGCCTGGCCGCAGATCCACACCGTCGCTCCGGCCGCCGCCAGCCGGACGAACGGATCTGCGCTGCGACGGGAGATCCGCATGCCCGTGTACGCGAACAGCGCGAACAGCGCCAGCACCGCGACGCAGCCGATCAGCCCCAGCTCCTCGCCGATCACGGAGAACACGAAGTCCGTACTGGCATTGGGCACCCAGTCGTACTTGGACGTGCCGTTGCCAAGCCCGACGCCGAACACGCCGCCCGAGGCGAGCGCGTAGAGGCCCTCGACCGTCTGGTAACCGGCGCCCTTGTGCTCCTGGAACGGGTGGATGAACGTCATCAGCCGCTGCAGCCGATACGGCTCCAGCACGGCCAGCAGGGTGACCGATGTGCCCACGGCGACGATCACCAACGCGAAGTACCGCAGCGGCAGCCCGAGCATCCACAGCAGCCCGAGCAGGATCAGCACGAAGCAGACCGTCGTGCCGAGATCCGGTTCGAGCATGACCAGCGCGCAGACGAGCACGAACGCCGGCACCAGCGGGATCAGGACGTGGCGGACGCGCTTGAGCGTGCGCAGGTGCTGCTTGCGGGCGAGCAGGTCGGCGCCCCAGAGCAGGATCGCGAGCTTCGCCAGTTCCGACGGCTGCACCTGTAGCGGCCCGAAGTCGACCCAACGCCGCGATCCGTAGACACCGACGCCTACGCCCGGCACCAGCACGGCGACGAGCGCGACGATCGAGATGATCAGCAGCGGATAGGCCATCAACCGGAACCGGCGCGGGTTCGCTCGCATCGCGAACCAGAAGATCGGCAACCCGACGACGACGAACTCGATCTCGCGGACGAGCTGCGTCCAGATCGCCGAGTGCTCGTCGTGCGAGGCGGAGATCGTGGTGGACGCAGCCATCACCACGCCGAAGGCGAGCAACCCGCCGCCGGCGAGGAGCAACAGCTGCGCGGACGTGTACGGCCGGTCCAGGTAATGACCGACCGCGCGGGTGGATGCTCGCCAGCGCCTGAGCCGCTTCGACGACTCGGGCGCAGCCGTCGCGCCGCTCACGTCGCGTCGAGCGCGGCAATGGCGGCTGCGAAGGCAGCGCCGCGAGCCGCGTAGCCGGTGAACATGTCGTAGGACGCGGCCGCCGGGGCGAGCAGCACCGTGTCGCCGGGACGCGCGAGTCCGGCCGCGGCGCGTACCACCTCGGTCATCGCACCATCGTCGGTCCTAGACACGTCGATCACCGGGATCTCGGGCGCGTGTCGGGCCAACGCGGCCTGCAGCAGCGCGCGATCGGCACCCAGCAACACGACTCCGTGCAGCCGGGACGCAACCGATGCCACGAGCTCGTCGACGGGGGTGCCCTTGAGCTGGCCGCCCGCGATCCATACGACCCGGTCGTATGCGGACAGGGACGCGCCGGCTGCGTGTGGGTTCGTGGCTTTGCTGTCGTCGACGAAGCGCACACCGCCCCGCTCGACGAGGAACTGGTTGCGGTGCGGGTCCGGCACGAACGCGCGAAGGCCGCGCCCGACCGCGTCCGCGGCAACGCCGTGGGCACGCGCGAGCGCGACGGCTGCGAGCGCGTTCGACACGTTGTGCGGGCCCGGCGGGCGAACGTCGGCCACCCGAATGAGCTCGACCGGCTCGGCGCTGAACGCGCGGTCGACCAGGACACCCCCGACGATGCCGAGCTGGCCGGCGACGGGCTCGCGCCGGGTCACACCGACCTTGCGACCCTGTGCCCGCGACTCCACGCCGGCCAGCAGCTCGGCGACGTGCGGGTCGTCGACGTTGCCGATCGCCACAGGGGTGTCCCAGACCCGCGTCTTGGTCAGCGCGTACGCGCCCATCGACCCGTGCCAGTCGATGTGATCGGGTGCGAGGTTCAGCAGAGCGCCCGCCTCGGGCTCGACCGTGGCCGACCAGTGCAGCTGGAAGCTGGACAGCTCGACGGCCAGCACGTCGTAGGGCTGCTCGGCGGTGACGGCGTCGATGATCGAGACGCCGACGTTGCCGACCGCGATCGCGCGGAGTCCGTCGGCCTGCAAGATCGCCTCCAGCATCCGCACCGTCGTCGTCTTGCCGTTGGTGCCGGTGACCGCGAGCCACGGCGCCGCGTGCGCGTCGCGCAGCCGCCACGCCAGCTCGACCTCACCCCAAACGGGCAGACCGGCCTCGAGCGCCGCGACGAGCAGCGGGTGATCCGGCCGCCAACCAGGCGACGTGACCACTACCTCGACGCCGTCGGGCAGACGTTCGGCCGATCCGACGAACCGGGCGCCGGCGGCGACCAGTCCGGCCACCGACTCGTTCTCGGCGGAATCGCTGAGCAGCACGCTTGCACCGCGCGCGAGCAGTGCGCGTGCGGCCGGCGCGCCGGCCACGCCCACCCCGCAGACGAGCACCGTGCGATCGGCGAACCGCTCAGCCATTGCCGACGAACTCGGCGTAGAACAGGCCCACTCCGAATGCGACGGCGATGCCGGCGATGATCCAGAACCGGACGATGATCGTGACCTCGTCCCAGCCGGACATCTCGAAATGGTGGTGGATCGGCGACATCTTGAACGCCCGCCGCCCGGTGCCCGTTCGCCATCGGGTGAACTTGAACCAGCCGGCCTGGATGATGCCGGACAGCGTGACCACCGCGAACAGACCGCCCAACACGACCAGCAGGAGCTCCGTACGCGAGAGTATGGCCAGGCCGGCCATCAACCCGCCGAGCGCCATCGACCCGGTGTCGCCCATGAAGATCTGCGCAGGGGACGCGTTCCACCACAGGAACCCGAAGCAGGCGCTCATCGCGGCCGCGGCGATGATCGCGAGGTCGCGCGAGTCACGCACTTCGTAGCAGCCCTGTGGCCCCCCGCCCGGCCCGCAGATGTGGCGCGCCTGGATGAACGCGATCAGCGTGAACGCGCCGAACACCATAGCGGCCGCGCCGGCCGCGAGGCCGTCCAGCCCGTCGGTCAGGTTCACCGCGTTGGACGTCGCCGAGATGATGACGTATGCGAGCACGACGAACCCGAATGCGCCGATACCGAACGCGGTGACGTCGCGGACGTAGGAGACGTGCGTCGACGCAGGCGTGAGCCCCATCCGGTTGCGAAACGCCAAAGCCAGCACCCCGAACGTGACCGCCACGACCAGCTGCCCACCGAACTTCGCGCGCGCCCGCAGGCCGAGACTGCGCTGTCGGCGCAGCTTGATGAAGTCGTCCAGGAACCCGACGACTCCGAGCCCGACCATCAAGAACAGCAGCAGCAGCCCGGACGCGGTCGGCCCCCGGCCGCCCTGGAACGCCGTGACGATGTGCGCCGCGAAATAGCCGACGATCGTCGAGCCGATGATGACGACCCCGCCCATGGTGGGCGTTCCGCGCTTGACCATGTGCGTCGGCGGCCCGTCGTTGCGGATCTCCTGCCCGAACCCGCGCTTACGGAAGAACTGCACGACGAGCGGGGTGCAGAGGATCGAGCAGAGCAGGGCAGCGAGGGCCGCGGCGAGTGCGGTTCTCACGGCCGCGCCTGCGCGACGTCGGGCGCGATCTCGTCACCGAGCGCGACAGCTACGCGTTCGAGGCTCGCCGCCCGTGACGCCTTGACGAGGACGACGTCGCCCGGCCGCACCTGCGCGCGGAGCAGAGTGATCGCCGCATCGGTGTCGGGCACCCATACCGCGTCCAGCCCGGCCGCGCCGCGCACGATCGACCGAGCCTGCTCGCCGACCGCGACCAGGCGCCCGACGGACAGTTGCGCGGCGAGCCGTCCGACGGCTTCGTGCGCCTGCGTTGCGGCGTCGCCGAGTTCGGCCATCGGCCCGAGCACTGCCCAGGTACGCGCCATGCGGTCGCGCCCGATCCAGGCGAGCGTCTCGAGGGCTGTGCGCATCGACTCGGGGTTGGCGTTGTACGCGTCGTTGAGGATCAGCACGCCGTTGCGCTCACGCGGCTCCATGCGCCGGCTGGACCTGGCGGTCGCGTCGCTCAAGGCCTCCGCCGCAGCGTCGAGCGGCATACCACATTCCAGCGCGACGGCAGCTGCGGCGAGTGCGTTGCCGACCTGGTGGCGGCCGATCACGCGCAGTGAGACCTGTGCGGATCCGCCGCCCGCGTGGAGACGGAACACCGCGCGGCCCAGATCGTCGAGCCGCACGTCGGTTGCCCGCACGCCCGCGCCGGCCGACTCGCCGAACGTCACGATGCGCGCCCTCGTCCGCGCGGCCATCGCGGCGACGAGCGGATCGTCGGCATTCAGTACGGCAATGCCGCCATCCGCGGGCAATGCCTCGACCAGCTCGCCCTTCGCCTGTGCGATCGCGTCCTGCGAGCCGAACACGCCGACGTGCGCGCTGCCGACGTTCAGCACCACGCCGATCCGCGGCGGCGCGATGTCGGTGAGGTAACGAATGTGTCCAATCCCCCGTGCGCTCGTCTCCAGGACGAGGAAGCGAGTGTCCACTGTGGACAGTAGCACTGTGTACGGATGTCCTAACTCATTGTTGAACGACTCGGGCGGGGCGACCGTCGGGCCGAGCCGCTCGAGCAGCTGAGCGAGCAGATCCTTCGTCGACGTCTTGCCGGACGAGCCGGTCACTGCCACGACGGTCACGCCGGTGAGCCGGCGCACGACCGCCGAGGCCAGCGCGGCGAGCGCAATGAAGCCGTCGGCCACCTCGATACTCGGCGCGTCGACCGGTCGGGTGACGATCGCCGCCACGGCGCCGGACGCGATCGCCTGGTCGACGAACTCGTGGCCGTCGGCGTGCTCGCCGGGAAAAGCAAGGAACAGCCCGCCGCGCGTGACCCGTCGCGAGTCGAACTCGATCGTGCCGGTGACGGGAGTATCGGGGTCGGCGCCGCGCAGTCGTCCACCGGTGATCTCCGCGATGTCGGCGAGCGTGAGGCCTATCAACTCATCCGCTCCTCGATCGCCCGGCGAAGGACGTCGCGATCGTCGAACGGGTGGACCACCCCGGCGACCTCCTGCCCGGTTTCGTGCCCCTTGCCCGCGATGAGCACCGTATCGTGCGGGCCGGCAGCAGAGACGGCGGCCTCCACGGCGCTCGCGCGGTCGCCGATCTCGCGGACGTCCCCGCGTTCGGACGCCGGCACGGCCAGCGCGCCGGACAGCATCGAGGCACGAATCGCCGCCGGGTCCTCCGAGCGCAAGTTGTCGTCGGTGACGATGAGCAGGTCGGCGCCGCGCGCTGCCACCTCCCCCATGACCGGCCGCTTCGCACGGTCGCGGTCACCACCGCAGCCGAGCACCGCGATCAGCCGTCCCTTCGTCAGCGGTCGCAGCGCGTCAAGCGCGCCCTGGACGGCAGCGGGCTTGTGGCTGTAGTCGACAATCGCGAGGAACGGCTGGCCGGCGTCGATCCGCTCCATACGCCCCGGTACGGATGCGCCGGCGACCGCGGGGGCAGCGACCTCGACCGAGACGCCTGCGGCGTCGAGAATCGCGAGCGCCAGGAGGGCGTTCGCCACGTTGTAGCCGCCCGGCACGCCACACCCGGCCGTCACGTCCACGCCGGGACCGGTCGCCCGGAAGATCGTGCCGCCGTCGGGCGTCGCGTGGATCTCGCTGGCGCGCCACGTTGCCGTCGGGTTGCCCGTGGTGCTCACGGTCGCGACGCCGGTGCCGACGAGCGACACGAGCCGGCGTCCCCACTCGTCATCGACGACCACGATCGCCGTGCGCGCCCGTCCGTCGAACAAGCGCGCCTTCGCGGCGAAGTAGTCGTCCATGTCGCGGTGGAAGTCGAGGTGGTCCTGCGACAGATTGGTGAACGCCGCCACCGCGAAGTCGATGCCGTCAGCTCGTCCCATCGCCAGCGCGTGACTCGACACCTCCATCGCCACCGCAGCGGCGCCCCGCTCGCGCATCACCGCGAGCAGCGCCTGCACGTCCGGCGCCTCGGGCGTCGTGAATCCGGTCTTGACGGGCTCGTCGCCGATGAGCGTGGCGACTGTGCCGATCAACCCGCTCACCATGCCCGCCGCGGACAACCCGGCCCGCACCAGGTAGGCCGTCGTGGTCTTGCCACTCGTGCCCGTGATTCCGAGCACCGGCACGGCCCGGCTCGGCCGGCCGTAGATCTCGGCTGACACCGCGCCCAGCCGGGCCCGGACGTTGTCGACCACCACGAGAGGTATGCCCGGCGGCACGAGCAGCAGGCCGTCGCGGTCGGTGAGCACCGCGACCGCACCCGCGGCGGACGCGGCCGCGGCGAACCTGGCACCGTGCGCTGCGCGTCCGGGCAAGCCGGCGAACAGGTCGCCGGCGCGGGCCCGGCCGCTGCTCGCCGTGACACCGCGGACCGATACGTCTGCGCCGATCAGCTGACCGCCGGCGAGGGCGGCCAGCGCGCTGAGACGTTGCGGCTCGACCTGCCCCGGCCGAGGCAGGGCCTCGCGGCGCTCAGACATGTCAGCACACGGTACTGGGGCTGCTCAGCCTTGTTACCGCGTCGCACACCAGCAGCGGGACGTGTCGGGATTGCGAGCCGGTCGGCGGGATGTGCGCGTGCTGCAACTCATAGGTCGCGATCTCGTGGTACAGCGGCGCAGCAACGTCACCGCCCTCGAGACCGTGTGCCGGGTTGTCGATCATGATCGCGACGACGAACTGCGGATTGTCGGCCGGCGCGATGCCGGCGAACGTGTCCCAGTTCATCCAGTCGCTGTACCTGCCGCCGTGCGCCGGATCGGGCTGCTGCGCCGTCCCGGTCTTGCCGGCGATCCGATAGCCGTCGATGGCCGCCTTGATACCGGTGCCGCCCGGCAGGATCACCGATTCCAGCATCGTCCGGACCGTCTTTGCCGTCTTGGCGCTCACGACCCGTATGCCGGCCGGCTGCCGGGTGACGCTCGTGGCGCCGTCGGCGTCGGTGACCGATCCGATGATGCGCGGCGGCACCCGGACCCCGTCGTTGGCGATCGTCTGGTACATCCCGGCGAGCTGCAGGACGGTCATCGCTTCGCCTTGCCCGATCGGCAGGTTGGCGAACGACGATCCGGACCAGGTGTCGGGAGTGGGCAGGATGCCGGCGCTCTCGCCGGGCAGCTCGATCCCCGTGCGGGTGCCGATGCCGAACTTGCTCTCGTACTTGTACCAGGCCGCGCCGCCGAGCTTCTGCGCGATCTTCAGCGTGCCCACGTTGGACGACTGCGCGATGACGCCGGTCGAGGTGAACGTCTGCGTCGGGTGCCACCATGCGTCGTGCACGGTGACGTCGCCGATGTCGACGCTGTCCGGGACTCGGAAGGTCGACTTCGTGGTGATCAGCTTCTTCTCGATGGCCGCGGAGATTCGAGGCCAGCGAGAGCACCTGCCCGGTGCGTGCGTTGAGGATGGCCGCCTGCCCGCCTCGCGAGCCCGAGGCCTTGACGGCGGCGTCGAGATACTTCTGCACCGTGAACTGCAGATCCTCGTCGATGGTGAGCGTCACGGTGCCGCCGTTGACTGCGCTCTCGCGGACGTTCGGCCCGCTGGGATTGACGTTGCCCTGCCCGTCGACGGCATAGGTGAGGCTGCCGTCGTGACCGGCCAGCACGCTGTTGTACCCGTACTCGATGCCGGCGCCGCCGCTGCCGTCCGAATGGACCATGCCGACGATGTTCGCGGCCGTCGACTGGGCCGGGTACTGGCGCTGCGTCGTCGCCTGGGTGTAGATGCCGTGCAGCTTCAGTGCCTCGACCTGCCGCGCGACCTGGGGCGGCAACGCCCGCGCCAGCACCGCGTACTGCCCCGGCTTGCCGAGCAGGATCTGCAGGTCGGACTGCGTGCGGTGCAGCAGCGGGGCGAGCCTGGCCGCGTACGAGGCACGGTCGCGAGCCGCGATCTGCTGGGGATCAGCGGTGATGTCCTGCGCGTTGGTCGTGTAGGCGAGCACCGTGCCCGTCCGGTCGACTATCTGGCCCCGCAGCGCGTGCAACTCGACCGTGTCGACGCGTTGTGCCGCGGCCGCTCCCGCGTAACCGGCTCGGTCGACGCCCTGCAGCTGAACGAGCCGCCCGCCGATGACCACGAGCAGCGTGCACACGGCGGCGAAGCCGACCCGCAGTCGCCGATCGAACGCGCCCAGCTTGATCGGCTTGCGGCGCCTGCGCCGGGGACGACGCTGGGCAGGCGGCTTCGGCGGTGACTTGCGCCGGACCGGCGGTGGCTGTCGCCTGGTGGGTGCTGCCTGTCGCTGCGGCGGCTGCCTGCGAGCCTGCTTGGGCGGTGCCTGCTTGACCGCGGCGGCCTGACGGGTGGGCGTCGGCTTACGGATCGGCGCCGGCTGACGCGGGGGCCCCTGCTGACGCACCGGACGAGGCGGCGCGACGCGATGCGGCTGCGGCTGGCGTGGTCTCGGCGCCCGCCCGCCGGCCCCGTGGGCGGGCCGGCGGTGCGGATCGCTGGGCGGCCGGATCATCGGGCGGCCGGCGCGGTGGTCGGGTGGGTGGCCGGCCTGGTCGCCTTCTTCGCCGGCTTGGTCGCCTTCTTGACCGCCTTCTTGGCCGGCTTCTTCGGCGGGTTCGGCCGCAACGGTGCCGGCGCGGTGGCCGGCTGCGGCTCGCCGAGCACCTTGACACTGCCGTCGGGCTGGATGCTCAGGAACGCGGGATTGCCGGCCGGCACCATGCCGAGTTTCGCCGCGTCGCTGGCCAGGGCGGCCGGCGCCTGGCGCGCGGCGAGCTCGGCCTGCACCTGCTGGACGTCGTCTGCGAGGTTGGCGTTCGACTGCGACAGGGCGTTGCGCTGGAGCTCCTGGGCCGCCGCCGCGGTGTTCAGCGCGAGCAGCGAGCACATCCCGCCGATGAGCAGGCCCGCGACAAGCAGCACGAACGGCGCACGACGCGGGCCGGTACGGACGACCGCCTGAGGGGCCCGCGACGCGACGAGCCTGGGCCGCGTCCACCCGGTGCTCTTCGGATGCTGGCGCTTGGTCGGATGCGGCCGGGCCGGCACCGCACGAGGAAGGGCTGGCACCGCACGAGGACGGGCGGGCACCGCGCGAGGACGAGCCGGCGCAGCCCGTCGGGTCGCGCCGCCGTCACCGACACGCGCCGGGGCACTCATGCCGGCTCCCGGATCCGCTCGGCGGCCCGCAGCCGTACCGACGCCGCCCGTGAATTCGCGCTCACTTCGGCGTCGGTGGCGCCCTCGCCGCGTGTGAGCAGTCGCAGCTGTGGACCGCGATCGGCGAGGGGCACCGGCAGGTCGGGCGGTGTCGTGTCGACTGCCAATCCGGCGAGTGCCTGCTTGACCAGGCGATCCTCGAGGGAGTGATACGAGAGCACGATGATGCGGCCGGCGACGCGCAGAGTGGCGATCGCGCCGGGCAGGGTTTTGCGCAGGGCGCTTAGCTCGCTGTTGACCTCGATGCGCAGCGCCTGGAACGTGCGCTTGGCCGGGTGCCCGCCAGTGCGGCGAGTCGCCGCCGGGATGGACGAGCGGACGAGCTCGGCCAGGCGCGCCGTCGACGTGAGCGGCTCACGGGCGCGCTCGCGGGCGATTGCCTGCGCGATCCGCAGCGCGAAGCGTTCCTCCCCGTACTCGCGGAGCACGCGGGCTAGCTCTGGCACCGGATAGGTATTGACGATCTCGGCGGCAGTCCGGCCGGCGTCCTGGTCCATGCGCATGTCGAGCGGCGCGTCCTGGGAGTACGCGAAGCCACGCTCCGCCACGTCGAGCTGCATCGACGACACGCCGAGGTCGAAGAGCACGCCGTCGACTCTCGGCAGGCCGAGGGAGGCGAGCACCTCTGGCATCCGGTCGTACACGGCGTGGACGAGATGGGTCCGTGGCCCGAACGCGGCGAGACGTTCCCGGCTGCGTTCGAGGGCCGCCGGATCACGGTCGAGCCCGACGAGCGTCAGTTGCGGATGCGCGGCGAGCAGCGCGGCCGCGTGGCCGCCGAGGCCGAGCGTCGCGTCAACGGCGACAGCCGGACGGTCAGCCAGCGCCGGGCCGAGCAGGGCCAGGACGCGATCGAGCATCACCGGGACGTGTTCCGCACCCGAGGCCGACGCCGCCTCGCGCGCGTCGTCTGATGCGTCCATCAACGTCTCGTCCTTCGCTGTCGGCGGCTCATCGGCTTGTCGGTCGGCGGCTCGGCCGCCCTGGTTGATCGCTTCGTCCGGCCGGGTCCCCGCCCGCCGGTCTCCGCGTTCTCGCTTGGCACCGGGGAAGGTGCACCAAGAAAGAGGCGGCGACGGGAGGAGGCCGGGCCGGACGATCGCGTGTCGGTGAGCATCGGGGCGCGGTCACAGCAGCCCTGGCAGCACCTCCTCGGCGGCGTCGGCGAAGGTCTGTTCGGTGTTGTCGAGGTATTCCTGCCAGGCGTTCGCGTCCCAGACCTCGACACGCGTGTTCGCCCCGATGACCACGCTGTCCTTGGTCAGCCCGGCGTAGTGCCGAAGCGGCGGCGGAACCGTGATCCGGCCCTGACCGTCGGGCACCTCGTGCGAGGCACTCGCGAAGAAGACGCGGCTGTAGTCGCGAACGCGCCGATCGGTGACCGGCGCGGTACGGAGCAGCTCGGTGACTCGGTTGAACTCGGTGACCGGGAAGACGAACAGGCAGCGCTCCTGGCCCTTGGTGATCACGAGCCCGCTCTCCAGTTCGGAGCGGAACTTCGCGGGCAGTGCGAGGCGCCCCTTGTCGTCGAGCCGGGGCGTGTGCGTACCGAGGAACATCGGTTGCACCCCCCACCTCGGTCAGAGTCTCGATCGGCTGTCCCCACAGCGCCCCACCGTACCCCACTTTCCGCCACCGTCAACGATGACACCCGCCCGGGGACGGGTCCGATGCATGCTTGACGTGAGGAAATCCGGAGTGTCCAGTGTGGTGGGGAGTCGTGGGGAGCCACGTCCGGATCACGCCCCGTTATCCGGACGTGTTCAGATTCGGGAATACTCGACGCGACACTCCGCACATGGCGAACCGGGCCCCGAATTCAGGGCGGCCGAGTGCGCAGGGACGGCAGAGGGGCCAAGAGATTGGTGGAGCGCGTGGAAAATCCGCATCCAGACGACCGTTCGCATCCGCCCGTCGTGGCGGCCAGGCACCCCGGGGCAGGTTTGCAAGCTGTGGTGGATCTCGACGAAATCGGCGCCGTTCGCACCGTCGGCCAACGGATCGTGGCGAACATCGAGCAAGTGATCGAGGGCAAGGCCGGCACCATCCGGCTCGGCCTGGCCGTGTTGCTCGCCGAAGGGCACCTGCTGATCGAGGACGTGCCCGGCGTCGGCAAGACGAAACTCGCCAAGGCACTCGCGCGGTCGATCGACTGCTCGGTGCGCCGGGTCCAGTTCACGCCGGACCTGCTGCCCAGTGACATCACCGGTGTGAGCGTCTACAACTCCGAGTCGCGCGACTTCGAGTTCAAGCCGGGGCCGGTCTTCGCCAACATCGTGGTCGGTGACGAGATCAACCGCGCGTCGCCGAAGACCCAGGCGGCCCTGCTCGAGTGCATGGAGGAGCGGCAGGTCACCGTCGACGGCGTGACGTACCACCTCGAGACGCCGTTCATGGTGCTGGCCACGCAGAACCCGATCGACATGGAGGGCACCTACCCGCTGCCCGAGGCGCAGCGCGACCGGTTCACCGCGCGAATCTCGATGGGCTATCCCGACCACGCGGCTGAGATGGCGATGCTTGCCGAGCACGCGTCCACCGATCCGCTCGACGCCCTGGAGCCGGTTTCGGACGCAGCCGAGGTGCGAGCGCTGATCGGTGTCGTCCGCGCAGTGCACGTCGCCGAGGGCATCAAGGCCTACGCGGTCGACCTGGCCGATGCGACGAGGCGCGCCGTCGACGTGCGACTGGGCGCCTCTCCTCGCGCGACGCTGCAACTGCTGCGCGCGGCGAAGGCATGGGCGGCACTCGACGGCCGCGACTACGTGATTCCCGACGACGTGCAGGCGCTCACCGGCCCGGTGCTGGCGCACCGGCTGCTGTTGACCGCCGACGCCAGCATCGGTGGGCGCAGCCCTGAGGACGTCCTGACCAAGGTCGTCACCGCGGTACCGATCCCCGCGCCCGACCAGCCGGGTCGCCGGTAGGCCATGCAGCGCATCAGGCCCGGCTTCACGACCCGCGCGCGCTGCCTGGTCGCGGGCGGCCTCACCGCCGCGATCTGCGGGTTGCTGTTCGGCGAGACCGACCTGGTTCGCGCGGGCTGCCTCGTGGTCGCGGTGCCCGTCGTCGCGGCGATCATCGTCAACCGCTCGCAGGTCACCATCGCCAGCCGCCGCGGGGTGTCGCATGCGCGTGCGGCGGCCGGGTCCGAGGTGGTCATCCAGCTGACGGTCACCAATCGCTCACTGCTGCCGACCGGCGCGCTGATGCTCGAGGATCGCCTTCCGGCCGGACTGACCGGGCGGGCCCGGTTCGTGCTCGACGGCCTCAACGGTCGCGAGACGCGCACCGTCGCGTACCACATGCCCGCGCTCCCCCGCGGCAGCTACAACGCCGGGCCGCTGCGGGTACGGCTCACCGATCCGTTCGGGCTCATCGACGCGACACGATCGTTCACCGCGCGGTCGCGATTCGTGATCACCCCGATCGTCGACCGACTCCCGGACCTGCACCTGCCGAACTCATGGGACCTCGGCGAGAACGCCGGCAGCCACTCGATCGGCTCGCGAGGCGCCGACGACGCGTCCACCCGCGAGTGGCGACACGGCGACGACCTCCGCAAGATCCACTGGCGATCCACCGCGCGCACCGGCGCCATCATGGTGCGCCACGAGGAGCGTCCCTGGCAGGGGCACGCCACCTTGGTACTCGACCTGCGTGCGCACGCGCACAACGCGTCCCCGCACGCTGCATCGATCGGCGACGACCGCGACGATCGCAGCATCGAGTGGGCGATCAGTGCGGTCGCCAGTATCGGCAGCCAGCTGTTCCTGACCGGGCGCGAAGTCAGCCTGATCGCCGACCCGGCGGCCGGCGAGCGGATTCGATTCGCGGCGCAGAGCTCGTTCGTCGACCACCTCGCCGAGGTGGGCCCGACCAGTAGCGACAGCCTGCTGGCGGCGGTACCGCACCTACGGGCGGCGATGCGCGATTCCACCGTCGTCGCGGTACTCGGCCGGGTTGACGACGCGAGCGTGCACGCGCTCGCCGAGGCGCACCCGCGTGGCTCGGCCACACCGGCCTTCGCGATGCTGCTCGACGTCGACTCCTGGTACAACGCCGGCGCGGGCGACCAGGCTGCGGTCGAGGGCGCGAGCCCCGCGCCGGGCACGATCTGGACGGCCGAGAGCCGGCGGGTCGCCGAGACACTGCGCGCTGCTGGTTGGTGCGTGGTGCCTGCCCGAGCCGGCGAGTCGATCCCCGCGGTGTGGACGCGCCTGCTGCGCCAGCGCGCTGCTGCGCCGGGCAGCTCGGCGACACTGGCGGCTCCCCGACTGACGACGCTGCAATGACGACCGCACAGCAGGCGACGCGCCCATATCCGGGCATCTCGACGGCCGTGCTCGCCGGTCCGGAGAACGCAGCACGCCGTACCGGTGCGGCTCTCGTCGCATCCGCCCTCTCGGTGCTGCCGCTGCACCAGGTGTTCACCGACTGGTCCTGGCTGCCCGACATCTGGGTCGCGATGTTGCTGACGATCGGCCCTGCTGCCCTGCTGCGCATGCGGTGGGCTGCACGCAGCGTCCAGTTGCTGCCTGGGCTCGCGCTCACCGCGTGCTACCTCACGGTGCGCTTCGTGCCGGATCACGCGTGGGCCGGACTGCTTCCCCTCCACGGCACATGGCATGACATCGCGACCTTGACGTCCGCATTCGGCGACACCATCAGGGACAGCTCAGCACCGCTGCACTCCACGGTGGCGGTGCGCATGATGCTCGCCGCGCAACTGACGCTGCTCGCCGTGGTCGTCGACCTGCTCGCCGTCGTGGCGCGTCGCCCGGCACTGGCCGGCGTGCCGTTCCTCCTGCTGTTCACCATCGCCGGGGCCGTGCCCCGGCATGCGGTCGCCTGGGTGTGGTTCGGCGCCGCGGCCGCCGGCTACCTGCTGCTGCTCGGCTCCGACGCCCGCGACGAACTGTCGCGCTGGGGACGCCTCATGCCGCGCAGCGTCGGAGCTTCGCGCGCCGCGGTCAAGGCGCTGTCCGCGCGGCGCATCGGCGCGATCGCGATCGCGTTGGCCGTGCTCGTCCCGCTCATCCTGCCGGTGCGGTCGAGCAACGTGCTGGCCGACGCACTGCACGGTGGCACCGGCGGCAACGGCAAGGGTGGCGTCAGCCTCTCGCCGTTTGCTTCGTTGAAGGGTGAGCTCAACCGGAAGAATCCCGAGACTCTCTTCCACGTCCGGACGACCGGTCTCGGCGACCGCGACCCGTTCTACATGCGCCAGGTGGTTCTCGACCGCTACGACGCCTCGGGCTGGCGACAGAGCGACCCGGGGCACGCCGAGCGGCTCGACTCGACCCAGTTCGAGACCGAACCACTAGCTGATCGAGCCGCATCGGTGAGCTATTCGGCGACGATCCAGATCGACAAGCTCAACGACGTCGATGCTCCGATCTTCGGGTCACCCAGCGGCATGAGCGGCCTGTCCACCCGGTGGGGATGGAGCCCCCAGAACGGAGTGATCACCGGCGGGCGAACCGGGACCGGAGACGTCTACACCGAAGAGGTCGCCGAACCGGATCCGACGCTGACCCAGCTCCAGAACGCCCGGACGCCGGAGGACCGCAGGTCGTTGACGCGCTGGCTGGAGTACCCGGCCGACCTGCCGCCCGCGGTCATATCGCTGGTGAAGACCGAGACGGCCGACGCCAAGACTCCATACGGGCGGGCCCGGGCGATCTTCGACTACTTTGCCGACCCGCAAAACGGCTTCAGCTACAGCCTCACCACCAAGGCCGGAGACTCCGGCAGCGACCTGCAAGATTTCATCCTGCTGAACAAGACGGGCTTCTGCCAGCAGTACGCGGCGGCGATGGCCATCATGCTGCGGATGGCGGACGTACCCGCGCGAGTAGTGCTCGGCTACACGCACGCCAAGCCCGACACGAACGGCAGCTTCGCAGTGACGACCAACGACGCACACGCGTGGGTCGAGGCCTACTTCGACGGAATCGGCTGGGTCTCCTTCGACCCGACGCCGCTCGTCGGCACCGATGCCTCACGGTCGGTCGCTCTGCCGTGGGCGCCGCACAGCGGCACGACGGGGCCAGCCATATCCTCCTCGGCGAGTGCTAGTACGAACGACGGCGGCCAGGTCCCGAAGAATGAGAAGACGCAGGGCATCAATGCCGGTACCGCAGGCTCGGGCAATGACAATGGGCTGCCGCTGTGGGCCGTGGTCTTGCTGCTCGGCCTTGCCCTGATCGTGCTCGTCGTCGCATTGGCGCCGGTCGTCGCGCGAACCTGGCGCCGTCGCTCGAGATTGCGGGCGGCCGCGCGCGGGCCAGACCCACTCTGGCGCGAACTCGCCGACACCGTGGTCGACCTCGGCTACGTCTGGTCGCCGGTGCGCAGCCCGCGCCAGGTCGTGACGTGGCTCCGGCGCGAGGGTCTGTCGAAGGACGCCGACACCTCATTGCAGGCGCTTGCCGGCGCCGTCGAGGTGGCTCGCTACGCCGCTCCCGGCCACCAGGGCGGCGCCACTACGTCGATGGTCGCCGACCTCAAGCGGGTCGAGGGCGACCTGCGGTCCAGGCGCAGCGGCTGGGAGCGGACACGTGCCCGGATGTTGCCGGACTCGCTGGGCTGGGGCCGACGGCTTCGCGTGCGCGGACGACACTGAGCCGGGCCGCGGGAACGGAACTGAAACGAATCGCGCCCGCAGCGCGATCGGTGAGACGACGCGTTGGCCAGCCATTCGGTGAGCCGCGCGAGACCACAGCCGCGCGTACGAAACCGAAACGAATCGCGCCCGCAGCGCGATCGATTCGCTCTACTCCTCGTCGAAGCGGCGGCGCAGCCGATCTTCCATCCGGGAGCGGACACCGGAACGGCGGCTCTTGGCCGCGCCTCCCTCGTCTCCCGCGGACCCGCGCCCGGCAGGACGCGAGCGAAGCATTGTCGCGATGTAGACGCATGAAGCCACGATCAGCACAAATCCGAGCACACCCAGCACGACCAGCTTCGCGGCAAGGCCGACGAGGACGACCGTAAGGCCGGCGATGACGCCGAACGCAGCGATGAAGATCCAGCGACGGGTGTGACCCCGCCTCCGACCCTGCCGTACCGCAGATGCGAATTTCGGGTCTTCGGCGTAGAGCGCCTGCTCGATCTGCTCCAAGAGCCTCTGCTCGTGCTCGGAGAGCGGCACCGTGCCCTCCTTCGTCCTTCCACTGACGACCGCCGGGACGTCAGCCGCGTGGCCAGCTATCTAAATCTAGCGCCGATGCTCGCGTGAGTGTCAGCACCTTTGAGCATACGAGCCGTCCGGCCTGCGCGAAAGTTGACTACACGACCATCTGGCACCGTTTCGGGTCACAAGACCGTCACAAACGATCATTATCGATAGCGCGGGACGGCTCATCGCGGCGATCCGGTCCACTCAGCAGTGCGGCGCGACGCACCGCTGCCGGGCCGAAGCGCGCTCGCGCGGCGTCGGCGGCCTCGTCGGCTCGGGTCGCCGCGGGCGAGAGCAGCGCATCCGTCGCATCGTCGAGTGTGAGTTGCCGCGCAACCTCTGCGGCCCCGCGGAATCCTTCGGCCTTGACGCCGACAAGGCGGATCCGAGCCTGGTCGAGGCGCAGCCCGCGGTACAACTGCAGGGCGGCGTCGTAGAGGTCCGCCGTGGACTCGACCCAGCCAGGCATCGTGCGCACGCGGGTGACCGTCCGGAAGTCGGCGAACCGGATCTTGATCCCGACCGTGCGCGCCACCAGCCGGCGTTCGCGCAGCCGCTCGCCGACCTCGACGGACAGGCGGAGCAGCTCGCCCGCGACGCCGGCCTCGTCGGTCAGGTCGGTGGCCGTGGTGTGGTCGGCGCTGATCGACTTGTCGTCGTCGCGCGGCTGGACGTCGCGGGCATCGCGCCCCGATGCGAGGGCGTGCAGGTGCTCGGCGGTCGCGTTGCCGACCGCGCGGCGCAGCGTGTCGATCGGCGTGTCGGCCAGATCACCGATCGTGCGCACGCCGAGGCGGTGCAGCGGCTCGGCCGTGCGCGCGCCGACCCCCCACAGCACGGTGACCGGCAGCGGATGCAGGAACTCCAATACCCCGGTCGCGGGCACGACCAGCAGCCCGTCCGGCTTGCACCGTGCGGAGGCCACCTTGGCGACGAACTTCGTCGATGCGACGCCGACCGAGCAGGTCAGTCCGAGCGACTCGGCGATTCGGGCGCGTATCGCCTGGCCGATCGAGGCAGGGCGTCCTTGCCGTTGCAGGGACCCCGACACGTCGAGGAACGCCTCGTCGAGCGACAGCGGCTCGACCAGCGGGGTGACGTCGCGCAGCATCGCCATCACCTGGCTCGACGCTTCGCTGTATGCGGCGCGGTCAGGTGGCAGCACGACGGCGTGCCGGCACAGCCGCAGCGCCTGGCCCATGGGCATCGCGCTGCGCACGCCGAAGCGCCGAGCCTCGTAGGACGCCGCCGCGACGACGCCGCGGGTGGAGCCGCCGACGATCACGGGCTTGCCGCGAAGCTCCGGCCGCCGGCGAACCTCGACGCTGGCGTAGAACGCGTCCATGTCGACGTGCAGGATCGTGCAACCCGTATCGTCGCCGCCGGCCTGGCCGACGGCGCGCGGGACGTCAGCACTGCGCCCCATGACCGCGCTAGCCCGGGCTGCGCCGGGCCAGCAGGTGGATGCGGCTGGCGATCTCGCGGTAAGGGGACTGGATCGACGCAAGCTCCTCGAGCTCGGCAAGGGCGTCGACGGCGTCCGGGCGCGCGTCGAGCTCGGCACCGGGCACCAGCTCGGAGAACACGCCGACCCCGTGAACCTGCTCGACGACCAGGCCGATGCGGTCGCAGATGGCTCGCACGGCGGCGACGTCGAGCAGCCGGCCGGGCGTGTCGTGCATGGCTCTCAGTTCGAGCAGTGCGGCCGAGACGTCACCGGCGAGGGCGCGAGACAGCACGCTCGCGACCGGGTTGCTGACCAGGATGCTGACCCGTCCGGCGGGGCGTACCGCCTTTGCGATGCCGGCCAGCGCGATGTCGGCACGGTCGATCGCCTCGAGCACGCCATGGGCGAGGACGAGGTCGAACGATTCACCCGGCACGACCTCACCGAGTGCCTCGACGTCGCCTTGCATCGGGAACACCAGATCGTCGACGCCGGCCTCGACGGCTCGGCGCCGGAGCGTTGCGAGCGCGTCGGCGCTGACGTCGACCACGGTCACCCGGGCGCCCGACTGGGCCAACGGAACGGCCGAGCTGCCGCTGCCGCCGCCGCAGTCGAGGACCGCCGGCGCCTGCCCGGACACGGATATCGTGCTGACCACCTCGGCGAGCAGCCGGGACACAAGCCGCTGCCGTAGCGGTGCCACGAACTCGCGCGGCCGTGCCGTCTCCACGTAGCGAACCCTAGCCTGGGTCACCGACGCGCAGCCCGATCAACCGGCGGCCGTCAACTCGCGAGTGGTGCGGCCATAAAGCCCAGCGACTGCTCGGCAAGTGCCAGGAACTGCTCGGCGGCGCGCAACTGATCCTCGGCATCGCGGCTGGACACGACACTAACCGCTCCGGCTTCGACGGCGGCGCGCTTGCCGGCGGTATCGGCGAAGTAGGCGGCCCAGTCGGACAGCTCGGGAGCCACCGACTCGACCAGCACCCAGGCGCTGACCAGCCGGCGCTTGCCGAGGCCCGGCCTCGAGCGCTCGGCGAACACGGCGGCTGCCGTCCGTAGCGCCGCAAGGTGAGCGAGCCGGAATCGCTCGGCGGCATTCTGCGCGACCCGGGCGTCAGCCAACAGAGTCCGGGCCTGCTCCGCTAAGGAGATCGCGCTGCGGCTGGCCGGCGGACGCAACGCGAGCGCGGCGCCGTCGGCACCACGCATTGCGTTCATGCCGTACCTCCCAATCTCGAACGTCTGTTCGAAGACTAGCTCAGCTCACCCTCGGCGGCAAGCACATCCACGACGTGTCCGATGACGACGACGGCGGGCGCGGCGATCCCGCAACGTCGAACCTCATCAGCCAGATCATGCAAGGGGGCTCTGACAATTCGCTCGCCGTCGAGCGTCGCCCGCTCGATCACGGCCGCCGGAGTCGCGCCGTCGCGGCCGTGATCGATCAGAGCCGCCGTGATCAGGTCGAGGCGCTCGATCGACATCAACAGCACGAGCGTCGACGCCTTCGCGAGGGTCGCCCAGTCCAGGCCGGCGTCGGGTGGCCGGCCGGGGTCGAGATGGCCCGACACGACGGTGAAGTCGGCCGCCAGGCCTCGATGCGTCAGCGGGATTCCCGCAGCCACCGGCGCGGCGAGCGCGGAGCTGACGCCCGGCACGACGGTGACCGGCACACCGGCGGCGACGCACGCCAGCCACTCCTCGCCTCCCCGTCCGAAGACGAACGGGTCGCCACCCTTGAGCCGGACGACGCGCTTGCCCGCACGCGCCCGGTCGATCAGCACCGCGTTGATCTCGTCCTGGGTCAGGTTCTGCCGGTGCGCCGACTTGCCGCAGTCGACCACCTCGACGTCGTCCGGCAGCTCGCCGAGCAGCGCCCGCGGGGCGAGCCGGTCGACCACGACGACGTCGGCGGCAGCGACGAGCCGCCGGCCGCGAACCGTGATCAGCTCGGGATCGCCGGGGCCGCCGCCCACGAGCGCCACTGAGCCGGACGCGGCCGGGCGCACCGGACGGGTCGGCAGCTCCCCCACATCGAGGGCCGCGGCGATCGCATTGCGAAGCGCGACAGCCCGGCGCGGATCGTCGCCCCCGGACACGGCCACCGTCACGTCACCGCTGCGGGCGACGGCCGGCGTGCGCGCCGTGCCGCCGGGCGCCGCATCTGCCCGGATGCAGAAGACCTGCCGCGCCTCGGCGGCGTCCGCGACGGCGGCGTTCACGGCCGGCACGTCGGTGCACGCGGCGACCAGCCACGCGCCGTCCACGTCGTCGGGTCGGAACGCGCGCACCTCGACGTGGTGGACGATCTCGCGCAGCGCGGGCGACACGTGCAGGGCCACGACGCTGACCACCGCACCGGACTCGACCAGCCCGGCCGCCCGGCGCGTGGCGACGTCGCCGCCGCCGACGACCAGCGCGCGGCGTCCGGTCAGGTCGAGCAGGAGCGGGTACCCGTGCACCGGAGCATTGTCGCTGCCGGGGCGGTTCACGGTGTGCCGGCGACCATTCCGGCCGCGACCGTCGCGCCCGTGTTCTCGTCGACGAGCAGGAACGCACCGGTCGATCGGTTGAGCGAGTACGCGTCGACGACGACGGGCTCGGCCGTGCGCAGCCGGACCGTGCCGATGTCGTTGAGCCGCAGTTCGTCCGCATCGTCGTGCTTGAGGGTTGCGACGTCGAGGCGGCTGTCGATCGCGTCGACGACGGCGCGGACGTCGCGTGTCGTGTGCCGCAGCCGGAACCGGTCGCCCGCGCGCAGCGGTCGGTCGGAGAGCCAGCAGACCGTGACGTCGAGCTCGCGTACGACGGTCGGTCGCGGCTCGCGATCGATCGCGATCAGGTCGCCGCGGGCGACGTCGATGTCGTCGGCGAGCCGGACGACGACCGAGCGACCGGCCGCCGCCTCGCCCAGCTCACCGTCAGGGGTGTCGATGCCGGCCACCGAAGAGGTCAGCCCGGACGGCAGCACGACGACCGGATCGCCGACCCGGAGCGCTCCGGCCTCGACTCGTCCGGCGTAGCCGCGGTAGTCGGGGTGCTCGGCCGTGCGTGGGCGCATGACGACCTGCACCGGGAAGCGTGCGGGCACGCCGCCCTCGGGCCTCGCCTCGACCTGCTCGAGGTGGTCGAGCAACGAGGGGCCGGCGTACCAGTTCATGCGCGTCGAGCGGTCGACGATGTTGTCGCCGGAGAGCGCGGCGACCGGGATCGGCGTGAACGAGGCGAGCCCGAGGCTCGCCGCGGCTCCCGCGAACGCGGTCACGACCGAGTCGAAGACCTCTTCGGAGAAGTCGACGAGATCCATCTTGTTCACGGCGAGCACGACATGCTCGACGCGCAGCAGCGCCGCGACGGCCGCATGCCGCTTCGTCTGTTCGGCGACACCGTTGCGCGCGTCGACCAGGATCACGGCGACGTCGGCGGTCGACGCGCCGGTAACAGTGTTGCGCGTGTACTGGACGTGGCCCGGCGTGTCAGCCAGCACGAACGTGCGCTTCGCCGTTGCGAAGTAGCGGTACGCGACGTCGATGGTGATGCCCTGCTCCCGTTCGGCGCGCAGGCCGTCGACGAGCAGCGCCAGGTCGGCTCCTGCGTATCCGCGACGCTCGCTGACCGCCTCGACCGCGGACAGCTGGTCGGCCAGGACGGCCTTCGCGTCATGCAGCAGCCGGCCCACGAGCGTCGACTTGCCGTCGTCAACAGATCCCGCAGTCACAACCCGAAGTAGCTGACCGGGCACTAGTTCATGCCGCCTTGGGCGGAGCCGCGCCTCCACCACTCGCTGCGCTCGGGTGGATTCGCGGCTCCACTCCGCGCCTTCGGCGCGGGCCGCGTCGCGGCGGCGGGGCTCTTCGCGCAAGCGCTCATCGCTAGAGCGGCCACCACTAAAAATAGCCTTGGCGTTTGCGATCTTCCATCGCGGCGTCGCTGGCACGGTCGTCGGCACGGGTGGCCCCGCGCTCGGAGATCGTGGCCGCGGCAGTCTCGACGAGCACGTCCGCCACTGTCGCTGCGATCGAGCGGATCGCGCCGGTGCAGGTCGCATCGCCCACGGTGCGGTAGCGCACCGAGTCGGTGGTGACGACCTCGTCGTCGGCCGGCTGGGTCCATTCGGTAACGGCAAGCAGCATCCCGTCACGCTCGAATACGGGTCGGGAGTGCGCGTAGTAGATGCTCGGCACCTCGATGCCCTCGGCCTCGATGTAGGACCAGATGTCGAGTTCGGTCCAGTTCGACAACGGAAAGACCCGCACGTGCTCGCCGCGACGGTGCCGGCCGTTGTAGAGGTCCCAGAGCTCCGGCCGCTGGTTGCGCGGATCCCACTGGCCGAAGTCGTCGCGGACGCTGAACACGCGCTCCTTGGCCCGCGACTTCTCCTCGTCACGCCGCGCCCCGCCCAGCACGGCATCGAAGCCCTGCTCGGCGATGGCGTCGAGAAGCGTCACGGTCTGCAGCGGATTGCGCGACTGCCCTGGCGATTCCTGCACGCGGCCGCGGTCGATGGAGTCCTGGACGCTGGCGACGACGAGCTTGACGCCCAGCTCGGCGACGTGGCGATCGCGGTAGGCGATGACCTCGGGGAAGTTGTGACCGGTGTCGATGTGCATGATCGGGAACGGCACCCGACCCGGCCAGAACGCCTTCGCGGCCAGGTGCAGCAACACGATCGAATCCTTGCCGCCGGAGAACAGCAGCACCGGACGCTCGAACTGCCCGACCACCTCGCGCAGGATGTGGATGGCCTCGTCCTCGAGATCGCCGAGCCAGGATCGGTCGAGGCTCAGCTGTTGGGTGGCTATCGCGGTCATGCGAGATTCTCCTTGCGTAGCAGGGCGATCAGCTCGTCGACGACGTCATCGACCGACCTGCCACTGGTATCGACTCGAAGTTCGGGGTCGCTCGGCGGTTCGTACTCGCCGTCGATGCCCGTCAATCCCGACAGCGCGCCACTGCGCTGCCGGGCGTAAAGGCCTTTGACGTCACGCTCGGCGCAGACCTGCGCCGGCGTGGCCACATGTACCTCGAAGAAGCGTGCCGACTCCGTCTCGTGCTCGGCGCGCACGCCGTCGCGCGCCGCGGCGAACGGCGACACGACCGATGCGAGCGCCAGCACGCCGTGCCGCGCCAGCGACCGGGCGACCCAGCCGATCCGCGCCACATTCATGTCGCGGTCGGTGCGGGAGTAGCCGAGCTCGGGCGACAGGATCGCACGCACTGCGTCGCCGTCGAGTACCTCGACGGCGCGTCCCTCGTCGCGCAGCCGCTGCGCAAGCGCGAACGCGATGGTCGTCTTGCCCGCGCTGGGCAGGCCGGTCAGCCAGACCGTCGCGCCGACGGACGGCGCGGTGCCCGGTATGGCGTCCGGCGAAGCCGCCGCGACATCGAGTGACATGGGAGTCCTTCGCAGGCTGGGTCACGATGACCGTGCGATCACGCACAGGCCAGGCACGCACAGGATGCGGTTCGGACGGCTCGTCGCGCGGCCCGAATCGGGCACTGGCGACTACTCAGGGAGCCGGCTGATCAGAAGCTCTGACACGCCGCGCTGGAGACGCGCTGCAGATCGACATGCAGGCGCGCGACCAGCAGAACAGCGGACATGGAAGTGATGGTCGCACATCATGGCGGCATTTCGCCAACCTGTGTTGATGGTCGCATCGGGGCGCAATTCCCTTTGTCTACAAGTCATATCGACAAGCATGCGGTGGCCGCGCAGCGCCTGAGCAGGCCGCTACGAAGGATTTCGCCGCCTGTCCCGAGGTGTGCAACCCTTGACGGGTGCACAGAGCTCTGCCGCTGCGTCTCACGGCGCGCCGACACGTCGACTTGCTGCGGATCATCGCCGCCGCGTGTCCGGCGCCGCGCTGACCCGCGCCTGATCATCAACGCTGGGCCGTCGTCGAGGCAGCATCTTCAACAGAGGAGCTAGCACATGCCTGCGCGCAGAGGCCAGGGCCAATGGGCTCTCGGCTACCGTGAGCCGCTCAATCCCAACGAGCGCAGCAAACGCGACAGCGATCCGCTGACCGTGCGCCAGCGCATCGTCGACATCTACCAGCACACGGGCTTCGCGGGCATCGACCCTGCTGACCTCCGCGGACGCTTTCGCTGGTACGGCCTCTACACGCAGCGCCGTCCGGGCATCGCCGGCGGCCGGACCGCCGTGCTGGAACCCGAAGAGCTCGAGGACGAGTACTTCATGCTGCGGATCCGCATCGACGGCGGCGCGCTGACCAGCGAGCAACTGCGGGTGATCGGTCAAATCTCGACCACTTACGGGCGCGACGTCGCCGACGTCACCGACCGGCAGAACGTCCAGCTGCACTGGATCCGGATCGAGGACGTCCCGGTGATCTGGGAGCAGCTCGAGGCGGTCGGCCTGTCGACCACCGAGGCGTGCGGCGACACCCCGCGGGTGATGCTCGGCTGCCCGCTGGAGGGCGTTGCCGCCGACTCGGTGCTCGACGCCGGCCACGCACTGCGGCAGACCGTCGAGCGATACCTCGGCGATCCGGCGTTCTCGAACCTGCCGCGCAAGTTCAAGACGTCGATCTCCGGATGTGCTCGGCACTGCACCAACCACGAGATCAACGACGTCTCGTTCGTCGGCGTGCACAACCACGACGGCGTGGCCGGCTTCGACCTGTGGGTCGGCGGTGGGCTGTCGACCAACCCGATGTTCGCGCAGCGCGTAGGCGTCTTCGTCGAGCCGGGCGAGGTCGCGGAGGTATGGGCTGGTGTGGCATCGGTCTTCCGCGACTACGGCTATCGCCGCTCACGCAACCACGCCCGGCTGAAGTTCCTCGTCGCCGACTGGGGCCCGGAGAAGTTCCGCGAGGTGCTCGAGAAGGAGTACCTCGGACGCGCGCTGCCGGACGGGCCGCCGCCCGCCGTGTCTCCGCCGCACCGCGATCACGTCGGTGTCGAGCCGCAGGTCGACGGTCTGTCGAGCGTGGGCGCCTCCACGAAATCCGGGCGCACGTCCGGCGCTACGCTCGCCGCCGTCGCCGACCTCGCCGACCGCTATGGCCGCGGCCGGGCGCGCACCACGCCGCAGCAAGGGATCGTCATCCTCGACGTCGCCGAGTCGGACGTCGACGCGCTCGTCGCCGAACTCGACTCACTCGGCCTCGCCGTGCGGCCGTCCGCTTTCCGTCGCGGCACAATCGCGTGCACCGGCATCGAGTTCTGCAAGCTGGCGATCGTCGAGACGAAGGCGCGCGCCGAGGTCATCCGCGGCGAGCTGGAGAAGCGGATGCCCGACTTCGACACTCCCATCACGGTCAACGTCAACGGATGTCCGAACTCGTGCGCGAGATTCCAGGTCGCCGACATCGGCTTCAAGGGCATCGTTACGCGCGGCCCGGACGGCACCGATCACGAGGCGTTCCAGGTGCATCTGGGCGGCCAGATGGGCTCGCAAGCGGGATTCGGCCGCAAGTTTCGGGGCCTGAAGGTCACCGCCGACGAGGCGCCCGACTATGCCGAGCGGATCCTGCGCGGGTACGTCGAGCGCCGCGAGCAGGGCGAGACGTTCGCCGCTTATGTCTCGCGCGCGGACGAAGCCTGGTTGACGTGAGGAAATGACCGAGCGAGCCGCGCCGTTCTACTGCCCGTACTGCGGAGACGAGGATCTGCGTCCGTTTGGTGAGAAGCACGGCGAATGGCGTTGCGGAGCCTGCCGCCGGGTCTTTCGTCTCGGCTACGTCGGAATTGCCGCCGACTGGACGTCCGCGACAGACAACGAGGAGCAGCGGTGACCGATCTCGAGTTGCTGGCAAAGCGCGCCGGCGACGAACTCGATGGCGCGCCCGCGCTCGACATCCTGACCTGGGCCGTCGACCAGTTCGGTTCGTCGTGGTGTGTGGCCTCGTCGATGGCCGACTCGGTGCTCCCCCACCTCGCCTCGCGCGCGCTGCCTGGCGTCGACGTCGTGTTCCTCGACACCGGCTACCACTTCGCCGAGACGATCGGCACCCGTGACGCGGTCGCGGCGACGCTGCCGGTCAACGTCCGCACGATCACTCCGGCGCAGACGGTGGCCGAGCAGGACGCGCAGTACGGCGCCCGGCTCTACGAGCGCAATCCCGACCTGTGCTGCGCGCTGCGCAAGGTCGCACCGCTCGAGTCGGCACTCGCGCCGTACGCCGCCTGGGCGTCCGGGCTGCGGCGGGACGAGGCGCTGAGCCGACAAGGCGTCCGCGTCGTGGAATGGGACGCCAAGCGCGGCAAGGTCAAGCTGAACCCGATCGCCGCCTGGACCCAGGACGACGTCGACGCGTATATCGCCGAGCACGGCATCCTGGTCAACCCGTTGCTGTCCGACGGCTACGGATCGATCGGGTGCGCGCCGTGCACGCGGCGCATCCTCGAAGGCGAGGACGCGCGAGCCGGCCGCTGGGCCGGCACGAACAAGATCGAGTGCGGCCTGCACGCGTGAGTTCGTTACCGTCTGCGGCGTGACCGAGCTTCATCCCAGTTGCGTCGCCGTCGACGCCGTGCTCGCGGCAGCAGGGGCCGGCGGACGCGTCAAGATCCTCCCCGACGCCGCGCCGACCGCGGTCGCGGCCGCCGAGCAGCTCGGCGTGGAGGTCGGCGCGATCGCCAACTCGCTGGTCTTCGCGACGGCCGAGGGCGAACCGGTGCTGGTGCTGACGAGCGGCGCGCACCGCGTCGACACGGCCAAAGCGGCGGCCTTGCTCGGCACTGAACAGCTCGTGCGCGCACCGGCCGAACTCGTACGCAGGGCGACCGGACAGCCGATCGGCGGCGTCGCGCCGGTCGCCCACCCCGCGCCGCTGCGCACGCTGGTCGACAACGACCTGGCGCCATACCCGCAGGTATGGGCCGCCGGGGGCATCCCGCACGCGGTGTTCCCGACGAGCTTCGACGAGCTGGTCCGGCTCACGGGCGGCACGCCGGCCGATGTCGCGTGAGGCCCCGCGGCTTGCCCGTCGGCTAGGCACCGTCGACGCGGTCGTCATCGGCCTCGGCTCGATGATCGGTGCCGGTGTATTCGCCGCCTTCGCGCCGGCGGCGCGGGCGGCGGGCAGCGCCCTGCTGCTGGGCCTGGTGATCGCCGGCGTCGTCGCGTACTGCAACGCCACCTCGTCGGCCCAGCTCGCCGCCGCGTACCCGACGTCGGGCGGCACGTACGTGTACGGCCGCGAGCGGCTCGGCGACTGGTGGGGGTTCGCCGCGGGGTGGGCGTTCGTCATCGGTAAGACAGCGTCCTGCGCGGCGATGGCGCTCACGTTCGCGACCTATGCGGTGCCGTCTTCGCACTGGACGCAACGCGTGGTCGGGCTCGCCGGTGTGCTTGCGCTCGTCGCCGTGAACCACCGCGGCGTCACCAGGACGGCGACGCTCACTCGCGTGCTCGTCGCGTGCACGCTCGTCGCGCTCGCGGTGGTGGTCGCGGTGATCCTCGCCGGCGGCTCGGCGAGCGGCGATCGCCTGGGTGGTTGGGACGCCCTGGGCGCCGGCACTGACGCGTATGGCGTGCTGCAGGCGGCCGGGCTGCTGTTCTTCGCGTTCGCCGGGTACGCGCGGATCGCCACCATGGGCGAGGAGGTGGTCGACCCGGGACGGACGATCCCGCGCGCCATCCCGATCGCGCTCGGGCTCACCGTCGCCGTTTACCTCACGGTCGGGACGTGCGCGCTCCTCGTCGCCGGCCCGGACGCCATCGGGCGCTCGGCCGCACCGCTCGCGACGGCGGTGGACGCGGCCGGGGCGTCCTACGCCGTCCCGATCGTGCGAGTCGGTGCCGCTCTGGCCAGCCTCGGCGCGCTCCTCGCGCTGCTCGCCGGAGTGAGCCGCACCAGCCTGGCGATGGCCCGCGGGGGCGACCTGCCGCGCTGGCTCGGCGCGGTGCACCCGCGCTACCGGGTGCCGCACCATGCCGAACTCGCGCTCGCGGCCGTGGTCGGCGTGCTCGTCCTGACGACCGACCTGCGCGGAGTGCTCGGCTTCTCCTCGTTCGGGGTGCTCGTCTACTACGCGATCGCGAACGCGTCGGCATTCACCCAGCCGCCCGATCAGCGACGGTGGCCGCGAGCCCTGAACGTCCTCGGCCTGGTCGGCTGCCTGGTGCTCGCGGTAACACTGCCGCCGGCGTCGATTGCCGCGGCCGCGGGCGTGCTCGCTGTCGGTCTCGGCGGGCGGTGGCTCGTCGCGCGATCCCCGAGGCGGCGCGCGTAGCGTGTGCTCGCATGATCGAGCGCGCCGAGGTCGTGACGGTGCATGTGTGGCGCGTGGCAGCGCGTCAGGTGCCGGCGGCGCTGGCGTCCGTCGCCGCCGACCGGGGTCGCGTGCGATCCGCCGACGGCGTCGTGTTCGCGAAGCTGCTGGGCACGAGCCGGGGCTTCTCGATCCGCGACGCCGACCTGACTCGATGGGTGCTCCTCGTGACGTGGCGCTCCGGTGATGCTGCGCACCGCTTCGGCGAGTCCGCGCTGCTGGAGCGCTGGCGCAGGCGCTCGACCGAATGCTGGCAGGCGCGGCTGCGCCCGCTGGCGAGCCGGGGCAGCTGGTCGCGGCGCACGCCGTTCGCGGCCGGCCACGCGACGGCCTGGGACGGCCCGTCGCATTCGGCATCGGCGACGCCCCGCTCGGCGTGCAGGGCACGTTCAGCGTGTGGCAGGACGCCGCGTCGATGCGCGCGTTCGCCCACGGCAGCCCGGCGCATCGTGGCGCCATCGCCCAGACGGCGGCCCGCCGCTGGTACGCCGAGGAGCTGTTCGCCCGCTTCGGGGTGCTCAGCGCATCCGGCTCGCTCGACGGTCGCGATCCGCTGGACGGCCTGCGGTGAGCGCCGCCCGCGAACCGTCTCCCGGGGTCTGGATCGAGTCCTGGACGGGCCCGCAGCTCGCCCAGCGCATCGACGAGGCGATGGAGATCTACGTTCTCGCGATGAACTACCCGACCTATGCGGGCACGCAGCGTGCGGTCACCGCGCGGGGTCACGCCGGCAACGACGGGTTCGCCTGCCGGGCGGCGGTTCTCACCGACGGGCGGCTCGTCGGGTTCGGCTACGGCTACACGTCAGCGCCTGGGCAGTGGTGGCACGACCTGGTCCGCCGGGCGGTGTCGAGGCAGACCGCCGACGACTGGCTTCGCGACGGGTTCGAGCTGTCCGAGATGCACGTCCTGCCGGCCTACCAGGGCGCAGGCATCGGCCGGCGGCTGCTGACGTCGCTCGCCGCCGGGCTCGACCACCGGGCAATGCTGCTGTCGACACCCGATGCCGACACCCGCGCCTTCCGGCTCTACCGCTCGCTCGGCTTCGTCGACCTGGCGCGCGGGCACCGGTTCCCGGGCGACGCACGTCCGTTCGCGATCCTCGGCGCCCGGCTGCCGCTTCACAGCGCCGGGCCGGACGATGCCCCGCCTGCTTGACCTGACAGCCAGACGCGCACTGCTCGGAGCCGCCGGCGTCCTCGTGCTGGCGACGGTCGCCTTACAGATCAGCTACCCGCTCACCGACGGCGACGCCGCCCAGCGACGGCTGACCATCGTCACAGTCCTGACGTTCGCAGCGGCGTCGGCCGGCCATGCCCGGGCGAGGTACGGCGGACGCGGCGTCTGGTGCTGCGCCGCCGCTGCGGGCATCGGCTTCACCGCCGAGATCGTGGGCGTCCGCACCGGCGTGCCATTCGGGCATTACGCGTACGCGGATTCGCTGGGGCCGACGATCGCCGGCGTGCCCGCGGTCGTCGCCCTGGCCTGGGCGATGATGGCGTGGCCGGCCGCGCTGGTGGCCCGGCTGCTCCTCGCCCCGACGGCCACGCGCGTCCTGGTCGGCACATGGGCGCTGGCGTCCTGGGACCTGTTCCTCGATCCGCAGATGGTCGCCGCCGGTCATTGGCGGTGGGCCGCGCCAAGCCCGCACCTGCCGGGTGTCGAGACCGTGCCGCTGACCGATCTTGCCGGGTGGCTCGTTGTGTCGTTGCTGATCTCCCTTGTGGTGCAGGGGATTCTCGGCAGGTCGGCGTCGCGGCCCGGCGATGGCTGGATGTTCGCGATCTACCTCTGGACGTACGCGTCATCCGTCGTGGCCCTCCTGCTGTTCCTGGATCTGCAGGCAGCGGCGCTGTGGGGCGCGCTCGGCATGGGTGCGGTGGCGGTACCGCTGACCATGCGGCTGCGTCTCGAGGCCGTCCGATGAGGCTCGTTCACGTCGGCGCGTCCCTCGCGGCCTGCGGGGCCGTGCACGCCGCGGTCAACGCGCGGCTGCTGCGGCGTCCGGCAGCGCGCCCGAACCGGCCGCTGACCGATGTCTCGGTGCTGGTCCCGGCCCGCGACGAGGAACGCAACATCGCCGAGTGCCTGCGCACACTGCTCGCCCAGGAGCCCGGCGACGGGCTCGAGATCATCGTCGACAAGGGAGATCTCGCTCGACATCGCGGCGGACGACCCGCGCGTTCGAGTGTTACGTGGCACTCCCCCGCGGCCCGGGTGGCTGGGCAAGCCGCACGCGTGCCGCCAACTCGCTCACAGCGCGCGGGCGACCAGCCGCGTCCTGGTCTTCGCCGACGCTGACGTGCGATTCGAGCCGCACGCGATTGCCGCCGCCGTCGACCTGCTCGACCGCCACGACCTCGACCTGGTGTCGCCGTACCCGCGCCAGATCGCGACGACTGCCGGCGAGCGGCTCGTCCAGCCGCTGCTGCAGTGGTCCTGGTTGACGTTCCTGCCGCTGCGCGTGGCCGAGTCATCTCGTCACGAGTCGCTGTCCGCGGCCAACGGGCAGTTCCTCGCGGTTCGGCGCGAGGCGTACGAGCGTGCCGGAGGGCACGCGCCCGGCGACGTGCTCGACGATCTCGCCCTCGTCCGCGCGGTGAAACGCACCGGCGGACGGGGCGGCATCGTCGACGGCACCGAGCTGGCCAGCTGCCAGATGTACGACGGCTGGCCAGAGCTGCGCGACGGATACGCCAAGTCGCTGTGGGCGGCGTTCGGCACCCCCGCCGGGGCCGCGGCCGTCGTGAGCCTGCTCGCTGTCGCCTACGTCGCGCCAGCCGTCGCCGCGCTGCGCGGATCGCGTGCCGGGGCGATCGGTTACGCGGCGGGCGTCGCCGGACGAGTGATCGCCGCGCGCGCGCGCCTGGCCCGACGCGCTCGCCCACCCGGCATCGGTCGCCGCACTCGGCCTGCTCACCGCCAGGTCGGTGCGCGCGCGCCGGCTCGGCACGCTGACCTGGAAGGGGCGTGTCGTGGGCGAGCACGGCCGGCGCGGCTAGGGCAGGATCCTGAGCATGGCGCGAGTCGTGGTCGTGGGCGCGGGGATCGGCGGGCTGGCCGCCGCCGCCCGGCTGGCCGCGCTCGGCCACGACGTGACTGTGCTCGAAGCGGCGGAGACGGTCGGCGGCAAGATGGGCATCGTCAAGCACCGGACGGCCGCCGGCACGTTCCGGTTCGACACCGGCGCGTCGCTGCTGACGATGCCCGAGGTGTTCGCCGACCTGTTCGCCGCAACCGGTGATCCGATCTCGTCGGTGCTGAAGCTGCGCGCCGTCGACCCGTTCGTCCGCTACCGCTTCGCCGACGGCACGGTTATCACGACGACGAGGGACCTCGACGAGCAGGAGGCGCGCTTCGACCAGGCCTTCGGCGCGGGCACCGGAGCGGCCTGGTCGTCCCTCGTCGCGCGCGGCTCGCGGATCTGGGACGCCGTCGAGCGGCCGGTGTTCGGTCGTCCACTCACCGCCCACGCAGTGGCCCGGCAGCTCCTGCACCTGGGCGAGATCTCGGCGGTCGCGCCCGGACGCACGTTGCGCCACGTCGCGCACCACGCACTGACCGATCCGCGCCAGCGCATGATCCTGGAGCGCTACGCCACCTACGTGGGATCCGACCCACGCCAGGCCCCAGCCGTACTGACGGTGATCCCGTACCTGGAACACGCGTTCGGCCTCTGGTACGTCGAGGGCGGCATGCACCGGCTCGTCGACGCGCTCGAGGCGCGAGTCCGCGAGCTCGGCGCCGTCATCCGCACCAGCGCACGCGTCTCGCGGATAACGACAGCGGGCGGACGCGTCGACGAGGTCGGCCTGGTCGACGGTTCGGCCATACACGCGGACGCGGTCGTGGCCAACGTCGACGCCGCGCTCGTATACCGGCAGTTGCTCGAACCGGCGCGGCGGCTGGTGCCGACGTCCGACTCGCTCAGTGGCTTCGCCCTGCTGCTCGGCGTACGCGGACGCACGCCCGGACTCGCGCACCACAACGTGCTGTTCGGCGACGCCGACTACGACGCCGAGTTCGACGCGGTCTTCGGCCGTCCCGGACGGCCGGTCACCGATCCGGCCGTGTACATCTGCGCACCGGACGACTCGGCGATCCGCCCAGCCGGGCACGAGGCATGGTTCGTGCTGGTCAACGCCCCGCGGCACGGGCGCGACGGCGCGCGCGGCGCCCTGGACTGGGACAGCGCCGGGCTCGCGTCCGGCTACGCCGAGCGGGTGCTGTCGCTGATGGCCGCGCGCGGGCTGCCGGTTCGCGAGCGGGTCGTGTTCAGCCACACGCTCACGCCCGCGGACCTGCAGCGACGCGCGGGCGCCCCCGGTGGCGCGATCCACGGCGCAGCACTGCACGGGCTGCGCGGCAGCGTGCGGCGTCCGCGTAACGCGTCGCGGATTCGCGGGCTCTACCTCGTCGGCGGCTCGACCCATCCAGGGGGCGGGCTACCGCTGGTCGCCCTCTCTGCGAAGATCGTCGCGAATCTGATCGGCCCGGCGTAGCAGCTGAGCGCACGGCTTGCGACGGTGTCGTAAACTGTGCGACATGACGACAACAACGGTCGCCGGCCTACTCGACGAGTTCGGCGTGACGAGCAGCGAGTCGGACTTCGTCTCCGCTCTTCGCGCTGCCCTGGCCCGCGAACCCCGCGCCGGAACGGTCACGCTCAGCACCGCCGAAGAGGCCGTGCTGGCCGAGCACAGCGGCGTCGACCCGCTGGCGGCAGTCGCGCTCGGCGAGCCGAAGCACGTCGCGGTCGATCGCGCCCGCATCGAGTTCGACCTGCTCCGCCGCTCGTACACCGTCGGCGACGTCGCCGCGAAGTGGGGCGTCGACACGTCACGGATCCGCCATCGCGTCCGCAACCACGCGCTGTACGGCGTGCGGGTCGGGCGCGCCCTGCGGCTGCCGGAGTGGCAGTTCGACGACGACCTGCGCCCGCTGCCCGGGCTCGCCGCGCTCGTCGAGGCACTACCCGAGGGCATGCACCCGCGCGAGGTCGAGGGCTTCATGACGACTCCGCAGGACGACCTGCGGCTGCGCGGGCGCAAGGTCAGCCCGCGCGACTGGCTGCTGTCCGGGGGCAGCGCCGAGCAGGTGAGGACGCACGCGGCGGATCTCGACCTGTGGTGAAGCTGCCGCTCCCGCCGGCGCCCGAGGCGCTGAAGCGGGAGGACAGCGACTTCTACGCACTCGCCGAGCAGGCCGTGATCTGGCGGCTGCACCGCACAGCCGGCGACAACGTGATCCCGTGGAACGCGCTGCGGTACTGGGGGCCGTCGCACGCCCGCTTCGACCCGCACGAACCGCCGCCGCACCTCCAGGACCGCGGCGTCACCTACGGCGGGCTCGACATCGCGACCTGCCTGGCGGAGGTCTTCCAGGACCGGCGCGTGGTCGACACCGCGCGCGGGGCGCCGTACCTCACTGCATGGCGCCCCGCGCGTCGGCTGCAACTGCTCGACCTCGCCGGCCGCTGGCCGATCCGCAACGGCGCGTCGCACCTGCTCAACACCGGGCCGCACGACCTGTGTCGCAGCTGGTCGCGCACGATCTACACCAGGTGGCCCGACCTGGACGGTCTGTGGCACATCTCGGCGATGACCGGCGAGCCCGAAGTCACCCTGTTCACCGCCGCCCGCGACAGCTTCCCGCCGCAGCCGATGTTCAGCCGGCCGATGGCCGACCCGGGCACGCGCGGCTGGGTCGCCGCCGCGGCCGCACACATCGGCTACGAAGTCGTCTGACGGGCCAGCTGGCCCAAGCCGATCAGCGCGGCGCCGACCCACACGGCAGCGCAGACCGTGGGCGGCCAGGACGCGTCGCTGACCGCCGCTGACGCCGCGGCAAGGGCCGCGCAGACGACACGGGTCGGGCGCTCGGCGACGGTGATCGTGGTGCGCAGGCGCCCGCCGAGCAGCGTCCGCGACAGCTCGTGGACGAGCGACAACGCGCCGGCCGCGCCAGCCAGCCACCACGGCGCGCCGCATCGCCAGACGGCGACCGCGAACGCGCAGTCGGCGATCCGGTCGGCGAGCGCGTCCGCGGCCGCGCCGACGCGAGTGGCCCGCCCGGAGACGACCGCCAGGGCGCCATCCAGGCCGTCGCACAGCGCGGACGCCAGGATCAGGCCGAGCGTGGCGAGCGGCAGGCGGTCGGCGAACAGCGCCGCATCGACGGCGAGCACCGCACCGGCCACGGTGATCGCAGTCGGGGGCACGCGAGTGATCGGGCGCGCGAGCGCCCACATCAGACGGAGCCACCGCCGGACAAGTTCCGACGGCTGCAGGCCGCCGTGCAGCCGCGACCACGCCGCCGTGTACGGATCGGTCAACGACGCGTGGGCAGCGCCAGGTTGGCCCACACCTCGCGCGTGGCCTTGGAGAAGTTGAAAGTGATGAAGTGCAGGCCGGGTACGCCCTCGTCGAGCAGCCGCTGCGCGAGCTTCGAGCCCTCGTCGATGCCGAGTGCGCGAACCGCCTTCGGGTCGTCCGCGACGGCCTCGAACTTGGCCGCCAGCGCGGGCGGGAACGGCGCGCCGGACAGCTGCTCGGACCGCTCGATCGTGCGCATCGTCGTGACCGGCATCAGCCCGGCGAGGATCGGCACGTCGCAGCCCGCGGCGACGACGCGATCGCGCAGGCGCAGGTAGTCGTCGGCGTCGAAGAACATCTGGGTGATCGCGTAGTCGGCGCCGGCGCGACACTTCTCGATCAGCCGTGTGGTGTCGTCCTCGACCGTCGCCGACTGCGGGTGCTTGTACGGGAACGCCGCGACGCCGACGCAGAAGTCGCCGTGAGCGCGCAGCAACTCGACGAGCTCGTAGGCGTAACTCAGCCCTTCGGGATGAGTGGTCCACTCGCCGTTCGGGTTGCCCGGCGGGTCGCCGCGCAGCGCGATCATGTTGGTGATGCCCGCGTCGGCGAGCCGCCCGATGATCGCCCTGAGCTCGGCCACCGAGTGGTTCACCGCGGTGAGGTGCGCGACCGGCAGCAGCGTGGTGTCGGACGCGATGTTCTCGGTGATCTCGATCGTGTGGTCGCGCGTCGAGCCGCCGGCGCCGTAGGTCACCGAGACGAACGACGGGTGCAACGGTTCGAGCTGCCGGATCGTCTGCCATAACCGGGATTCGTCCTCTGGGTTCTTCGGCGGGAAGAACTCGAAGGAGAAAGTGGGACGGCCGTTCGCGAGCGCGTCCCGCACCGTTCGTGACATGCCGTTCAGCGTAGTGTCGCGATGTGATCGACCTCGACTCGGTGATCCGGCGGGTCGATGCGGAGCTGGTCAGTTTCTTCGACGCTCGCGCCGACCGGCTAGCGGCCCTGGGCGACGACCTGGGGCCGCTGACCGGCACCGCGCGCAGCTTCGTGCTCAACGGCGGCAAGCGGCTACGCCCGATATTCGCCTACTGCGGCTGGCGCTGCGTCCGCGCAACCGACGACGACCCGATCGTGACCGCGGCGGCCAGCCTCGAACTGCTGCACGGCTGCGCGCTCATCCACGACGACGTCATGGACGGCTCGGGCACTCGGCGGGGCCGGCCCTCGGTGCACGCGAGCTTCGCCGAGCTGCATGCGCGAGGCGGGTTCACCGGCGACCAGCGCGTGTTCGGCACGGCGGCGGCGATCGTCGTGGGCGACCTGCTGCTGTCCTGGGCGGACGCGATGTTCGCCGGCGCCGGATTCGACGACGCGGCCGGACGGCGTGCACGTGCCGTCTACGACGACATGCGCCAGCAGGTCATGGCCGGGCAGTACCTCGACGTGCTCGTCCAGGCACGCGGCGACTTCTCCGCCGACGACGCCTTGCGGGTCGCCAAGTACAAGACCAGCAAGTACACCGTCGAGGGGCCGTTGCAGTTCGGGGCCGCAGCGGCAGGTGCGTCGCCGGACCTGGTCGACACGATCGCCGCGTACGGCATGCCACTCGGCGAGGCGTTCCAACTGCGCGACGACGTGCTCGGCATCTTCGGCGATCCTGGTCGTACCGGGAAGCCCAGTGGCGACGACCTGCGCGAAGGCAAGCGCACGATGCTGGTCGCACTCGCCATGGACGCGGCCGATGACGCGCAGGCTGCCATGTTGCGGCATGGCCTCGGTGACCGCAGCCTCGACGACGACGGGGTGGCTGCGATCTGCGATGTACTCGTCGCCACCGGGGCCCTCGACCAGGTCGAGGCACGGATCACAGAGCGGACGGCGCAGGCGCGCGCGGCGCTCGAAACGTCCGCGATCAAACCCGAC
>WNGI01000265.1_pt1 | contig 48614 bp, 45 predicted proteins | sample 5400621 | NCBI WGS metagenome assembly WNGI01 (sample SAMN13153374, study PRJNA577476) | soil metagenome | isolation source: 20 cm soil or saprolite under Garry oak tree replicate 1 | place: USA:California | collected 2016-06-15 | reverse complement strand
CTCGCCGAGGCGAGCGAGAGCACCGCTTCGCTTGTGGCCGTCGTGTTGCCTCACGGCCCCACCTCCTCGGGTGGCGTTCGCCACCACCGTACAACTTCAAGTCGGTCCGCGCAACTGTGGTGGGCGCGCAACGGCGCGCTACGTCCTGCGTGGCGCGAAGGGCGGCCGTGCGGTAGCGTGAAGTGTCATGCGCACATGCGAATGCCAGACCGCAGTCTTGCTGACGACCCTGCTGCTCGCCTGTGCTTAATGGACATACGATGGCCTTCCCAGAAGGCCACCTCAGCGGAGGGAGGCTGAGCGATGTGGACTCACAGCAGGCTGTTTACCGTGATGGGATTGCTCTCGCTGCCCTGGCTGGTGGCACCCGCTTCGGGACAGCAGGACGACAAACCAATCGTTCAGAACACCCCGCCTGAGAAGTTCCAGAAGGTCCCGAATCTGCCTGATTGCATTACCGCCGCAGTGGAACAAGGTGACCCGGCGAAGGGTGCGTCGGTGCTGCTGGTCAAAGGCACGGGTGGATGTAAAGCGCCGTGGCACTTTCATACCCCGAACGAACAACTCATGATGGTGAGCGGCGTTGGTCGGGTTGAAAGGAAGGGTGAGCAAGCTGTGAGCTTGCGTACTGGCGGTTTCGCCTACGCTCCTCCCAAACATGTGCACCAGTTCACGTGCGTAGGCGGGCCATGTTCGTTCTTCTTACATTCGGACGCGCCCTTCGATATTCATTACGTAAATCAAAACGGTAACGAGATTCCAACCGAGCAAGCTCTGAGCAAGGGGCATAAGCGAGCGTCGTGAGCGCCGGGCATGACCGCTGCTCGGAGGTCCCGAAGAAGTGAGCGACATAGCCCCGGATCCCTCCGGGGCCTTGTCTTTTCATGTTGGCGCAGCGGCTAGTTTCGATTATCCGTTCCGTTGCACGCTGACCTCACACGGGCACTATCACCAGGTACGTAGATGGCGAGGGCTGATCCCTTGCGCTCCGCGCCCGTGCCCAACAGTGCACCGATGATCTTCGTCCCGGCCTTCGGCTCTTGAAAGCCGCCTAGGACGATCCCGTTCGCCCCGAGCTCGCTCGCCTTCTTGCGTTGGCTCTTGATCATGCCCCCTTCGCTCGTGGAGCCGGACTCGCCCTTCGAGTTCAGCAGGGCGACTTCCTGGTAGGGTTTTCCCACCTTCGAAGTGTCGGAAAAGACTTTCACACCATCCGGGCACAGCGGAGCGAACTTCTGCGTGATATCGACGACCGCCGCGTTCGTGTGCACACACGCCAAGCCCAGAACCACGGTTAGCAAGAGCGGCTTCATGAAGTCCTCCAGACTCGATGGGGCTAGGTCACGTCAATGATGCGGGTCCGGGGACGGGCTGTTAGGGCGTTTTTGCGGCACGGAGGGGCAGGAACGCGACATACAGGGCGGTCGGCTGGAGTCCTGACTTCAATCGAACAAGATCAGCTCGAATCGCTGGTGGGCCTCGTGTCTGGCGTGCTCGAATGCCTCGAAGCACGGACCGTCGGGGCATCCCGGCTGTAACTCCCACTCGCCGAACGCTTGCCCGCGGGCAGGCACGACGCGGAACGCGTGATCAAACGCGCTACAGCGCGGGTTACTCTGGCGCACCTGCTCAAGGATCCAACGCCGGATCGCGTCAGCGGTTCGCTGTTGCCGTCGCAAAGGCACTTGCTCCTACACCGGCCACGCGATGTCGAACTTGCGGCGTGCCGGGGCGACGGCCTCCTTGAACGCCTGAGCGCAATCGGGCGGCCAGCTGTCCGCGTTGCGCGTTTCGGACACGGCCCAGTTGGCGGCCTGACCGTGAGCCTTGCCGAGCCTGAACTCGGGTGCGAAGTCGGCGCAGCCGAGCCGGATCTTCGCGTCCGTGACGATCATCGCGTGGATCTCCTGCTCCGTTCGCTTCTGCTTCTTCGGCATCTCACCACCTGCTACCCGTCCGAGCAGTGGAAGTGAACGCGAATCAAGGCGGACTGACGCGGATCCCAATCCTGCTCCACCGAACGGAGTGGGTCTGAGGGTCACGTGAGAAATAGACGACCGTGGGTCGTTGCACGATGGAGTCCGCAGCAACGAACCCAAAGTATCGGCTGTCCGCGCTCTCCCCGCGGTTGTCGCCGAGCACGAAGTAGTTACCGGCCGGCACAACAATCGGACCCCAGAAAGTCGTTGTCGGGTGGTATGCTGTCGTGTCGACGGTGCTCGTGAGGAATTGGCGCTGCCACAGGAAGTCGGCATCGAACACACTGCGCTCGTGCGCATGGAACGCAGAGGGCTCGGCCATTGGATGGCCGTTCACCGACAGCACGCCGGCCTCCATCGCGAGCGTATCACCTGGCGTACCGACAATGCGTTTGGTCCAAGCTCCTTTGTGCCGCTGGAAAATTACGATCTGACCGTGACTCGGCGCGCGGCGGAGTGGCCTCGCGAGAATGAAGTCTCCGGCGTAGAGCGTCGGTTCCATGCTGGAGTTGGGGATCTGCCACGCCTGGAGGAGACTGTGAAAAAGCCTCGCGTATCGCCGCGGGACGAGAAGGGCGATCACCAGAAACAGCGTCGCATAGACATACCAGCGGTTATAGCGGCGGAGGACATAGGAGCTTCCGGCGCGCCGGGCTTGGAGAACCGCATCCCGAGCAACGAAGGTGGCAAACAGGATCCCAGGGACGAGGATCAGGGTCACCATGACGAGCACGATGGGAAGGGTCGTGGCGGACAAGATGGTCAATGCGGCCACCGCCGCGGCTCCCATCAAGAGACTCAGCAGGTAGACGAAGAGGGCTCGCCGGGGAGCGCCCGCGTAGAGATGGCCCAAGCCGGGGAGCAGCAACGTGAGGATCACCGCAACCCAGGACCGACGCGGAGTCGGGACGTGGGCTGGGGGAGTTGGTTGCGAACTCTCTGTCATTTACAGAACGCCCCTTCTACCGAGTCCTCGCCGACGCTAAGTTGAGGCGCAGCAACATCGCTGGCCCCTCGTCCAACGGCAGGACACCAGACTTTGGATCTGGGTATGGTGGTTCGAATCCACCGGGGCCAATCCCAACGGACTCGCCCCACGTGTCATGATGACGTATGTCGCTCTCCTGCGTGGCATCAATGTCGGGGGTATCGTAATTGGAATACCGTCCTGACGCTCGGAGCCCTGGTCCGCTGACCTTTCGCGACCCGGGCGCGGCGCGGGCCGGCGGCTATGTCCTGGTCGTGGCCGGCCTGTTGGTGGCCGTGGGTCTGATCTTTCATCCCGTACCCGCTGGGGGCTTCGAGGAGCGCCCGTCGGTGCTGGCGAATACGCCCTGGTGGGGTCCGATTCACATCGCGATCGCGGCGGGGTTCGTGCTGTGCTGCCTCGGTAGCCTGCTGCTGCTCGTCGCCGGTGGCGCGCTCACGAACCCCTGGCCCGCGGCACTGTCGTGGGGAGCGATGGCGGTCGGGATGGTCTTCTTCACCGGTGTCGCCTTGATCAACGGCTGGGTCATGCACTTCTTGATCGCGCGACACGCACCGGCCACCGACCCCTGGTTGTACGATGCCTTCAACCGCCTGTTGATTGGGTATGGGTGGCTGGGCAATCCCCTCTTTCTCGCGGGCCTCACCGGTGTCGCCGCTCTCGAAGTCCGATACCGCACGATCCGGCTGCCCCCGAGCCTGGCGTGGGGAGGCCTCGCCGTCGCCCTCTTGTCCTGGGGACGGGGAATTGGCTCGGCCACTGGTCTCTACTTTCTTGAGCCGTTGATCTTCGCGAACGTGCCGGCGTTCCTCTGGCTGAGCTACTACGGCTGGCGGATTGCCGCGCTGGCCCGTGCCGCGGCGCCGGCGCGCGCTTGAGTCTTGCGAGAAGACGCGCCAGCTTATTCGCCCCACCCCATTCCTCGGAGGATGCTGGTGTCACACGAGCTCACACGGCGCGACTTCGTCACGGCGGCCGGCGCCCTGGCCGGTGCGGCGCTCCTGCCGGCCGCGGCGGCGGCGGCCGGTCGGTCCCCGGCGGAAGGCACGGTCGTCCTGTTTCAGGGAGACTCGATCACCGACGGCGGGCGCAATCGCGCCGCGTCCGAGCCGAACCAGCCGGGCGCGCTCGGCACGAGCTACCCGCTGCTCGTAGCCGCCGCGGCGCTCGCGGCGCATCCCGATCGCGCGCTCCGGTTTTACAACCGCGGCGTGAGCGGCAACAAGGTCCCCGATCTGGAGCAGCGCTGGGCCGCCGATACGCTGGAGCTGAAGCCGGACGTGCTCAGCATTCTCGTGGGCGTGAATGATTTCTGGCATAAGTTGGGGCGCGGCTACACGGGCACCGTCGAGGATTACGAGCATCAGTACGCCGCCCTGCTCGACGAAACGCGCCGGGCGCTGCCTCAGGTGCAATTGATCGTGCTCGAGCCATTCGTGCTGCGGTGCGGGGCGGTCGACGACCGCTGGTTTCCGGAGTTCGACCAACGCCGCGCGGCGGCGGAACGCGTCGCGCAGCACGCGGGCGCCACATTCGTTCCATTACAAGGCGTGTTCGATGATCTGGCCCGCCGCGCCGCTCCGCAGTACTGGGCCGCGGACGGCGTCCACCCCACGCCGGCAGGCCATGCCGTGATCGCGGAGCGGTGGCGTCGCGCCGCGCACTTGTAGCGCGCACGGTGCCGCAGGAACGAGAGCCCTTCCTTACTTGGACAGGAGATGTGTGACCGTATGCGCCTGATCGCCCGCGCGCTCGTCGCGTCGACCTGCAGCGCGTTCTTCCTCGCCGCCGCCCCCTCATCTGTCAGCGATCTGCACGGCTACTCCGCCGACGCGGCGAAGGCCGAGCGGGAGTGGGAAGCCAAGTTCCGCGCGATCCCGAGCCCCGACTCGCTCCGGGAGTACATGCGGCACCTCGCCGCACGACCCCATCACGTCGGCTCGCCGTACGACAAGGCCAACGCCGAGTGGATCCTCGCGAAGTTCAAGAGCTTCGGGCTCGACGCGCAGATCGAGACGTTCGACGTGCTGTTCCCCACGCCGAAAGAGCGGGTGGTGGAGCTCGTCGCGCCGACCAAGTTCGTCGCCAAGCTGCAGGAGCCGCCATTGCCGGGAGATCCGACGTCGAGCCAACAGGCCGAGCAGCTCCCGACGTACAACGCGTACTCGGTGGACGGGGACGTCACCGCGCCGCTCGTCTACGTGAACTACGGCGTCCCCGCCGACTACGACCGGCTCGAGCGACTGGGGATCTCGGTGAAGGGCGCGATCGTGATCGCGCGCTATTTCGGATCGTGGCGCGGCATCAAGCCCAAGGTCGCGGCCGAGCACGGCGCGGTCGGCTGCCTCATCTATTCGGACCCACGCGAGGACGGCTATGTCCAGGGCGACGTCTACCCCCGCGGGCCGTGGCGGCCCCGGGACGGCGTGCAGCGCGGCAGCGTGATGGACATGCCGGTGTATCCCGGCGATCCCCTCACGCCCGGGGTCGGGGCGACCAAGGACGCGAAGCGCCTGGCGCTCGGCGAGGCGGCGACGATCACCAAGATTCCCGTCCTCCCGATTTCGTACGGCGACGCGGAGCCGTTGCTCGCGGCGCTCGCCGGCCCGAGGGCGCCGCAGGAATGGCGCGGCGGGCTCGGCATCACCTACCACGTCGGGCCCGGACCGGCCAAAGTACACCTGCGGGTCAAGTCCGACTGGAGCTTGAAGCCGCTGTACGACGTGATCGCACGCATCCCGGGCGCGACCGCCCCGGACGAGTGGATCATCCGCGGCAACCATCACGACGCGTGGGTGAACGGTGCGCAAGACCCGATCTCCGGTCAGGTGCCGCTGCTCGAGGAGGCCCGGGCCTACGGCGCGCTGCTGAAGCAGGGGTGGAAGCCGCGCCGCACGATCGTGTACGCCGCCTGGGACGGCGAAGAGCCGGCCCTGCTCGGCTCGACTGAGTGGGTCGAGGCGCACGCCGACGAGTTGGCGCACAAGGCTGTCGCCTATCTCAACAGCGACACCAACGGGCGGGGATACCTCGGCGTCGCGGGCTCCCACACGCTCGAGGAATTCATCAACGACGTGTCCCGGGACATCGAAGACCCCGAGACCAAACTCACCGTCTGGAAGCGGAACCAGCTCAACGACGTCGCCGACGCCCGCACCGCCGAGGTCCGGGAGGAGGCGCGCCACCGCGCCAATCTCCGCATCGGGGCGCTCGGCTCGGGCTCGGACTACACGCCGTTCCTGCAGCACGCCGGCATCGCGTCGCTCAACCTGGGCTACGGCGGCGAGGACGGCGGCGGCATCTACCACTCGATCTACGACGACTTCAAGTGGTTCACGTCGTTCGACGACACGTCGTTCGCGTACGGCCGCGCCCTCGCCCAGACGATGGGAACCGCCGTCATGCGACTCGCCAACGCGGAGCTCCTGCCTTACGACTTCACCGGGCTCGCCGAGACGGTGGGGCGCTACACGCGTGAGGTGCAGAAGCTGCTCAAGGACAAGCAGGACTCGGTGCGCGAGCAAAACCGCGAGATCGACGAAGGCGTATTCACCGCTACTAACGATCCGCGGGAGCCGCTCGTGCCACCCCGGAAGGAGGAGGTCCCACCGTACCTCAATTTCGCCCCCCTCGACAACGCGGTCGACGCGCTCACGCGCGCCGCCGAGCGCTATCAAAAGGCGGTCGCGAAGGCGGAAGCGAACGGCGGCGCGGCCCTGGCCAAGACCGACCTGAAGGCACTGAACGCCACGCTGCTGCAGAGCGAGCGCGCGCTCACGCTGGCGGACGGGTTACCGCGCCGGCCGTGGTATCGCCACCAGATATACGCGCCCGGCTTCTACACGGGCTATGGCGTGAAGACGCTGCCCGGCGTGCGCGAAGCGATCGAGCAGAAGAATTGGAGGGAAGCCGACGATCAGATCCCGCGGCTCGCCCGCACGCTCGGTGCCGAGGCGGACGTCGTGAACCGGGCCGCGGAGCAGATGGAGAAGCTTACGCCGTGAGGCGGCGCCATTGACGGGCGCGCGCGTCAGTGTCTAGAATGCGGCGGGGTAGCCATCCCCGGGAGGTTCGTATGACGCAGCTTGCCCGCGCGGCGGCGCTCACCGCCGTCCTGCTCGCTCCCACCGCGGCGCTGTCCGCGCAGCGGGAGCTGCCCTACACCTACCAGGGTACGGTGCACGCTGTGAAGGCGGGAGCCGTGGACCTGATCACCGGCGTCGGGGAGGCGCTGCGGCTGGTGCACATGCGCACGCAGCCCACCACCGCCGTGGTCGGCGAAGGCGCGAGCCTGGCGCTGGGCGATCTGCAGCCCGGCGACGTGGTGCGCGCCGATTGCCGCATGACCGCCACCGGCCTCGTGGTCGATAAGATCGAGCTGAAGAGGCGCGCGCCGTGACGCCGGCGCGCGCCGGCTGGGCGGTGGCCCTCGTGCTGCTCGCGGCCGGCTGCGAGCGGGCCCTCAAGCCCGGCGATCCCCTACGCGGCCTGAACCGACCGGAGCGGGATCGCTTTGCGCGAGGCAAGGTCGTGTTCGACAGCAACTTCACCCCCGAGACCGGCCTCGGCCCCCTCTTCAACTCCACCGGCTGCGGCGAGTGTCACGAGGACCCGGCGAAGGGCGGGAGCGGCGACGAAGTCGAGGTGCACGCGACCGCCTTCAAGAACGGTGTGTGTGATCCGCTCGTCGAGGAAGGCGGATTCGTCATCCAGCAGCACACCACGCCGGCGCTGAAACAGGCCCTGGGAATCGACTCGGAGCCGTTCCCCCGCTCGGCCACGGCGCGCGCCCACCGCACCACCCCGGTGGTGTTCGGGCGGGGCCTGCTCGACGCGGTTCCCGAGGCGGTGATCCTCGCCTACGCCGATCCCGACGACAAGAACCACGACGGCGTCAGGGGCCGGCCCAACCGCTTTACCGACGGCCGGATCGGCCGCTTCGGCCGCAAGGGATTCGTGCCTACGCTCGACGAGTTCAACGCCGGTGCGTTCCCGGCCGAGATGGGCGTGACCGACCCGGCGGTGCGCAGCGAGGAGACCATCGGCGGCAAGCCGATCCCCGCGGGCGTCGACCCGACCGCCGATCCCGAGATCAATCAGGACCAGCTCGACGTCACCAACGCGTTCGTGCGCTTTTTGGCCGTTCCAACCCCCCTGAAACTGGACCGGAACGGCCGGCGGGGCCGCGAGCTGTTCTCGCAGATCGGGTGCGCAACCTGCCATGTTCCGACGCTCCGCACCGGCGATAGTCCGATTGCCGCGTTGCGAAACAAGGAATTCTCCGCCTACACCGACCTCTTGCTTCACGACATGGGGCCCGATCTCGCCGACATCTGTCTCGGCCTGGCGACCCCCTCCGAGTTCCGCACCGAGCCGCTGATCGATCTGCGGGATGCCAAGGCGTTCCTGCACGACGGCCGCGACACGACGCTCGAGCAGGCCGTCCTGTCGCACGGCGGCGAAGCCTCCGGGGCCCGGGACCGGTTCAAAGGCCTCCCCGCCGCCGATCGCGCCGCCCTGATCACCTTTCTGAAGTCGCTGTAAACGTCCGCCCCCCCCGCCGGGGGAAGCCGGGGACTTGAACTATGCGGCGCAGGGTGATTACCATCTTCCCGCGTCCTCTACATACTCACCGCCCATGTCTTTCCTTTCTTTAGAGCGTGTCTCCAAGCGCTTCGACGGCGTGACCGCCGTCGATCAGGTGTCGTTCGCCGTCGATCGCGGCCAAGTGGTGGGGTTCCTGGGCCCGAACGGCGCCGGCAAGTCCACGACCATGCGGATGATCACCCAGTTCTACGAACCGGACTCGGGTCGGATCACGCTCGACGGCGTGCCGCTCGCCGACGCGGCGCGTGAGTCGAAGCGTCGCATCGGCTACCTGCCGGAGAACAATCCTCTATATGGGGACATGCTGGTAGCCGACTATCTCGCCTTCATCGCCGACCTGCGCGAGCTCGCGGGACTCACCCGGCGCCAGTCGCTCGACGCGGCGGTCACGGGCACGGGGATCGAGAGCGTGTACTACCGGCCGATCGGCGAGCTCTCGAAGGGATTCCGCCAGCGCGTCGGGCTGGCGCAGGCGATTCTGCATCGCCCCGATTTGCTCGTGCTCGACGAGCCGACCGAAGGCCTCGACCCGAACCAGCGCGTCGAGATCCGCCGCCTCATCGGGGCGCTCGGTCGCGACCGCACGGTGATCCTTTCGACGCACGTGCTCTCCGAGGTGCAGCACACCTGCTCCCGCCTGCTCATCATCAGTCGCGGCAAGATCGTCGCGGACGGCCCGGTGGACCGGCTCATCCAGCAGGCGGAGGGGGCCGTGGAGATCGCGGTCGAGGCCGCCGGCGCGGGGGTGGCCGACGCGCTCGGCCAGCTGCCCGGCGTCCGGCGCGTCCAGCCCGGGCGCGCCGCCGACGGGCGGGTCGCCGTCACCTTGACGGCGGACGGCGGCACCGATCTCCGGCCCGAGATCTTCGCGCTCGCCCAAGCCCGCGGTTGGACGTTGTACGAGCTGCACGCGGAGCGCGCCGGCCTCGAGGAGCTGTTTCACCAGCTCACCCAGGGCGACGCGAGCCAGGCATGAACGCCGTCCTGACGATCGCGCGTCGCGAGCTCAAGGCGCTGTTCGATCACCCCACGGCGTACATCCTGCTGGTCGTGTTCACCGGCGTGAACGGCTTCCTCTTCTTCCGGGACGTGGACATGTACGGCGTGGCGTCGCTGCGCCCCATGCTCGACCTGCTGCCCTGGCTGCTCCTGTTCCTCGCACCCGCGGTCACGATGCGCGCGCTCGCCGAGGACGCGCGCAACGGTACGCTCGAGGTCGTGCTGGCGCAGCCCATCACGGAGCTCGAGCTGCTCGGCGGCAAGTACCTCGGTCAGGTGGCGTTCCTCGTGATCGCGCTGGCCCTCACGCTCCCGCTCCCGTTGGGACTCGCCTTGGGAGCGCACCTGCCTTTCGGGGTGCTCGTGGCGCAGTACGTGGGCGCCACGCTCCTGATCGCGGGGCTCGGCGCCGTGGGCATCTGGGCGTCGAGCGTCACCGGCAACCAGATCACCGCGTTCATCCTCGCCGTCGCGGTGATGTTCGTTTTGATCCTCGTCGGCCTCGATCCATTGATCGTGGGCCTCCCGCCCCGCCTCGGGGCGATCGCCGCGTCGCTCGGCGTGCTGTCGCATTTCACCGGCATCGATCGCGGCGTCATCGACCTGCGCGACGCCGTCTATTTCGTCACGCTCGCCGCGCTGTTTCTACTGCTCGCCTACTTCGCGCTGATGCGCCGCAAGCTCACGGCGCGTGGAGCGTCGCTGCAGCGCCTGCGACTGGGCACCGTGCTGCTCGCGGCGGCGCTGGTGGTGGTGAACCTGTTCGGACGCCATATCGGAGGCCGGATCGACCTGACGCCCGGCCGGTCGTACACGCTCGCCCCCGCCACCAAGCGGATCCTCGGCGCCCTGCCCGACCTCGTGACGCTCAAGCTGTTCGCCTCGAGCGCGCTCCCGCCCCAGGTGGCGTTCCTGAAGCGCGACCTGGACGACCTGTTGCGCGACTACCGCGCGGCGGGTCGCGGCCGGGTGAAGGTCGTAGTGCAGGATCCGTCGGCCGACAGCGCGGCGCTGCGCGAGGCCCGCACACTCGGCATTCCGCCGGTGCAGTTCAACGTGCTGGGGAAGGGCGAGCTGCAAGTAAAGGAAGGGTACCTGGGACTCGCCGTGCGGTACGCCGACGGCGTCAAGACCATTCCCTTCGTGCAGCAGACGAACGATCTCGAATACCGGCTGACGTCCGACATCCGCTCCCTCACGTCCACCAGCAAGCCCGCGATCGGCTTCGGCGAGATCGCCGCGGCGCAGACGCCGCCCCAGGCGCGGCGGTCGTTCGACGCGCTGCGCCAGCAGCTCGAGCAGACCTACACGGTGCACACGGTGTCGCTGTCGGATAGCACGATTCCCCCCGACATGAAGGCGCTGATCTTCGCGGGGACTCCCGACTCGCTGCACGGCGCCCAGGCCGGCAACCTCGAGGCATTTCTGGACCGGGGCGGCAGCCTGCTGCTGATGGCGAGCGGCATGGAGCGCTCGCCGCAAGGCCCGTTCTCGTTCTCGCGCCCGGTCGGCTGGAACGAGCTGCTCAAGCCCTACGGCGTGTCCATCGCCTCCGACATGGTGTACGACCTCGCGGCGAACGCGCGAGTCGCCATCCAGGCGCAATTCGGCCAGGTGCTCCTACCCTACCCCTTCTGGGTACAGGCCGCGAGCACCAAGGCATCGCCCGTCAACGCCGAAATCGACGCGGTGTTGCTCCCCTGGCCGAGCAGCCTCGACACCACGAAGGCGCCGAACGGCACCATCACACCGCTGTTGGTGACGAGTCGCGCGGGCGGAGTCCAGGAGACCACGGCGTTCCTCGATCCCTCGCGGGAGTTCCGCCGCGACAGCCTGCGCCCGCGGCTCCTCGCCGCACAGCTCAGCCCGGCGGCGGCACCGGGCGCCGCGGGCGCGACGCACGGCCGGCTCGTGATCGTGGGCAGCCCGGACTTCGCGAGCGACCGATACGCGCAGAATTCGCCCGACAACATCGTGTTCATCCAGAACGCGGTGGACTGGCTGGCGCAGGACGAGGCGTTGATCGCCATTCGCTCGAAGAATCGGACACCCCCCCCGCTGGCATTCGCGAGCGCGACCACGCACGACCTCGTGAAATACGGCAACATCATCGGCGTACCGGCGCTGCTGATCGTGTTCGGCGCCTTGCGGTTGTGGCGCCGCCGCCTGATCACGCGGCAGGTCTACCGCCCGCTCGCGCTGGCGGGCGCGGGAGGAGCCTCATGAGCGCGAAACAGCTCCGGCTGATCATCGTCACCCTGGCCGTCGTGCTGCTCCTGTGGGGCGCCTCCGAGCGCTTCTCGCGCGCCTCGGACACCATCACGGGCGGGTTCTCCCTGCCGGCACCGGCGCCGGCCGATGTTGATACCATCAGCCTCATCAAGGGGCAGGATTCGATCGTGCTGGCCAAGCACTCGGCCACAACATGGACCGTGAACCGCCACCGCACCGCGCCCGACGTCGTGAACGAGCTGTTCCAGGCGTTGCACGACAGCGCGCCACCGGAGCTCGTGGCGCAGGATTCCTCGTCGTTCGGCCGGCTCAACGTCGACAGCGCCACGGGGCGCCGGCTCCGCCTGCGCGGCGGCGGCAAGCCGCTGCTCGACGTGATCATCGGCGCCCGGGGCTCGGAGTACGGCAGCGCCTACGTGCGCCGGCCCGGGGACAGCCACGTCTATCTGTGGCGCGGGCGGCTGGGGTCGCTCGCGGACCGCACCGCGGAGGAGTGGCGCGACAAGCGGATCGCCGCCCTGGCGCCGGACAGCGTCACGCTGGTGGAGGTCGAGCGCGGCAAGGACCGGTACGCGCTCAGGCGCGCCGGCAAGGCCTGGACGCTCGACCGCGCCGCAGCGGACTCGGGTGCGGTGGCCCGGCTGCTCGAGAAATACCGCACCGTCACGGCCGCGGGTTTCGCGTCGGCGGCCCAGGTCGACTCCGCCCGCGCGCTGCGGCCGGCGCGGCGCCTCACGGTGCGCGGTGCCCGCGGCACACTCGCCGCGCTCGTGTTCGACTCGATCCCGGGCGCGTTCTGGGTGCGCCGCACCGCGGGCACCGCTGCGGGCGGCGAGCCGGGTGTGTTGTACAGGATGAACGCGTGGGACGTCGACGGGCTCACGCCCGCGAGCCGCTCGCTCCAGCCCCCCGCACCCGCCAAGCCATAGCCTCCAACCCCTTGGCTTCCAGCAGTTTGCCGTCTATTTTGCGGGGCTCACATGGCGGACCTCACGCTGTCGCGGAGCCAGCTGTTGCTCCTCGCCGGGACGGCCAACCGGCCGCTCGCCGAAGAGATGGCGCAACACTTGGGGCAGCCGTTGTGCGCGGTGACGCTGCGCCGGTTCGCTGACGGGGAGATCTTCGTCAAGATCGACGAGAACGTGCGCGGGCGGGACGTGTTCATCATCCAGCCCACGAACCCCCCGGCCGAGAACTATTGGGAGCTGCTGCTGCTGATCGACGCGGCGCGGCGGGCGAGCGCGGCGCGGATCACGGCGGTGCTGCCGTACTTCGGCTACGCGCGTCAGGACCGCAAGGACCAGCCCCGCGTCGCGATCAGCGCGAAGCTGATGGCCAACATGATCACCACGGCCGGGGCGGATCGCGTGCTGGGAATGGACTTTCATTCCCACCAGCTCCAGGGCTTTTTCGACATTCCGGTGGACCACCTGTACGCGGCGCCGGTGTTCGTGAGCCACTTTCGCCAGAAGCAGCTGTACGACCCGGTCGTGGTGGCGCCCGACGTCGGCTCGGCGAAGATGGCGCGCGGCTTCGCGAAGCGGCTGAACGCCTCGCTCGCGATCATCGACAAGCGGCGTCCCTCGGCCAACGTCGCCGAGGTGGTGAACGTGGTGGGTGAGGTGGAAGAGAAAGACTGCCTCATCCCCGACGACATGATCGACACGGCGGGGACGATCACCGAGGCGGCGGCGGCGCTCAGGCGCCTCGGGGCGCGCAAGATCTATGCGTTCGCGTCCCACGCCCTGCTGTCGGGTCCCGCGGTGGAGCGGCTGCGCGCCTCCCCGATCGACGAGGTCGCGGTGACGAACACGATCCGCATCCCCGACGAGCGCAGCTTCGAGAAGCTGAAGGTGCTGTCGATCGCCGGACTGATCGCCAAGGCGATCGGCTACGAGCACTCCAATCAGTCGGTGAGCTCGCTGTTCGACTGACGTGCGGCCTACGACTTACGGCTGAGGACTGGCAATGGCCCAAATCGTTTCTCTCGCGGCAAGCCCGCGCACCACGACCGGGAAGGGCGCCGCGCGCCAGACGCGCTTCCGCGGCAAGGTCCCCGCGGTGATCTACGGGCACGGGCGCGAGACCCAGTCGCTCGAGGTGGAGGCCAAGGCCCTCGAGAAGGCGCTCACCGGCGTCGAGCCCGCGAGCACCATCATCGAGCTCGCGGTGGACGGCATGAAGACCCGGACGCTGATCCGCGAGATCCAGCGCCACCCGATCCGGCCCGACATCATCCACGTGGATTTCTACGAGATCCACGCCGAGGAGAAGGTCACGCTCAAGGTGCCGGTGCACCTGGTCGGCAACCCGGACGGCGTGCGGAACGCCGGCGGCGTACTCGACCAGGTGACCCGCGAGGTCGAGATCGAGGTGATGCCGGACGACATTCCGGACCGCGTGGAGCTCGACGTCACCGCTCTCAAGATCGGCGACTCGCTGCACGTGCGCGACCTGCACATCGCGAACGCGACGATCCTCACGCAGGCGGATCTCACGATCGCGACGGTGGTGCCACCGCGCGCCGAAGAGGTGGCCGCCCCCGCCCCCGAGGCGGCGGCCGAGGTCGCCGAGCCCGAGCTGATCCGCAAGGTGCGCGAGGGCGAAGAAGCGGAAGGCGAGGCGGCGGCCGGCGGCGAAGCGGGCGCCAAGCCCGACGCGAAGGCTGGCGGCGCGGCGACGCCCGCCAAGGGCGAGAAGGCGGAGAAAGTCGAGAAGCCCAAGGGCGGCAAAGAGAGCTGACGTTTGCGCGCCGTGGTTGGCCTCGGCAACCCGGGGCCAGAGTACGCGGCGACCCGGCACAATGCGGGCTTCTGGCTCGCCGACGCGCTCATCGCGCGCTGGGGGTTCCCCCCGTTCCGACGCGGCGAGCGCGCGCGTGTCTCCGAGGGCAGCGTCGCGGGCGTCGGCGTCCGCGTGCTCAAGCCCACCACCTACATGAACCGCAGCGGGGCGGCGTTGGCGTCGCTGCGTGCCGACCCGGCCTTCAACCCCGCCACCGACCTGCTGATCCTCGTGGACGACTTTCAGATTCCCTGTGGCACGTTCCGGCTCCGCGCCGACGGCTCCTCGGGGGGTCATAACGGCCTCAAGAGCATCGAGGGAGCACTGCAGTCACAAGCCTACGCCCGCCTGCGCATCGGCGTGGGGCCGCTCCCGGAGGGCGCCGGCGACTGGTCGGACTACGTGCTCGCGCCGTTCACCCCCGAGCAAGTCGAGCAGGTCGAGGCCCTCCTGCCTCAGATGGTGGACGCGGCGACCAAGTGGGTGAAGGAAGGCGCCCCCTAGGTGCTGCGCCTCGGCATCGTCGGTCTCCCCAACGTCGGCAAGTCGACCCTGTTCAACGCCCTGACCTCGTCGAAGGCCGCGGCGGCGGAGAACTATCCGTTCTGCACCGTCGAGCCGAACGTCGGGGTCGTCGAGGTGCCCGACCCCCGGCTGAACCGGCTGTTCGAGCTCGTGCGGCCCAAGAAGAAAGTCCCCGCCGTCGTCGAGTTCGTCGACATCGCCGGACTGGTGCGTGGCGCCTCGCAGGGGGAAGGCCTCGGCAACCAGTTCCTGTCGCACATCCGCGAGGTCGACGCGATCGTGCACGTGATCCGCTGCTTCGAAGACCCCGACGTAGTGCACGTGATGGGACCGGTCGACCCCGTACGCGACCACGACGTCATCACGAGCGAGCTCGCGCTCGCCGATTTGAGCGTGATCGAGCGGCGCCTCGACAAGACCCGCAAGACGGCGCGGGCCGGAGACAAAGCGGCCCAGCTCGAGCTTGTCGTGCTCGAGCGCGTGCTGAGCGAGCTCAACGCGGGGCGCGGGGCCCGGGAGGCGGGTGAGACCGAAGAGGCCGTGCGGTTCCTGCGCCAGTTGGGACTGCTCACCGCGAAGCCGATCCTCTACGCCGCGAACGTGAACGAGGACGACCTCGCCGCGGGCGGCGGAGCCTGGATCGGCCGCCTGCGCGCCGCCGCGCAGACGCATCACGAAGAAGCGGAGATCGTCCCGTTCTCCGCCAAGTTCGAGTCAGAGCTCGCGGAGCTCTCCGGTGAGGAGCGGGCGGAGTACCTCGCGAGCGCCGGTGTGCGCGAACCCGGACTCGACCGTTTGATTCACGCCGGCTATCACCTGCTCGGCCTGCAGACGTTCTTCACGGTGGGCGAGAACGAGGTGCGCGCCTGGACCATGCACCGGGGCGGGACCGCGTTCGACGCCGCCGGCGAAATCCACTCGGATTTTCAGCGCGGCTTCATCCGCGCCGAAACCGTCGCCTACGACGAGTTCGTGCGGGTGGGATCGTACAAGACGGCGCGCGAGCAAGGGCTGGTGCGCTCGGAGGGGCGGGAATACGTGGTGCAGGACGGAGACATCCTGCTGTTCCGCTTCAACGTCTAGTTCCTGCTCCACATCAGGGCGGCCCCACACGTGCTTCCGAAGCTGTACTGAAACTCCACCGGCACGTCGAAGCCGCGCTTGTACACTTCCACGGCGGCTAGCTCGTCGAGATGGATCAGGTCCAACTGATCGGCCGGCAGCCGCAGGCCGTCCAGGTAGAGCGGCATGACGCACTGGCGCCCGAAGGTCGAGGTCAGAGGAATGCAGTATCCCGATCCGCAGCGCATCGACACACCGGACTCGCTGAGCAGGGAGCGCAGCGGCAAGCCCCGGCGGCGCTCCAGGTCCTGCTGCGTGTAAAACCGCCCGAACCCCCACTTCCGACGATCGTAAAACCCCGCGAGGCTTCGCTCCGCCCGCAGGCTCTTCGCCTCCACCACGATCGGCGCCAGCTCGACGGCGTCGACGTCGAGCAGCACGGAGAGCGTCAGCGTCTTCCCGGCCGTGAGCTTGATCGGGTGCTCGTACGAGACGCTGTCCCGATAGAGGATGCGGATCACCTGGCGGCCGGCAGGCAGATCAGCCAGCGCGAATCTGCCGGCGGAGTCCGTCACGTCGAACATCTGGCTCCCCGGCACCGCGATCATCACACCCACGATCGGTAGGCCATTGATCGATGAACGGACGGAGCCCGCGAGACGGGCGGAGTCTATTTGGCCGTGCGCAACTAGGGGAGCCCAGCCGATCAGGAGGAGAGACAGCAGGTGCTGCGGAGTGTGCAGCCGAGACCCGCGTTTCACAATGTTATCGTACACGCCAGCCACCGGGAGTGCCAGCCCTACTCGTCCGCCCCCGTGCGGCTCCCCGAGCCCGCGTGAATCCGGTTGCCGCGCTGCTGCTCGTGGGCCACACTCCGTTTGGGCTGGTCGGTCAACGGGACCTGGCTTTGTACCAGGTCGCGGCTCGCCCACACGACGTGGTCGCCGCACATGATGGCGTCCACCGGGTAGGGCTGCCGCAGGAACGACGCCGCGTCGGAGCTCGCCACCTGGGTCCCAGGGAACAGGTACCAGCAGCGCTCAGCGTTGGGATGACTGTGAATCGTGCCGACGGTACCGGTCCAACCGGCTTCCTCGCAGGTCTGCTGCGGCACGACGTGGGTCGGGGTCGACTGCGGGGGATCCACGTCGGCCGGCGCGATGCGGCGTACGATGACCGTCCGCCCACGCACTTCACCGATCATGCACCCCATGAATTCCGTCGGGAACGACCGATACTGCAGCACGAGGTAACGGCGGGCCTGCTCGGAGATGACGAGCGTGCGGGCAACCGGCGAGCTCGGCACGACCCGCGCCGCCGCCGTCTCGACCAGGCGCGTCGGCTCCGGCTGCAGCGCGAGCAGCACCATCAGGCCCGCCGTCGCTACGACGACACGCCCTCCGCGCGCCAGAACCCACACTCCCGCTGCCTGCATACCGCCGTCCCTCGGTCATTGGTGCTCCCGGACATCTAGGTGCCGGGTGGACTGCTGTTGCAGTCCCACACACGAGCAAGACCGGTGCCACGATGTGTGCACTAAACGAATGCATGTCCAATCAGCTTGGGCATGTGACCGTAGTCACCCCGCAGCAAACCCGCATCAAAACGCGGCACGCGCGCGCGCCGCGCGTCAGTGAGGGAGGTCACGCCCCTGCTGCTCCGGCGCCTCAGGGCTCGCGCGACTGCCCCACCCTGCCCCTACCAACGCCCACGGCCCCGGCCTATGTTTCTCGCCAACAAATCCCCTACTCGGCGCCGCACCAGCGCCGGGTCGCTCATGACCAAAGGGAGGTGACATGCCTCGTCGGTACGAGACGGTCTACATCTTCGATAGTGTCCTGGAAGAGCCTGCGATCACCGAGAAACTCGAGAAGTTCCACGCCCTCCTGACCAAGGACGGCAAAGGCGCTGTCTCCAACGTCGCGCATTGGGGCAAGCGAACGCTGGCGTTTCCAATCAAGAAGCGCGACTCCGGCCACTACGTCGTCGCCCAGTTCGAGACCGCCGCGGGGCTGCTGCCGGAGTACGAGCGCGCCGTGAAGCTCGACGAAGGCGTGCTGCGCTACCTCGTGGTGGTGTCCGAAGGGCTGCCCGCCAAGCCGGAACCCGCCCCGACCGCCGCCCCGGTGATCGCGCCCGAAGTAGAAGAGCTCGAGGAGGATGACGCATGAGACGCCCCGCCAAGACATGTCCCGTGTGCGAATCCGGGGTGCGGGTGCTGGACTACAAAGACGACCGTACCCTGAGCCGGTTCCTCACCGAGCGCGGGAAGATCCTGCCGAGCCGGTTGTCAGGGATGTGCGCGCGGCATCAACGTCAGCTCGCGACCGCGATCAAGCGGGCGCGCCAGCTCGCCCTGCTGCCGTACATCAAGGGCTACGTCGCCTGACATGGTGCCGGGCCCGCAGGGCACGGAAGCGCGCTGGCGCCTCCTGCTCGGCACCGCCGCATTCGTGGTGTGGGCGCCGCCCAGTCTGCTGGGGCTGCCACTCGCGGGGCTGCTGCTCGCCACTCGGCCCCGCACCACCGCCGAATGGGGCGCCGCAGGCGGCGTTGGGGTGCTGAGCGCCGGGCTATTGCTCCTCCCGGCCACCGACCTCCTGACGGGGTTCGTGCGAGCGTACACCGTGCTCGTCACCGCCGCCTTCGTGGTCGTCACGCTGTTTGCGGGCGGGGAGGAGACGCTGCTGGCACGGGCGATCCGCGCCGGGCTGATCGGCGGCGTCGCGGCAGTGGTCCTGGCGCGGCTGCAGCTGGGCGGCTCCGCCTGGGACGCCCTGCACTGGGAGGCCCGTCGCCAGGCGAGCGCCGCCATGCGCCTCGTCGTGGAGGGGTGGCCGCAGACCTTCGCCGTGTACGAGCCGGTGGTCCGGTTCGTGAGCGACACGGTGCCCGCGACGCTCGCCCTGCAGACGCTCGCCGGCCTCACCCTCGCCTGGCAGTGGCACCGGCGCGTCGCGCGCAATCCGCTCGGGCCCTCGCCGGCGCCGTTCCGCGAATTTCGCTTCGGCGACCATTGGGTGTGGGCGATCATCGTGGCGCTGCTGGGCTGGATCACGCCCGTCGTCGCCGGGCTCAAGCTGGCGGCGCTGAACCTCCTGGTCGTGCTCGGCGGCCTGTACCTGGTGCGCGGCATCGCGATCGTCGTCGCGTGCGCCGCGGCGTTCGGGATCGCCCCGGCGGCGCTGGTCATCGGCGCCGTGGTCGCGGCGGCGCTGGCGGTGCCATTACTGTTGCTGTTACCCGGCCTCGCGACCCTGGGCATCACCGACACGTGGCTCGAATTCCGGCGCCGCCTGAAGACTCGGGCCTGAACCGTCAGCGAAGAGGATGCGATGGAGATCATTCTGCGAGAAGACGTGCAGCATCTCGGGGCGGCGGGCGACGTCGTCAAGGTCAAGGACGGCTACGCCCGCAACTACCTCCTCCCCAAGGGCCTCGCCTACCCCGCCACCGAGGCCAATAAGAAGAAGATCGCGTACGAAGCCGCGCGCATCGCGCGGCAGCGCGCCGCCGAGCGGGGCGCCGCCGAAACCGAGGCGGCCAAGCTCGCCGACGTGCATCTCAGCTTTGCCGTCAAAGTCGGCGAGGAGGACAAGCTGTACGGCTCGGTCACGGCGGGCGACGTCCAGCGCAAGCTCGAAGAGCTGGGGATCCACGTGGACAAGCGCAAGGTGGACCTCCCCGAGCCGATCCGCGAGTTGGGCGACTTCCGGGTCGGGATCAAGGTCCACCCCGACGTCCGGCCCGAGATCCGGGTGAGCGTGGTGAAGGAGTAACCACGGAACAAACGGATGCGCCCGGCGCTATGAGTACGAGGGGGCGGGGCGCAGGGGGAGGCGGCCGTCCGGCGAAGCGGCCCGTCGTGCAGGCGCAGGCGGCGCTGCAACTCATCACCGAGGCGCTGCTCGACCGCAAGGCGGTCGACCCGCTGGTACTGGACCTCCGGGGACTCAGCGCTGCCACCGACTATTTCGTAATCGTTTCGGGAACGTCCGACGCCCACGTGCGGGGGATGGCGGACCATTTGATGACGGCGCTGGCGCCGCACGGGATTGCGCCACATCATGTGGAAGGCCTGGCGCAAGGGCGGTGGGTGTTGCTCGACTACGTGGACTTCGTGGTGCACGTGTTCCACCCTGAGCTGCGGGAGTTTTACCAGCTCGAGCGCCTGTGGGGCGACGCCCCGGTGCTCGCCGGGGGCACGCGCGACGACGGGCTGGACGACGGGTTGAAAGGATGATCCCCATGCGACGGATGGCAGCGGCGGTGGCGGCGGTGGCGCTCGCGGGTGCGACGCCGCTCGCGGCGCAGTACTTCGGGCAGAACAAAGTCCAATACCGAACCTTCGACTTCCGGATCATCCAGACCGAACATTTCGAGGTCTACTACTATCCCGCCGAGCGGGTGGCGGCGCTCGACGCGGCGCGCATGGCCGAGCGGTGGTACGCCCGCTTGTCGCGTGTGCTGCACCACGAATTCCAGGGCCGCAAGCCGATCATCTTGTACGCGTCTCAGTCCGACTTCCAGCAGACGAACGTCGTCGATGCCTCCGGTGAGGGCCTGGGCGGCGTCACCGAGTTCTTCAAGCACCGCATGGTGCTGCCGTTCACCGGCTCCTACGAGGAGCTGGAGCACGTGCTGGGTCACGAGATGGTGCACCAGTTCCAGTACGACGTCTTCAGCCGGGGGCGCATCGGGGCGGGGGTGCAGACGCTCGTCAACGTGAACCCACCGCTCTGGTTCATGGAAGGGATGGCCGAGTACCTGTCGCTCGGGCCCATCGACAATCACACGGCGATGTGGCTACGCGACGCGTCGCTTGAGGGCCACCTCCCCACGATCGAACAGCTGACCTACGACCCTCGGATCTTCCCCTATTACTTCGGGCACGCGGTCTGGGCGTACATCGGCGAGAAGTGGGGCGACGAAGTCATCGGGGAGATCCTCCAGGCCTCCACCGCTGGCGGAGTCGAGAATGCGTTCAAGCGGGCGCTTGGCCTCTCGCTCGACGATCTGTCGAGTGAATGGCGGGACGCGGTGCAGACCACATACCTGCCCCAGCTCGCCCAGCACTACCGCGCCCGCCACATCGCCCAGCCGCTCCTCACCCGGAAGCGCTCGGACGGCACGCTGCACATCGCGCCGGCGCTGTCGCCCGACGGCCGCGACATCGCTTACTTCAGCGAGCGGAAATCGTTCTTCGTGGACCTCTATCTCGCGGATGCCGAGACCGGTCGGGTGAAACGGCGGCTCACCAAGGCGACGTTGACCAACAACTACGAGAGCTTGCGGTTCATCAACTCCGCGGGATCATTTTCGCCGGACGGGCGCTACTTCGCGATCGCCGTGAAGCACAACGACAAAGACGACCTCGTCATCCTCGACGTCAAGAAGGACCAGGAGGTGCGTCGCATCACGGTGCCCCTGAACGGGTTGATCACGCCGAGCTGGTCGCCCGACGGCAAGCAGATCGTGTTCACGGGGTTCGACGGTGGGCTGTCCGACCTGTTCGTTGTGAATGCCGACGGCAGCAACTTGCACCGCCTCACCAACGACAAGTACGCCGACCTCCACCCCTCCTGGTCCCCGGACGGCAAGACCATCGCGTTCGCGACCGACCGCGGCCCGGCGACCGACTTCAACACACTGACCTTCGGCAACATGCGAATCGCCCTGTACCACTTGGACAACGGGGTGATCGACCTGCTCCCTCACACGGAGCACGGCAAGAACATCAACCCGCAGTGGGCGCCCGACGGGCGATCGATCGCCTTCGTCTCGGATCGGACGGGGATCAGCGACGTCTACCTCTACGACCTGGGCGACCACAACCTTTATCAGCTGACCGACCTCTTCACCGGTGCCGCCGGGTTCACGCCGCTCTCCCCCGTACTCTCGTGGGCGCGGCAGGCGGACCGGATGGCGTTCGCCTACTACGAGGAGGGTGAGTACAACGTCTACGCGGTAGACAACCCCCGGTCGCTGCGGCGCCAGCCCTACCAGGAGCCGGCGACGCCGCCGGTGACGTCGCTGCTCGCCGCGACGCGGCGCGACACCGCGCGGGCGTACGCCACGCCGGCGGGCGCGGCCAACCCCAGCGAACAGTCCCGGGGCGTCACGTCCGTGTACCGCTCCCCCACCGGGTTCCGCGCTTCGAGCGCGACCCCGCAACAGACCGACTCCACAAGCGGCACGACCGCGCTCAGCGTGCGCGCGCTGCTCGACTCGGCGACCGCGCTCCCCGATACCAGCGAGTTCACGTTCAAGGCGTATCACACGCGGTTCACGCCCGATTACGTGGCGCGGCCGACCATCGGGTACGAGCGGGATAACTTCGGGCGGGGCTTCTTCGGCGGCACGGCCATTTCGCTGTCGGACATGCTCGGCAATCATACGCTCGTCTTCGCGGGCGCCGTCAACGGGCGCCTCTCGGAAGCGCAGGTGCTGACGGCCTACATCAACCAGACGCACCGCTTGAGCTGGGCTACGGGTTTCACCCAGGAGCCGTACTACTTCTACGAGCCCACCACGCTCCAGAGCGACACCGGCGGCCTCTCGGTGCTCACCGTGGGGATCCGGCGCTTCGTGATTCGGGACGGTTTCGTCGAAGCCTATTATCCGTTCAGCCGCTTCAGCCGCGTGGAGCTCGGGCTGCACGCCGTCAACATCTCCGATGCCGTGCTGCAGCAGCAGTATCTGCTGGACCCGAACGGCTCCGTGCTGGCATTCTCAGACCTGCAGACGATCAGCAACCCGTCGATTAGCTACGTGTCGCCGTCGCTCTCGCTGGTGCACGACAACGCCCTGTTCGGCTATGTCGGTCCGTTCGCCGGCTCGCGCTTCCGCTTCCAGATCACGCCGAACGTCGGCGACTGGCGGTTCGTGGGCGGTCTCGCCGACTGGCGACGCTACTTCTTCGCCCGGCCGTTCACCCTCGCCGTCCGCGGGTTGTTCTTCGGCCGCTACGGCCGTGATGGCGACCAGTTCCCGGTGTTCCTCGGGAGCACCGAATTGATCCGCGGTTACACGGCGGGCTCACTCATCAACAACGAGTGCGCCAATTCGAGCGCGGCCGCGTCCAGCGGCAGCAGCACGGGCTGCACCGCGCTCGACCAGCTGATCGGCTCGCGCATCGCCGTGGCGAACGTGGAGCTGCGGTTCCCGCTCACCCGCAGCCTCGTGCTCGGCTTCCTGCCCGTGGGGCTCCCCCCGATCGAGGGCGCGCTCTTCTATGACGCGGGGCTGGCGTGGCAGTCGGGCGCGGTCATCAAGTGGCAGCGCGCCGCGGGGGATGACCCGGAGATCGTCCGGACGCCGCTGCGCAGCTGGGGCGGAGCGGTCCGCGTGAACCTGCTGGGGTTCGTGGTGCTGCGGTTCGACTACACCAAGCCGCTCGACCGGCTGCGCAACAAGGCCTATTGGACGGTGAGCCTCGGCCCAACGTTCTAACTCCGTATCGCTAAAACACTTGCGCTGGCCTCGCCGGTTGTCTATCTTGTCCGGCGAGGCCATTTGCTTACGCGTGGGTGGTTCTGCGTCCTCGCCTACCTGGCGCTAGGGGGCTGCCGGTCCCGAGCGCCCGCGCGCCCATCGTCTCAACAAAACACACCACAATCAGTTACGCGATCACACCTGGGCGATGCCCGCACCGCCGGCATGGCGCTGCGCGTCGTCGCCCGCGGCGGCACCCCACGGGCGTATCGCCTCCCGGACCTGGTCGAAGTCCCGAACGCCATTCATGGCCAGCTGCCCGCCGTCGCGAGCGTGATCGGGCTCGACCCCGAGTCCGAGTTCCTGTTCGTCATGACCGCGAAGCAGGACGTGTTGTCGCTCGACTTGGGGAGCGGGCGCGTCGACACCGTGGCGACGGGGATCGTGCAGGCGGCCCTCGGCCCGGACGGCACGTTGTACACGGTGGACGCGAAGCGACGCGTGGTATCGCTCGCGCGCCGGGTCCGCTTCGCCTGGCCCCAGCCGCTGGGCGGCGTGCCACGCGAGCTGTTCGGCGCCACCGACCAGCGCCTGGTCGCCGTGGATCCTCCCAAGCTGATCACCGCCGCGGCCGATCAACCCCCGACCAGCCGCACCATTCCCGCCGCCGGCGACGTGGCGGCGACGCGGTGGGGCGATCTCATCGCCGTCGCGAGCGATTCGGGCGTGCTGCTGATGGACGCGCTGGGGCGGCGGGAGCCGGCATTCGTCCGGCTCGAGGATCATCCGCGCGCCCTCGTGTTCTCGCCGTCCGGCCACCGCATCTACGTCGCGCGGCGCACCGAACCCGGCCTCGCCGTCATCGACCGCTACGACCGCAGCGAGATCGATGGCGTGGCGCTGCCTACACCGGCGACCACGATCCGTCTCGATCCGCTGGGACGGTGGCTCCTGGCGCGGCCCACGGTCGGGGACTCGGCGTGGATCGTCGACCTGCCGGTGAAGCGACTGGTGGGCTCGGTCGCGACCGGCTGGCGCGTGGATCTCCCTGCAATTGCCCCTGACGGCTCGCTGCTCGTGCGGCAGGGCGACGACGTCGCCGCGTACCGCCCCGATTCCCTGGTCGTGACGGGTCGGGTCAAGGGGGGCGGCGCCGATCAGTGGATCCTGACCGGTTGGCGACCCCGCGGGAGCTACCGCTCGGCATTCGCGGAGCCGTCGGTCCCGTCCGGTCAGCCGGGCGCGGGAGCAGGCGACTCGGCGGCCGTGGGGGAAGGGTTGCTGTACGTGCAGGTGTCCACGTCGCAGAACGAAGCCTGGTCGACCGAGATGGCCCAGCAGCTCAGTCGCGCGGGGTTGACCGCGCGGGTGCTCCCGCCGCACGGTCCCGACGACGGCTACCGTGTCGTACTGGGTCCGTACCCGACCCGCGCCCAGGCGGAGGCGATCGGACGGAAGCTCGGCCGGCCATACTGGATCTATCAGCCGACGCCATGAGCGCACGACCGCTGCCGCGTTCGCGCCTCGACAACCTGATCCCTCCGCTCGTCGACGGGCACGCGCTCGTCGCGCTCGTGCCCGCCACCGGGGACCTGAAATGGGCCACGGCGGCGGCCTGGGACGTGGCTCGCGCCGCGGCCCGGCACGGACGCCGCGTGGCGCTGGTCGACCTCTGGATCGAGGATCCCACGCTGCATGAGGTCGTGGGCCTCACGCCAGCCGAAGGGATCGTCGACGCGTTCGAGTACGGCGTGTCGCTCACCAAGGCGGCCCACGAGGTGGACCACGTCTTCTTCATCGCGGCCGGCGCGTACACCGCGCACCCGGGCGACGTGTTCGGACACGAGCGCTGGAAGAAGCTGCACGGCGGATTCCGCGTGGAGGGCGCGCTGCTGCTGCTCTATCTGTCGGCGGGCGCGCTCGCCCGGCTGTCGGCCGTGCCCGACGGGTTGATCGTGCTCTCGCCCGACGGCTTCGAGCCAGAGTCGTCGATCGGCCAGGGGATCAGCGCGGCGCTCGAGCGTGGCACGCCGTTGGTGGGCGTGGTGCGAGAGCGCTGGACCCCTGAGCCGGAGGTCCACGCCGCGACGCCGCCCGTGTCGCGTCCCGCGCGCCTGGCGCGCGCCGAGGGGCGGGCCGCGAGCCGCCGCGCCCGACCCGCGGTCGTCGCGGCGACGCTCATGGGGGGGGCGGCCGTGGGGTGGGTGCTGTTCGCCACCGGCGGGGAGTACATCCGGGCGAGCAGCGCTGAACACCGCGCCGCCACCCCGGCGCCTCCCCCCGCCCCGCTGCGGGCGCGGCCGACCCCCGTGCCGGCGCCTCGGCTCGACACCCTGCCCTGGACGGTTCAGCTCGCCGCCTACGCCAGCGCCGACAAGGCGCTCGCCCTGGCCGATCGCCTGGCGTCACGCGAGCATTTGGCCGCGTTCGTGACGCCGGTCGCGCTCGAGGGACGCCGGGGGGGAGGAGCCGCCGTCTGGTATCGCGTGCTGGCCGGCGCCTTCACCACTCGTGACTCGGCCGTCCTGGCCCGCGCCGCGCTGTGGGCGAACCGCGTGGCACCCAAGGGGCAAGGGGACCTGCTGCGGGCGCCGTACTCCTTCTCGCTGGCCCAGACCGGGCGCCCCGATCGCCTGCGCGCCCGGGGCATTCCGGCCGTGTCGTGGGGCGCCGACGGCGCCCTGCTCGTGGGCGCGTTCGAAACGCCCGACCAGGCGAGTGTCGCCGAGGCACAGCTCAAGCGCGCCCACGTCCGCGCCACTCTCGTGACCCGCACGAGGACCAAACCATGAGATTAACCCGACTCGAGCTGTCGGGCTTCAAGTCGTTTGCCGGGACGGTGGAGCTGCCGTTCGAGGCCGGTGTCACCGCGATCGTGGGCCCCAACGGTTGCGGCAAGTCGAACATCTCCGACGCCGTGCGGTGGGTGCTGGGCGAGCAGTCCCCCCGCCTGCTGCGCGGCGGGAAGATGGAGGACGTGATCTTCCAAGGCTCGACCGGCCGGCGCCCGGTGAACGTGACGGAGGTGTCGCTCGTCTTCGACAACTCCGACGGCACCCTACCGCTCGCCTACCAAGAGGTGCTCGTCACCCGCCGCTTGTCCCGTTCCGGTCAGAGCGAATACCTCCTCAACCGCTCGCCGGTGCGCCTGCGCGATATCCAGGATCTGCTGCGCGGCACCGGCCTCGGCGCGGACGCGGCGGTCGTGATGGAGGCCCGCATGATCGAGGCGCTGCTCTCCGAGAAAGCCGAGGAGCGGCGGGCCTTGTTCGAGGAGGCGGCGGGGATCGGGCTGTACCGCGACCGCAAGAAGAGCACCGAGCGGCGGCTCGAAGAGACGACGGCGGATATGGCGCGCCTCGATGACCTGATCGGCGAGGTGCAAACGCAAGTGCGCTCGCTCGCGCGGCAGCGCGGCAAGGCGGAGCGGTACGGCAAGATGATCGAGGAGCGCTTCGGGATCGCGCTGACGCTCGTGCGGCGCGAGCTCGAGGATCTCGACATCGCGCTGGGCCGGCTGGGCCAGCGCGCGGGGGACCTGGCCGCGGCGTTGCCGGCGGAGCGCACGCGGCTGGCGGAGGCCGAGCGAGAGCGAGAGGCGCGGGTGCAGGCGCGGCATTCCGCGGAAGCGCGCCGCACCGAGGTGGAGCGGCATCTGGGGGACGCGAAGCTCGAGGTCGGGCGCCTCGAGGGCGATCTCGCCTTGGCCGCCGAGCGGTTGCGCAACGCGGGCCAGCGACGTGCCACCGCCGATATGCGCCGCGAGCAAGAGGACGCGCGGGCGGCCCAGGCGGAGCGCGAGCAAGCCGCCGCGGCGGCGGAGTGCGCGGCCGCCGAGCGCGACCTGGCGACGGTGCAGCATGAGCTGACCGGCCGCAGCACGCTGGAGCAAGAGGGCCGTGACGGCCTGGTGGCGCAGCGCACGGCCGTACGCGAGCTCGAGGAGGATTTGCAGCGGCGGGCGGAGGCGTTCCGGGCGCTCGAAGGGGAGCGCGCCGCGCTCGAGCGGGAGCGGGGGGAACTGGGCCAGCAGCTCGCCCAGGCCTCCGGCGAGCGCGCCGCCCGCGCGGAGGCGGAGTGGGCCGCGACCGCCCAGGTGACGGCGCGGGCACGAGAGGCAGCGGCCCGGGCGCTGGCGGCGGCGCAGGCGGCGGAGGGGTTGGAGCGGACGCGGAGTCGGGTGGCCGAACTCAAGGAGCAGGAAACGCACGACCGCGCCGCGCAGCGCCAGGCCGATGAGGCGCTCGCCCAGGTGAGCGCGCGGCGGGACGCGCTCGCCGAGCTCGAGCACCAGCGGGTCGGCCTCGCCCCGGCCGCCCAGGCGCTGCTCCGGGACAAGGCGCAGTTCGGCGACGTGGTGTTGGGGCCGCTGTCGGATTTCGTACGCACGACTCGCCGTGACGCCCAGCTCGCCGAGCAGCTGCTGGGGGAGTGGTTGCAGGCCGTGCTGGTCCGCGACGATGCCGCCGTGGAGGCGGTGCGCCAATGGCACCAGCGCACCGAGCCGGGGCCGCTGGTGCTGTTGCCCTGCGCGCCCGGTCCGCGCCGCGCAGCCGACGGGCACCCGCTGGCCGACGAGTTGCGCGTGGACGGGCCGGCGGCGGCGTGGGTGCGCGCGCTGCTCGCCGGTCACGAAGTGCTCGACGGCGGGCGGGCGCTGCGCCGCGCGAACGGCGCGGTGTACCTCGCCGGCGCCGCGGCCGGGGGCCCGCTCGAGCGGCGCGCGGAGCTCGAGGCGCTCGGGCACGAGCTGGAGGAGGCGGAGACACGTCGCGCGACGGCGGCGACGGCGCTGCAGCGCACCCTCAGCGGGCTGGCCACGGCGGAAGCCGAGTTCGCCGCCGCGGGCGCGACGGCGGAGCAGGCCCGCGCGCAAGAGCTCGAGGCGGGCGCGTTGCAGGGCGACGCCGAGCGCGCGGCGGCCCACACGCAGCGCGAGGCGGCGGACGCGACGGTGCAGGTCGACCGGCTGTCGAGCCGGCTGGCGGAGGTGGAAGCCCGCCTTGCAACCGTGCACGCCGAGCTCGAGCGTCACGAAGTCGAGCGGGTGCGGCTGGACGAGCGCCTCGGCGCCGAGCGCGCCCGGCTGGTAGAGCTGGAGGCGCAGCAGGAGGCGGCGCGCGAGCAACGGGTGCACTGGCAGGTCGAGGCCGCGCAAGTCGACGCCCATCTCGCGGCGGCCCGTGCCCGTGCCGAGCGGGCCGGCGCGGACGCGGCGGAGGCGCACCACCAGAGCGCCAACCTGGCCGAGGAGATGGGGACCATCGACCACGATGTCGCGACCCAGACCGCGCAGCAAAGCGAGTGGACCGACGCCCTCGAGGAGCGTCGTCTCGCGCTGGGCGCGCTCGACAGCGCGGCCGAGGAGGCCGCGGCGGGCGTCGCGGAGGCCGACGCGCGGCTCGCGGAGGCGGAGGCGGCGCTCGAAGTGGCCCGCAAGGGCCTCGACGTGCTCGGCGCGGAAGAGCACAAGCTCGAGGTCGAGCGCACCGAAATCCTGGGCCGCAAGCGCGGGCTCGTGGAGCGCGTCGAGGCCGAATGGCGCAAGCCGCTGGAGCAGCTGCTGGCCGCCGCGCCCGAAGTGCCCGGCGACATCGCCTGGCTGCGCCAGGAAGACGACCGACTCAGATCCGCGATCGACGACGTGGGCCCGGTCAATGCGCTGGCGGTGGAAGAGCACGGCGAGGAAACGAAGCGCCTCGAGTTCCTGATGACCCAGCGGGACGACCTCGTGGCCGCGCGCCAGTCGCTGCAGCAGGCGGCGCGGGAGATCGATCAAACCGCCAAGGGCATGTTCCTGGAGTCGTTCGCGAAGGTGCGCGAGCACTTCCGCACGGTGTTCCAGACCCTGTTCGGCGGCGGCGAATGCGACGTCCGGCTCGCGAATGAGGACGAGCCGCTCGAGAGCGAGATCGAGATCCACGCGGCGCCGCGCGGCAAGCGGACGCAGCGCATCCACCTGCTCTCCTCGGGGGAGCGCACGCTGGTCGCCGTCTCGCTGCTGTTCGCCATCTTCCTCACCAAACCGAGCCCGTTCTGTCTGCTCGACGAAGTGGACGCGCCGCTGGATGACGCCAACGTGGGCCGCTACGTCCGGCTGCTCGCCGAATTCAAGGATCAGACGCAGTTCATCGTCATCACTCACAACCCCCGCACCATGCAGGCGGCCGATGCCGTGTACGGCGTCACGATGCAGGAGCCCGGGGTCTCGACCATCGTGGGCGTGCGCCTGGGCCAAATGGAACCGGCGTAATCCGCGTGGCACGGTCCCTCCGGGCCGCTGCGCTCTTCGCCCTCGCCTTCCCGGCCGGCCTCGTAGCGCAGCGGCCCGCCGTGTCTCCGGTCCTGACGCGCCTGTGGCAGCGGGACACGACGCTCACCGTGTGGCTGTTCGTGCGTTCCGACGTCCCGCTGGCGCGGGCGGCGGCGAGCGCCTCCGCCGCGGGCGTGCGCGTCCGCGTCCACAGCCGCTGGCTGCACGCGCTCGGCGCGGATGCGCCGACGACGGCCCTGCGGCAGCTGGCGCGCGACGCGCTGCTGCGCCGCATCCAGCCAGCGGGACGGTGGCGCCTCCGGCCGGGACCGGATGCGGCCCTGGCCGCCGGGGCCGCCGCCGACACCTGCCCCGCGGGGGGCGACCCGACGTACGGACCCTCCGAGATGCCGTACCGGCGGCTCGACCTGCGCCCCCTCGCCGACGCGGGCTATGACGCGAGCGGCGTGCGCGTCGCCATCCTCGACGGTGGATTCAATACCGCGGATCCGGCATTCGCGGGCGTCACGGTGGCGGCGCAACACGACTTCGTGTTCGGCGATTCCGTGGTGCGGGACGAGCCGAACGATCAAGCGGGTGCGCAGTTCCACGGCACGGCAGTGTGGTCGCTCTTCGCAGGGCGCGTCCCCGGCCGGCTGCGCGGGATCGCGCCCGGCGCGGCATACCTGCTGGCGAAGACCGAGGACGTGCGAACCGAGACCCGGATCGAGGAGCTGAACTACGTACAGGCGCTCGAATGGGCCGATTCGATCGGCGTCGACATCGTGTCGTCGAGCCTCGGCTATCTCCGGTTCGACGACGGCTTCACCTACACGCCCGCGGACCTGAACGGCCACGTGGCGGTGACGACCGTGGCGGCGGAGAGCGCCGCCGCCCACGGCATTCTCGTCCTGACCGCGGCCGGAAACGCGGGTCCCGGCTTCCGGACCCTGGTCACGCCGGGCGATGCCGACTCGGTGATCACGGTCGGCGCCGAGGACTCGCTCGGCACGCTGGCCGGGTTCTCGTCCCGCGGGCCGACGGCGGACGGCCGTCCGAAGCCGGACCTCACGGCCCCCGGGGTGCTGGTATGTGCGTTGAACGGCCCCAACACCGTGCGCCGGTTGAACGGCACGTCGTTCGCGACGCCGTTGGTCGCCGCCGCGACGGCGCTGCTGAAGCAGCTCCACCCGGCGCTCGGACCCGGAGCGCTCCGCCGGGCGCTCGCCCGGTACGCGGAGAATCGGGCAGCACCGGACAGCCTGCGGGGCTGGGGCCGCCCCGACGTGGCGGCCAGCGCCGTGTTCCCGACCGGCGTCACGCCGCTCACGCCAGCCGGACCGGTGCTGGCGTCGATCACACCGTACTTCTCGTGGTCGGTGGACGTGCCGCCGCCCTTTGCCGCCCCGATCACCTATCGGCTCCGGATCGCGCGGGACTCAGGCCTCAGGTACGTCACCGTCGATACGCTGACCGGCGCTACGAGCTACACGTTGCGCCGGCCGCTCAAGCCGGGACGGCCGCTGTTCTGGCAGGTGGACGCCACGGCCGCCACGGGGGCCACGGCGAGCTCGGAAGTCGTGGGCCCCCGGGTGGTCCCGCCCTGGGCCACCCTCACGTCCTTCTCGGCGCCGGGCGGCTTGAACACCGCGGACCCGCAGCCGACCTTCACGTGGCGCTCGCCCGCGGTGAGCGCGCCCCCCGGACCGTTCACCTACGACTTCACGGTGCGGCGGGCCGGGGCCGCGTTCGCCGCCGTCGCCGAATTCAGCGTCGCGGGCTTGAGCGATACCACATTCCAGCTGCCGCGACCGCTGGAGCGCGATGCCGCCTATGTGTGGTCGCTGGTGGTGCACGCGGGCCCCGACACGAGCCTGGTACGGAGCCAGGGCGTCTTCATGGTGGTCGACGGGTCGATTCCCCCGACCACGCTCCTGTACCAGAACTTCCCGAACCCGTTCCCCGCCGCGGGACGGGATTCGACGTGCCTCTGGTTCGATCTCGCGATCCCCGCGGTGGTGGAGCTCGCGGTGCTCGACTTGCGCGGCAACGCGGTGCGACGTTTCGTGCCGGGGCCCGACTTCCCCGGGATTCTTCCGGCGGGCCGCTACGGACGCAGCGGACCCGGAGGCCCCACCTGCGATGCGCGGCTCATGTGGGACGGCCGCGCCGACGACGGGCGGGAACTGCCACCGGGTGTCTATCTGTACAAGTTCCGGGCAGGGGGGGTAATTCAGTTCAGGCGAATCGTCTTCCGGGGGAGGGGCCGCTGAGCGTCATGGAACTGGTCACCGTGGGAACGGGGACGGTCGCCCCGTCCGCAACTCGCACCGCGGCGTGTCACTGGGTGAGCCGGGGCGCGCTGAAGATCCTGCTCGATTGCGGCGCGGGAGCGCTGCACCGGCTCGCGGAGTTCGGGCTGCCGTGGCACGAGGTCACGCACGTCGTGCTGTCGCATTTCCATCCCGACCACTGGGGTGAGCTGCCGATGCTGGTGTACGCCCTCAAGTACACCAGCGTGCCGGCGCGGCGTGAGCCGCTCGTCATTCTCGGGCCCCCGGGCGTCGTGCGACTCGTCAAGGCCCTGGCTCCGGGATACGGCGAGTGGCTGCTCGATCCGGGATTCCCGATCGGCATCCTCGACGTGCGGGATGGCGAGCCGTTTCCGCTCGACGCAGACGTGAACCTCGAGACGTTTCCCGTGCCCCACACGCCCGAGAGCGTGGCCCTGGCCCTGGCGGCGCCGGAGGGGCGGCTCGTGTACACCGGCGACACCGGCCCCTCGAGCAAGCTCGCCCAGTGGGCGACGGGCGCCGACTTGTTGCTGGCCGAATGCTCGCTCCCCGAAGAGATGGCGATGGACAGTCATCTTACGCCGGAGCGCGCCGGCGACCTGGCCCGCGAAGCGGGGGCGCGCCGGCTCGTCTTGACGCACTTCTATCCTCCGGTAGAAACTTCGGACCCGGCACGAGCCGCCGGAGCGCGGTTCAAGGGGCCGATCGCGGCCGCCCGCGACGGAGATCGGTTTGTCATTGGAGGAGCGTGAGGTGTGCTGATCGTCATGCGGCACGGCGCCACCGATGCGGAGATCCAGCGCGTCGTCGCCGTCATCGAGGAGCTGGGATACAAGGCGCAACCGATGCCGGGGGCGCAGCGGACCGCCGTCGGCCTGGTGGGCAACGACGGGCGCGTGGACGCATCGCGGCTCGAGGCGCTCCCGGGCGTCCAGGAGATCATCCACGTCTCGCGGCCATACAAGCAGGTGAGCCGCGAGTGGAAGAGCGAGAACACGCTCGTCCGTCTGCCCGGGGGCGTGGCGGTCGGAGGCACGGAAGTGGTGGCGATCGCCGGGCCGTGCTCGGTGGAGTCGGAGCGTCAGATCCTCGAGGCGGCGCGTCAGGTGCGCGAGGCGGGAGCGGTGATCCTGCGCGGCGGCGCGTGGAAGCCGCGCACCTCGCCCTATGCGTTCCAGGGGCTCGGCCTGCCCGGTCTCAAGCTGCTCGCCAAGGCCCGCGAAGAAACGGGGTTGTTGATCTGCACCGAGGCCATGGACCCTGAGGGCGTGGGCTACGTCGCCGAGGTGGCCGACATCATCCAGATCGGCGCCCGGAACATGCAGAACTTTTCGTTGCTCAAGGCGGCGGGCCGGGCCAAGAAGCCGGTGCTCCTCAAGCGCGGGATGTCGGCCACGATCGAAGAGCTGCTCCTGTCGGCGGAATACCTCCTCGCCGAAGGCAATCACGCCGTGATCCTGTGCGAGCGGGGCATCCGCGGCTTCGACACGGCGACCCGCAACGTCTTCGACCTGACGGCCATTCCCGTGGTGCACAACTTGTCGCACCTCCCGATCGTCGCCGACCCGTCGCACGGCACGGGGCTGCGAGACAAGGTGATCCCGATGGCGCGGGCCGCGGTCGCGGCCGGGGCGGACGGCATCATCGTCGAGGTCCATCCCCATCCCGACCAGGCGCTGTCGGACGGCGCCCAGTCGCTGTTCCCCGATCAGTTCGCGCAGCTGATGCGCGAGGTCCGCGTCATCGCAGAGGTGATCGGGCGGCGGGTCGCGGAGCCGGCGTCGGTGGGCGCATGACCGTCGGACGGTCGGACGGTCGGACGGTCGGACGGCTTGCTGCGGCGCTCGCCTTGCTGTCCGGCAGTCCGACCGTCCGACAGTCCGACGATCCCTGGCCCGTCCTCGACCACGCGAGCCAAACTTACCAGACGATCAGCACCCTCACCGCCGACTTTGTCCAGATCATCCTCAACCCGATGATCGGCAGTCCCGACACGACCCGCGGCAGGCTGTACCAGATGCGGCCCAGCCGCTTCGCGATGCACTTCACCAGCCCCAAGGGCGATCGCATCGTGGCGGACGGCCGCTACCTGTGGCTTTATACGCCGAGCACCACGCCGGGCCAGGTGATCCGGTCACGCATCCCCGACGTGGGCACGACCGGGCCGAACCTGATCGGCCAGTTCGTGGAGCATCCGCACGAGCGCTACGACGCGCGCTATGTCCGGGTGGACTCGCTCGGCGGCAGGACGGCGGACCTGATCGCGCTCACGCCCAAGGAGCGCGATCAACCGTACCGCGCAGCGGTGATCTGGGTCGACCGCGAGGACGGACTGGTACGGCGCATCGAGATCACGGAAACGGGGGGGCAGCAGCGGACGGTGCTGCTCGACAAGCTCCAGGTGAATCGCGGCGCCCCGGGCCGGGAGTTCACGTTTTCGCCCCCGGCCGGAGTACGAGTGGTAGATCAGTAGCGAGGGCGTCGGCGACGCGCGCCGCCGTCGCCTCGGCCATGCCCCGTTTCTCGGCGAGCTCGAGCGCGACCCTCCCCAGCGCCCGGTACAACAGGGCGTCGTCCTTGGTGAGCGATTCGAGGTGGCGCCGGATCGTGGCATCGTCGCCGCGCACCACCGGACCCGTCAGCGCGTCCGTGGGCTGCTGGTGCAGCAGATTCTCCAGCGTGCCCTCGACCAGCGGCCGCAACGCCTGCCATGCCTCGGCGTCGCTCAGACCCGCGTGCCGCAGCAACCGCTGGGCGACCGCCTCCACCACCACGAAGTAGTTGGACGCGAACACGGCGCCCGCGTGGTAGATCGCCTTGGCCTTCCCGGTGAGGCGGAACGGGCGCATGCCCAGCGCACGGGCGATGCGCTCGGCCGCGTCGAGCGCCCGCGGCATGCCCTCCACGGCGGCCCAGGCGCCCTTGAGGCGCTCGGGCGCGCGCTCCGGATCGGAGATCGTCTGCAACGGGTGGAGCGACCCCAGCGCGGCGCGGGACGGGACAAGGGGAGCCAGCGCCTCCTGGCCCTGCGCGCCGGACAGGTGGAGGACCACGTGCTCCGGCCGGACGCCGCCGCGCGCGAGCGCCTCCGCCAGCGGCCGGATCGCGTCGTCGCGCACCGCAAGAATGACGACGCCCGCCTGGGCGAGCCAGGCGGGCGGCGGAGCAGCGTCGGCGGCGCCGACGGTGAGCTCGAGCGGATCCGGGATCGCCCGTTTGCGCCGGCCGTACAAGCGGACGAGGTACCCGGCGCGCGCCAGCGCCAGCGCGAGGCCGACGCCGGCCCGTCCCGGCCCGATGATCCCGACCGCGGAATCGGTGGTGATCGGCCGCCCGCCCACCTAGTTCCGCGGGTTCGCGGGAATCTTGGCGGGTGCGAGGGTGAGCAGGTCCTGCGGCGACCGGGCGCGGCGCGCCAGGGCGAGCGCCGCCTGCACCTGGTGGTCCTCCGCCAAGCGGCGGCGCACCTCGGCCGGGCGACCGAACACGTAGCGCGCCGCTTCGTTGCCGAGCTCGTGGGCGATCAGCGTGCGCGCCCCGGCGGCGACGCTGTCGGGAACGCCCGCGCCGCGGGCACGGAGCCGACGCAGCACCTCCGCCACCATGTCGTCCCCCACGGTGAACGCGGGGTCAGTCACCCGGCCCGACCCCTTGAGCTCGAGCGAGTACGTGGACAGGACGTCCCGGAACACCGGAATCTTGTCGCCCACTGCCTTCATGTAATTCCGCTCCACGGTCGTGAAGGTGTCCGGGCCGACGAACAGATCGGGCCGAATCCCGCCGCCGCCCACCACGGCGCGGCCCCGGTCCGTGTGGAACACCGGCGCGGAATCGACCTTGGTCGTATCGCGGCCCAGCTCCGCCGCGACGACCTGCGCCTCCTGATCGGCTTCGTTCTTGCTCTTTCGCTGGATCGTGCGGCCGCTCGGCGTGTACCAGCGCGCCGTCGTCAGCTTGAGGGCCGTCTCCGGCGTGAGCTGCCAGAGCGACTGCACCAGTCCCTTCCCGAACGTCGGCGTCCCCACCACGAGCGCGCGATCGTGGTCCTGGAGCGCGCCCGTGATGATCTCGGCGGCGCTCGCCGTGCTCCCGTTCACGAGCACGACGATCGGCAGGGCGGCCCAGGGCTGGGGCTTGGTGTCCTTGAACGAGCGCGTGATGTTGGGCGCCCGGCCCCGCGTCGAGACGACCTCCTGACCGGGATCGAGGAACAGCTCGCTGACGGCCACCCCTTGATCGAGCAGCCCGCCCGGGTTGTACCGCAGATCCAGGATGAGCGACTTAGCGACTTCATGCCCTTCTGCACCAGACTGTCCACGGCGTGGGTCAGCTCCGCCGCCGAGGTCTCGCTCACGGGGCTCAACTGGACGAACCCGACCTTGTCATCGAGCAGCATCGCGACCTGGACGGAGCGGATGTGGATCGTGGCGCGGGTCAACTTGAAGACGATGGGCTGCTCCACCCCGACGCGGCGCACCCGCAGCTCGACCTTCGTGCTCGGCTCACCGCGCAGCTCCTTGACCGCCTGGTCGTTCTTCCAGCCCTCGGTGGACCGCCCGTCGAGCGCGATGATCCGGTCGCCCGGCTCGACGCCGGCCCGCCACGCGGGCGTGTCGGGGAGCGGCGCGATCACCGTGATCCAGCCGTCGCGCACGTCGATCTGGATGCCGAGCCCGCCGTAGTTGCCGGTGGTCGCTTCGGACAGGGCGCGGAAGTCGTCCCGTTTCAGGAACACCGAATACGGATCGTGCAGCTGGTCGAGCATGCCGTCGATCGCCATCTGGTAGAGCTGGCGCTCGTCGAGCGAGTCGACGTAGTAATCGGCCACGTGCGCGAGCACGTCCTCGAACAGCCGGGCCTGCTGGTACACGGACCCTTCCGGCGCCGCCTCGCGCTGCAGCAGCCAGCCACTCGTCGCGAGCGCGACGCCGGAGACGACGGCGACTACCAGGATCTTTCGGAGCTTCATGAGACGCCTCGCGTTGAGAGTGCGGTCACCGTCATGACTTCGCGCCACGCCGCATCCTGCACGACTTTCTTGGACTGGGCGGCATCGATGTGGACCACCCCCGGACCTCGGGCGGTGCGGTACGCCTCGAGCACACGCCGGTGGAACGCATCATCCTGTCGCTCGATCCGGTCCTGCACCTTGCGTGCCGCCCGCTGCCGCTCGCGGCCGACGGCCACAGGGACGTCGAGCACCAGCGTCAGATCCGGAACGAGACCGCCGGTGGCCAAGTGGTTGGCCCGCACTACTTCATCGTATGGTAACCCGCCGCCGGCCACCTGGTAGGCCATGGTGGACAGCTCGAACCGGTCCGCGAGCACCACCTGACCGGCCTCGAGTGCCGGGCGGATCACGGTACGCACGACGTGGGCCCGCGCCGCCAGGAACAGGAACAACTCCTCGGCGGGCGCCAGTTCCTGCGGGAAATGCAGCACCACTTTGCGCGCCGCTTCCGCCACGGGCGTGCCGCCCGGTTCTCGTACGGTCACGACCGGCCGGCCCTCGCCCTGAAAGCGCGTCGCGAGCCAGCGCGCCAGCGTCGACTTCCCCGCCCCCTCAGGCCCTTCCACGACGATGAACGTCATCCCAGCGTGATGATCGGGCTCGCGGCCCCCTGCTTCATGCCTTCGTAGATGCGCGCGTTCACCTTGGCCATGAGCTTTTCGAAGTTCGCCTGCGCGGCCACGACCTGCTGATACACCGCATTTGACTGGACGCTCTGGAGCGCGCGATCGTACTGCTCGACCTGCTCGCGCGCGGGCTCCCGGCTCTCTTGCGCCGCGCGTTCGATGTCCTGGGCGATCCGCTCGACCTCGGCCAGGAGCTTTTTGCAGGTCGCGTCCTCCTTCATCCGGTCGCTCGCCCGGACCAGCGTCTTGTACTCCTCGCTCTGCCCCAGCAGCCGGCCGAGCTCCTGCGCCTTCTGGTCGATCACGCCTCCTCCTTGGCAAAGGCCAGCAAGAACCGCGGCCGCCCGAACAGGTCTTCGTGGACGGCGACGCGATCCCAGCCGTAGCCGAGCGCCAGCGCCCGCACCGGCTCGGCGCGCCGTTCGTCGATCTCGACGGCCAGCAGCCCCTGCGGCACCAGGCAGGCGGCCGCACCCGCGAGCAACGCCCGGGTGGCGTCGAGCCCATCGACCCCGCTCACGAGCGCCTCGCGCGGCTCGAAGTCGCGCACGGCCGGATCGAGCGCGGCGTACTCGGCCGCGGTGAGGTACGGCGGGTTCGCCACGATCGCCTGGCAGCGCCCGCCGGCGAGCGGGGCCAGGAGGTCCCCCTCCCGGACGTCGACCGGCACACGGGGGCGAACGAGGGCGACGTTCTCCCGTGCCAACGCGGCGGCTGTGGCCGACCGCTCGACCGCGATCACTCGCTCGAACTCGCCCTCCGTGGCCAACGCGAGCGCGATGCACCCGCACCCTGTGCCGATATCGGCCACGGCGCCGCCCTTCGCCCTTCCCCCTTCCCCGGCCGTTCCCCGAGTCCACCGCAACACCAGATCGACCAGCCCCTCGGTTTCCGGTCTGGGGATCAGCGCCCGGGGGTCGAGCTTCAGGTCGAGCGTGCGGAAGCCCACACGTCCCACCGCGTACGCGAACGGGACGCCGCGCGCGCGGCGGGCGACGGCCTCCCCAAACCGCGCGACCAGCTCCGGCGGGGGCGACTCCTCGCGCGAGAGCCACACGTCGCCCGGCTTTTTCCCGGCGATGGCCGCCCACAGCGCGGTCGTTTCGCGGCGCGGGTTCGGCAGCCCGGCATCGGCCAGCCACTGGCCCGCCTGGGCGAGCGCCGCCGCGATGGACGGGCTTGGCGCCACGCGCTCAGGCACTGAGGCGCTCCTTTTCTCCGGCCAACCGGAGCGCGTTGATCAGGTCATCGAGGTCGCCGTCCAGCACCTCGGTCAAGTTGTGAACGCTGTAATGGATGCGGTGATCGGTGACGCGGTTCTGGGGGAAGTTGTACGTGCGGATCTTTTGCGATCGGTCGCCCGTGCCGACCTGAGCGCGACGCTCCCGGGCGCGCGCGGCTTCTTGTTCGGCCAACATGCGGTCGAGCAGCCGCGCCCGCAGTACCTCCAGCGCCTTGACCTTGTTCTGCAACTGGCTCTTCTGGTCCTGGCACTGCACGACAAGATTGGTCGGCAGGTGCGTGACGCGCACCGCACTGTCGGTGGTGTTGACGCTCTGACCACCCGGGCCGCCCGAGCGGAACACGTCGATGCGCAGGTCCTTCTCCTCGATCTTCACGTCCACCTCTTCCGCTTCGGGGAGCACCGCCACCGTAGCCGCCGACGTGTGGATGCGCCCCTGCGCCTCGGTCACCGGGACGCGCTGCACGCGGTGCACGCCGGACTCGTAGCGCAGCCTCCCGTACGCCCCCGGGCCGCGGGCCGCGAAGATGGCCTCCTTCAGACCGCCCAGGTTGCCCTCGGAGAGTGACACCACTTCGATCTTCCAGCCGCGCCGCTCGCCGAAGCGCGTGTACATCCGGAACAGGGCGGCGGCGAACAACGCGGCCTCGTCCCCGCCCGTGCCGGCGCGGATCTCGACGATGGCGTCGCGGTCGGCCATGGGATCGACGGGGGTGAGCTGCTCGGCAAGCTGGCGCTCCAACCGTTCCACCTCGGGGCGCAACCGCTCGGCGTCGGCCCGGGCGAGCTGCGCCAGCTCCTGGTCCCGGTCATGCGCCATCTCGCGCGCCTCGCCCAGCTCGCGCTCGAGCCGGGTGAGCCGCTCGTGGGTCTGGCGAATGGCGTCCAGCCGCGCGTGTTCGCGACCGAGCTCTCGCAGCTTGGCCGGATTCCGCGCGGTCTCGGGGTCGGCCAGGGCTCGGGCGACCTCCTCCGCCCGCGCGAGCGCCTGGCGGAGTCGGGCCTCCATGCGTTAGCCCGGAGTCTTGTCCGTGGCGTATCTCTGGCGGAACCGCTCCACACGCCCGGCCGTATCCACGAGCTTCTGCTTGCCGGTATAGTACGGGTGGCACTTGGCGCAGATCTCGACGTGGATCACGGGGACCGTGGACCGCGTCACGAAGCTGTTGCCGCAGGCGCACTGGACTTGGGCACGCCGGTAGGCGGGGTGAATCCCGGGTTTCACTGCACTGTATCCTTGCTCGATGTTTTCGGACGACACGCAGTCTGGAAATATAACTGGCATCATAAGTTGGCGGCAAGACGCCACATTGACACCGGGCACCTCACCACGTAAGCTTGCCCCACCATCAGCCCTCCAGCCCCAGGGGACGCCCGCGTGTCGGTAACGGCCATCCTCCAGAAGGTGCCGCTGTTCGGCCAACTCTCCCCTGCCGAGCTCGATCGGGTGGCCGAGATCACCCGCGAGCGTAGCTACCCGCGCAACTCCGTGATTCTGTTCGAGGACGACCCCGGTGATGCGCTGTACGTGGTGGCCAAGGGGCAGGTCAAGGTGGTGCTCATCGGGGAGGACGGGCGCGAGGTGATCCTCTCCGTGCTGAGCGAGGGGGACTTCTTCGGCGAGATGTCCCTCATCGACGAAGAGCCGCGCTCGGCACACGTGATCGCGATGGAGGACGCCAACCTCCTCGTGATCCGCCGCGAGGACTTCCAGAGCATCCTGCAGCAGTCGCCCGGGATCGCGATGGGGTTGTTGCGGGAACTGTCGCGCCGGCTGCGCCGTGTGGACGAGAAGGTGGGGAGCCTCGTGCTCCTCGACGTCAACGGCCGGGTGGCCCAGCTGCTCCTCGACCTCGCCGACGAAGCCGGCTCGACCCGCATCACTCGCCGCCTCACCCACCACACGATCGCCCAGATGATCGGCTCGAGCCGCGAGACGGTGAGTCGCACCATGCGCGAGCTGGTCGAGAAGGGCTACATCGAGATCAGCCGCCGCGAGATCCTGATCCGCGATCGCGCTGCGTTGGAGGCCTCGGCCGGGCGGTCCTGAGACCGCCGCCCTCGGGTGAGTTGGGTCACGGGGTCCGGGTGAGCCGGCGGCTTGTTCTACGTGCTGGATTTTCCATAACTTAGCCCTAGGTGCGGCGTGCCGGGAGCGATGGCCTACACGGTGACGTTTTGGGGAACGCGCGGGTCGATCCCCACCCCGGGGGCCCACACCGCACGCTATGGCGGCAACACGCCGTGCGTAGCCGTGGAGGGCGCCGGGGGTCAGCTCGTGATCCTCGACGCCGGTACGGGCATCCGTCCGCTGGGGCTCAAGCTCGCCGAGCGTGACAACGGCGCCGTGCAGGCCGAGATCCTGCTCTCGCACGCGCATTGGGATCACATCCAGGGGCTGCCGCACTTCAAGCCGTTCTTCTCGCCGGGCAACGCCGTGCGGATCTGGGGCTCGCGCCAGGGGACCACGTCACTCGAGGCGATCCTGCGGCAGCAAATGGATCCGGCGGTGTTCCCCGTCCCCCTCGATGCCCTGTCGGCCAAGCTCACGGTACGACAGGTCGAGCCGGGTGGCGGGGAGTTCACAGTGGGCGCGTTCCGCGTGCGCGCCATGCGGCTGCGGCACCCCGGCACGACGCTGGGGTATCGCCTGACGCCGGCCGGGGGGGGCGCGAGTATGGCGTACGTGACCGACAACGAGCTGGGCTCGGGGGGGCATTACGACACGCCGGCGTCGTGGCGCAACGACTTCATCGCCTTCCTCGCGAACACGGAGCTCCTGATTCACGACGCGATGTACACGCCCCAGGAGCTCGAGCAGCACCGCGGCTGGGGCCATTCGACCTTCGAGGAGGCGGTAACACTGGCGGCGGACGCCCGGGTGCCACGCCTCGTGCTGTTCCACCACGAGCCGGAACACGGCGATGCCGAGGTGGACGGCATGCTCGCCGCGGCCCGCCGGGCCGCCACGGGACGCGGCACGCCGGCGGAGGTGCTCGCGGCACAAGAAGGAACGAGCCTGACCCTCTGATTCGAGGAGTACGCCATGCTGGCACGTTCGATCGTTGCGCTCGGGGCCGCCGTGCTGCTGTGGCCCGCCGTCGCGGGCCCGGGAGGCCAGGCCTACGGACAGGACACCCGTCCGGGGATCGCCGTCTTTCCGTTCGACAACGGCGGCTCCTACGGGCAGGAGAAGGACAATTTCGACGCGCTCCAGAAGGGGATCGCGGGATTGATGATCTCCGATCTCGCCGCCAACGCCGCCGTGCGGGTGGTCGAGCGGGACCAGCTGCAGAAGCTGCTCGACGAGCAGAACCTGGGCGCGGCGGGGGCGGGGGGCCCGGGGCGGGTGGATCCCCAGACCGCGGCGAAGATCGGCAAGCTGGTCGGGGCGCGGTACGTCGTCACGGGCGTCTTCGTCGATTTTTACGGGGATTTCCGGCTCGACGCCCGGCTCATCAACGTCGAGACGAGCGAGATCGTCAAAGTCGAGTCGGACCGGATGCAGCGCGATCACCTGTTCGACCTGATTCGCGCGGTGGCCGCGAAGCTGATGCGGGACGCCAACCTGCCGGCGCTGCCGAAGCGAGCGTCGGAGCAACCGATGAACCGGCAGGTCCCGACCGAGGCGCTCACGTACTACTCGCGCGCCCTGTTGTACCACGACCGCGGGCAGAAGGCCAAGGCGGTCGAGATGTACGAGAAGGCCCTCCAGGTATTCCCCGACTTCGCCGAAGCCTCGGACGGGTTGAAGCGCGAAAAGACCTCGTGACCGCGGTGCGCGATTAGGTACGTCCTGCTCCACACGCCGACGTGGCGGCCGGCGAGCGCGGCGCCGGCACTGGAAGGGCCGCAGATCGACGTGCGCGAGGTGCGTCTGCCGCGCGACCTCGCGGTGGACGAGCGCCCCACAGTGCTGGTGCTCGATTCCGAGAGCCGGTCGACCCTGCCCCTCGACGTGCTGCGCGATTTCGTGGACGCGGGCGGGGCGATCGTCGCGTTGGGGCGCGACGGCGAGCCTGATCTCCCCGGAGAAATGCCGGCCGAGCTATTCTCGGGTTTCGTGCGCCACCCGGCCGGGCCGCGCCAGCTACTCGTCGCCGTGCGGGCGGGGTATCGGGAGGCGGCCGCCCGCGCCGAGACCGCCCGAGCCCGGGCCGAAGCGGCGAGCCGCGGCCGCGAGATCGCGGAGCTCACGCACATCGGCGTGGCGCTCGGCACCGAGCGCGACCTCGACACCCTGCTCGATCTCATCCTCACCCAATCGCGCCGCATCACCTCGTCGGACGCGGGCAGCCTGTACCTGATCGAAGGCGAGCCGGGGGAGAAACGGCTGCGGTTCCGCCTGGCACAGACGTACTCGAAGCCGGAAGCTCCGTTCGTCGAGTTCACGATGCCGATGGATCGGACGAGCCTCGCCGGCTATGCCGCCGTGACGGGGGAACCGCTCGTCATCGACGACGCGTACTTCCTGCCGCCCGATGTCGAGTACACGATCAACCGCTCCTTCGACGAGCGCTACGGCTACCGCACCAAGTCGATGCTGGTGATCCCGATGAAGGATCACAAGGAGCAGGTGATCGGCGTCCTGCAGCTCATCAACCGCAAGCGCCGCTTCGAGGCGGTGCTGGCGACGCCGGAGGACGTGGACCAGGAGGTGGTCCCCTTCTCGAAGCGGACGGTCGAGCTCGTCACGGCGCTCGCCGGTCAGGCGGCCGTGGCGATCGAGAACGGCCAGCTGTATCGGGAGATCGAGCGGCTGTTCGAAGGGTTCGTGCAGGCCGCCGTGCGCGCCATCGAGCAGCGCGACCCGACCACGTTCGGCCATTCGGGACGGGTGGCGAACATGACCGTACGCCTGGCGGCGGTCGTGGACCGCGCCGAAGACGGGCCCTATCGCGCGGTCAGGTTCAGCCGTGAGCAGCTGCGCGAGATCCGCTATGCCGGCCTGTTGCACGACTTCGGCAAGGTCGGGGTGCGGGAGGAAGTGCTGGTGAAGGCGAAGAAGCTTTATCCCCTGCAGCTGGAGCTGATCCGCCAGCGGCACGACTTCGTGCTGCGCAGCGCGGAGCGGGAGTTCTGGCGCAAACGCGCCGAGTTCCTCGAGACGCACGGGCGCCAGGGGTACGAGCAGTTCCTGAAGACGCTCGAACACGAGCACGCCGCCGAACTGGCCGAGCTCGAGCGCTTCATGGCGACGGTGTTACGGGCGAACGAGCCGACGGTGCTCCCGGCCACGCACTTCGAAGAGCTGCTCGGGTTGGCGGGCCGGACCTACCAGAACTTGTCCGGCGACCCCCGCCCCTACCTGACCGATCAGGAAGTCCGCTATCTGACGATTCCCAAAGGGAGTCTGGACGAGGTTGAGCGGCTCGAGATCGAGAGCCACGTGAGCCACACGTACAACTTCCTGAAGGAAATCCCCTGGACGCGCGAGCTGCACGACATCCCGCTCATCGCGTACGGGCATCACGAAAAGCTCGATGGTCACGGGTACCCCCGGGGCGTGACCGGGGACGCCATCCCGCTCCAGACCCGGATGATGACGATCAGCGACATCTACGACGCGCTCACGGCCGCGGATCGCCCCTACAAGCCGGCGGTCGCGTCCGCGCGGGCGCTCGACATCATGGACGAGGAAGTGCGGGCCGGCCAGCTCGACGAGCAGCTGTTCCGGGTATTCATCGATGCGAAGGTGTTCGAGCCGAACGCTTAGCTGAACAGCAGCCGCGCCGACACCAGCAGGAGAAACACCCCGAACGCCCGTCGCAGCGCCAGGTCCCCCATCGCCCCCGCCAGCTTGGCGCCCACGAACGCTCCGAGGAACAGGCCGACCGCGATGATCGCCGCGTACGGGATGTTCACCTCACCGCGCTTGTAGTACTGGAGCGCGCCGAGGAACCCGACGGGGAGCAGCAGCGCCGCGAGCGATGTGCCCTGCGCCGAGTGTTGGGACAGCCCGGCGAGCAGCACGAGGCCGGGAATGATGAGGATGGCGCCCCCAACCCCGAACAGCCCGGACACCACGCCGGCCGTGAGGCCGATCAGACCCACCCACACCCAGTTCATGGCGCGTCTCCTTATTCCGGTTTTCCCCACGCACCGCCGCCCGGCGTCTCAATGCGCAGCACGTCGCCCGGCGCGAGCAGCGTGCTCACTTTGGACGCGACCGGTGCGCCGTTCAAGATAGTCCGCCCCGCCGCGCCGTGCCCGCCGTCCGCCGCGCCCGCCGGCGCATGACGGCGCCGCTCGGCGAGCACGCTCAGCTCCATCGGTGCCAGGGCCTCGAACTCGCGCACCACGCCGTCCCCACCGGCCCACCGCCCCACACCACCACTGCCCCGTCGTAAGCCGTAAGTCTTAAGCCGCAAGGGATACTCCATTTCCAGGACCTCGATGGGCGTGTTGCGCGTGTTGGACATGCCGACATGGACGCCCGAGGGCCCGTTTGCACCACGGCTCGCACCTTGTCCACCGCCGATCGTTTCGTAATAGGTCCACCCTTCCCCCTTCCCCCTTCCCCGGCTCTCCCCCCCGAAGGTCACGTTATTCATGGTTCCCTGGCCCTGCGCGGGCACGGGAATCCCGCCGCGCCCCAACGCCAAGAACAGCGTGTCGACGATGCGCTGCGACGTCTCGACATTGCCCGCGGCGACGGCGCTCGGGTGACGTGCGTTCACGAGACATCCCTCGGGCGCCGTGACGCGCACCGCTCGCTCCACACCGCCGTTCGTCGGGACGTCCTCCGGCAGGAGCGTGCGTACCACGAACAGCACCGCGGACCGGGCGACCGCCAGCGGGCAGTTGACATTCCCCCGCACGGCCGGCGCGGTGCCTGTGAAGTCGGCGTGCAACACACCGTCCCGGATATCGATCCGCACCGTGATGGGAATATCGGCGTCGGCGATCCCGTCTCCCTCAAGCCAGTCGGTGGCGGTGAGGCCGGCGACCGGGATGCGCCCCAGCGCCTCACGGGCGCGGCGCTCGGCATAATCCATCAGATCGCGGGCCGCCTCCCCGACGGCGGGCCAGCCGTAGCGCGCGGCGAGGGCCCGCAGGCCGTCCGCCCCCCGCTCCACTGCCGCCCGCTGCGCCGCCAGGTCGCCGCGCCGCGTCTCCGGCGTGCGCACGTTGGCGAGGAGCATCCGCTCCACCTCCGGCGTGAACAACAGCGGCGGCACGATCACGCCTTCGGCGAAGATCTCTCGGGCGCCCGCCGGCATGCTGCCCGCCTGCACGCCTCCGACGTCCGAATGGTGCGCGCGGACCACGCTGTACCCGCCGACCGCGCCGTCGACGTCGACCACGCCGATCAGCGTGATGTCCGGGAGGTGCGATCCGCCGGTGTAGGGATCATTGAGGATGAAGACATCCCCGGGCCGGGGAGGGGACGCGAGCCCGCGCACGGCGGCGACAGACTCCGCCATGGCGCCGAGATGGACCGGAATGTGGGCCGCCTGGGCGGTCATCGCGCCGTCGGCGTCGAACAGCGCCGCCGAACAGTCGCGGCGCTCCCGGATGTTGGGCGACGGGGCAGCGTGAATCAGGACGAGCCCCATCTCCTCCGCGATGGCAGCGAAGGCGTGCCCCATCACCTCGAGCGCGACGGCGTCGAGCGTCATACCCGCTCCACCAGGATGGCCCCCGACTCGTGGACCGTGCCCCGCCACCCGGATTCGATGAGCGCCGTGGCATCGCGGCCCGCGAGGATCGCCGGGCCGTCGAGCGTCACGCCCGCCGCGAGATCGTCGAGGGGCCAGAGTGCCGCCGTCACGCGCTTGCGCCCCCGTCCCAGGACGACGGCACGCCGGCCGCGCGACTTCCCCGTGGTGCGCTTCGTGCCCGCATGGCCCGCAAGCTCGGGCAGCGGCGCCTCACGGACCGCGACGACCCGCAGGTTGACCAGCTCGACCGGCTGGCCGACCCCCTCGTGTCCGAGCCGTTCTTTGTGCGCCGCGAGGAACGCGTCGCGAATCTGCCGAGGATGGTTGGTGGCGACCGGGATCGTCAGCTCGTAGCCTTGCCCGACGAACCGGCAGTCGACATATCGCCAGAGGGCCGCGCCGGGGAGCTGCTCGCTGCCGTCCCGCAGTAACGGGCTGAACGCGCGTCCGATGTCGGTCGCCTGTAGCCCGTCGAGCTCGCGGTGATAGGACGCGAGCAGGTCCACGCGCTCTGCGGCGGCCGCGAGTCCCAGGGCGGAGAGCACGCCCGGGTGCGGTGGCACTACGATCGTGCGCATGCCGAGCGCGTCGGCGAGCGCACAGCCGAACAGCGGGCCCGCCCCGCCGAACGGCACCAGGGCCATGCGCCGCGGGTCGAGCCCGCGCGCCACGCTCACGCGCCGCAGGGCTCGAGCCATCACGGCGCTCGCGACAGCGACGATGCCGGCGGCGATCCTGGTCGGATCACTCCCGGCGGCCGTGCCCAGCGCCGCCACGGCGCGCGCCGCAGCGTCCGGGTCGAGCCGCAGCTCGTCGGCGAGCGGGGTGGCGGCATCGAGCCACCCGAGGACGAGACAGGCGTCCGTGACCGTCGGCCGGGTGCCGCCCCGGCGGTAGCACGCGGGCCCCGGAACCGCCCCGGCCGAGTCCGGGCCCACCTTGAGGGCGCCGCCCTCATCGACGCGCGCGATGCTGCCTCCGCCGGCGCTCACCGTCTCGATCAGAATCGCGGGCAGCGCCAGCGGGACGCCCGCGACCGCGCCACCGCCGTCGTGCACGGCACTCCCTGCCGTGACGAGACTCGCGTCGGCGCTCGTGCCGCCCATATCGAGGGTGAGGAGCTCCGGCAGCCCGACGGCGGCACCGACGAGCTGCGCCCCCACGACACCGCCCGCCGGGCCCGACAGCGCGAGCGCGGCCGCGCGGCACGCCGCGGCGGACGGGGCCAGCGTGCCGCCCGCCGACGTCATGATGCGCAGCGTCCCGATGCGGGACCGCCCCTCGCGATCGAGTCGCGCCAGGTAGGAGGAGACCTTGGGCCGCAGGTAGGCCTCGACCGTCGTGGTGCTGAAGCGCTCGAATTCGCGGAACACGGGAAGCACTTCGTGGCTGGCGGCCACCGGCACGTCCGCGAGCGCCCCCCGCAGCGCGGCCGCGATGCGCCGCTCGTGCTCGGGGTGTCGAAACGCGAACACCAGCGCGACCGCCACCGATTCCGGAGCGAGCGTCTGCACCGCCGCGACGACCCGCGCGACCTCGGGGTCGCTGAGCGGCTCCTGCACCCCTGCCGGTCCCATGCGCTCGGCCACGCCCACGACGTCGCTCCGGGCGACGAGCGGCGGCGCGTGATCGCGCGCCAGATCGTACAGCGCGGCGCGATCCTGCCGCCTGAGCCAGAGCAGGTCCTCGAAGCCGCGCGTGGTCACGAGCACCACCCGCGCCCCGCGCCGCTCGAGCAGCGCGTTGGTCGCGATCGTGGTACCGTGCACCAGCAGCTCCACGGGGGCCGACAGCGCCTCGATCGCCCGGAACAGCGCCACCGCCGGGTCCTCGGGCGTCGTCGCCACCTTGTGGACGACGATCGCGCCGTCGGCTGCGACGGCGACCAAGTCGGTGAAGGTGCCGCCGACGTC
>WNGI01002198.1_pt1 | contig 48669 bp, 44 predicted proteins | sample 5400621 | NCBI WGS metagenome assembly WNGI01 (sample SAMN13153374, study PRJNA577476) | soil metagenome | isolation source: 20 cm soil or saprolite under Garry oak tree replicate 1 | place: USA:California | collected 2016-06-15 | reverse complement strand
GCGCAAATGCCGCCGCTCGGCATGATGGTCGAGGTGCCGGCGGCAGCCCTTACCATCGAGGACTTCAACGCCGACTTCTTTTCCATCGGCAGCAACGATCTCATCCAGTACGTGGCGGCCGCGAGCCGTGACGAACCGCAACTCGCCGATCTCGCGCGTCCTTCGCGCGCGGTGTTTGGTCTGATCGGGCATGTGGTGAACTATGCCAACCGGTCGGGACGCGAAGCGAGCTTGTGCGGCGACCTTGCGGGCGATCCCGCGCATGTCGCCGCACTTCTCGATCAGGGCTTGCGGAGCTTTTCGGTAGTGCCAGGAGCGCTGGGGCCTGTCAAGGCCGCGATCGCCCGTTATTCCGGCGCTGCCGCATGAGCACGCAAGCAACGCCTGCAGGTTCTCAGGATCTGATCGCGGCCTACAAGGCTATCCTTCGCGACGTGCTCGATCGGCGACCGTCGGGCATGCGCCAGCGTCTGGCCGAAGCGCTGGGCAAGAACCGAAGCTTCATCACCCAGATTGCCAACCCGGCCTATCAGACGCCGATCCCGGCGCAGCACCTTCACCCGATCATCCAGATCTGCCATTTCTCGGTGCAGGAGCGGGACCGCTTCCTGGAGGCCTATCATCGCGCGCACCCGCGGCGGCTGCTTCTCTTGAAGGAGCGGGAGCGCAACAGACGTCTCACGATCATGCTGCCAGACCTCGGCAGCGAACAGAAGAACCACAAGCTTGACTCGCTCGTAAGTGAGTTCGCGGAGAAAGTCGCAAGGCTAATCGAGGACAGCTGATGCCGAAGCGATCGTAACGGGGAGGCCGGCATGAAGAAGTTGATTAACGCCGTCGAGAATGTAGTTAACGAAAGCCTCGCCGGATTCTGCGCGGCGCATTCCGACATTGTGCGTATCGGCGAGAACGCACCGTTCGTGCAGCGGCGGCATCTCAAGCCCGGCAAGGTAGCGCTGGTCTCGGGTGGTGGCTCTGGACACGAACCGCTCCACACCGGGTTCGTCGGGTACGGAATGCTGGACGCCGCATGTCCCGGTCAGGTCTTCACCTCGCCAACGCCCGATCTCATTCTCGCCGCCGCCGAGGCCGTGGACACCGGTGGCGGCGTATTGTTCATCGTCAAGAACTACGAGGGCGACGCTATGAACTTCGACATGGCGCGCGAGATGTCGGGAAAACCGGTTGCGACCGTGACCACCGACGATGACGTGGCGGTCGAGACCTCGACTTTTTCGACGGGACGGCGCGGTGTTGCCGGCACGCTCATCGTGGAGAAAATCCTGGGCGCTGCCGCAGAAGAGGGACGCGACCTTGCCGCTTTGAAGGTGCTAGGCGATCGCGTCAATGCGGTGACGCGTTCGATTGGGATTGCGCTGACGAGCTGCACGGTTCCGGCGGCCGGCAGGCCGACCTTCGACATCGCCGAGGACGAAATGGAGGTCGGCGTGGGTATTCATGGCGAGCCGGGACGCCGCCGCGTCAAACTCAGGCCGGCTTCCGAGATCGCTGCGGAAATGGTCAACGCCATCGCTGCTGATCTCCGCGAGCGCGCGCGTGGCCAGGCCATCCTGTTGATCAATGGCTTCGGGGCAACGCCGCTTTCGGAACTTTATCTGATGTACGATGCGGTCCGCCGATTGTTCGAACCAGCCGGTACTATCGTGACGCGATCGCTGGTCGGCAATTTCGTCACATCACTCGATATGGCCGGTTGTTCGGTGACGGTATCGATACTTGACGAGGAGATGAAACGCTTCTGGGACGCGCCCGTCCACACCCCGGCCTTGCGCTGGGGCATGTAGTCGTCGAACGGCCGGCCTTCATCGCCTTTCTCGTCTCGCCGCGCACCGCCTCCATGACGGGTGCGGATTGCGATCCCTTACACATGCACCGCAGTGCGAACCCGGCCGGCGTTGCCGAATACCCGGAGATAGCGTTCGACTTCGGACGGATCGCCGGTGGCCTTTTCCGGATTGTCCGAAAGTTTTACCGCCGGCCGGCCGTCGACCGACGTCACCTTGCAGACGATCGATATCGGATCGAGATCGACCGAGCCGTCCGGCGCGCATCCGACGAAATCGTTGGTCAGGTTGGTGCCCCAGCCGAAACTTATCCGCACCCGGCCGGCGAAATGACGATAGGTCTCCTCGATCGATCCGACGTCCATGCCGTCGGAAAAAACCAGCAGCTTCTCCTTGGGATCGCGGCCCTTTTGCTTCCACCATTTGATGATTTCTTCGCCGGCCGCGATCGGCGGCGCGCTATCGGGGCGAAAACCGGTCCATTCCGCCACCCATTCCGGCGCATCTCGCAGGAATGATTTGGTGCCGTAGGCGTCGGGAAGCGCGATCAGAAGATTGCCGCCATAGGTGTGACGCCACTGATCCAGAATACGATACGGCGCCCAGCGCAGTTCGTTGTCGTCATTCGCCAGCGCTGCGGCGACCATCGGCAACTCATGCGCATTGGTCCCGATCGCTTCCAGGTCGTTGTCCATCGCCAGCAAAACATTCGAGGTGCCGGTGAAGGAAGGTCCCAGACCTTCCTTGACGGCCTCGACGCACCAGCGTTGCCACAGAAAACCATGGCGCCGGCGCGTCCCGAAATCGGAAAGCCGCAAGCCTTCCAGCTTGCGCAGACGCTCGACCTTGCTCCAGAGTTTGGCTTTGGCGCGGGCATAGAGAACGTCAAGGACAAAGCGGCCTTGTCCTTTCACGACCTGGCGCGAGCGCAGCTCGTTGAGAATGGCGAGCGCCGGAATCTCCCACATCGTGGTATGCGTCCATGGGCCGTGGAAATGCAATTCGTACTGGCCATCGACCTTGCGAAGCTCGTATTCGGGCAGCTGGAACGTGGCGAGCCAGTTGATGAAATCGGCTGAAAACATCTGGGTCTTGCCGTAGAAGGTGTTACCGGCGAGCCAGATCAGCTCCTTTTTGGTGAAGCGGATGGTGCGGGCGTGGTCGAGCTGCGCGCGAAGCTCGCCCTCGTCGATCACCTCGGCGAGGCGCACATGCCGGCTGCGGTTGATGACCGAAAAGGTCACCTGCTGGTCCGGGTAGAATTCCCGAATCATTTGCTGCATCAGTAGCTTGTAAAAATCAGTATCGAGCAGGCTGCGCACGATCGGATCGAGCCGCCAGCCGTGATTGTAGGTCCTGCTTGCAATGTCTGTGACTGCCATGCCGGGACTCTATCGCGCCGGAAGCCGCCCAACCAGTGGCTTTCGCTCGGGCGAGCCATGCCAATGCACCAGCGAAAGGCAGGCTCTGGATCGACAGGATGGTCCGCGTACGAAAAGCGACGCTAGTCCAGGCCCGCGCGGCGGAAGGCTTCCAGATAATGCTCGCGGTCGGCGTCCAGCTTCCAAGGCAACTGATCTGCGATCCAGGCCAGAGAGATATTGGGCTGCGCGCGGCGCAGCTCTTGCAGGGCAGCGGTTGCGATCTCGGCCTCGCCAGACATGCCGGCGGCCACCGTCAGTACCCGGTAGGCGCCACTGAGATCGCCGCGCTGACGGATCGCCTCGCGCGCCAGAGCCATAGCCTCCTGGTAGTTTCTTCCGACGAACTGGGCGTAGGCGGCCACTCCGTAATAGATCGCGGAGGAGGGATCGCGCGGGCTCAGTCGAATTGCTCGTTGCGCCGCTTCATGGGCTTCCTGCCAGCGCCCGGTGTAGGACAGCGCCAGGCCGTAGTAACCCTGAGCCAGCGAGAAGTTCGGGTTCAGCTGCAAAGCCAGTTCGAATTCGGCAAGCGAGTCATCGAGACGCCGCGTGGAAAAGTAAACGCTGCCTAACGCATTGTGCGCCCAGGGGTCCTCGCTGTCGGCCTCAACCGCAGCCAGCGCTGCGCGCTCGGCGACCGGCGCAGCCGTGCGAATGTCCGCCCAGCCCGAATGCACGCCGAACATTTGGCTGGTGGCGAGCAGGGAGAGCGCCTGCCCGTAGTTTGGATCGATCGCGATGGCTTTTTCCAAAAGCGCCTGCGCGACCATATTGTCCTGCCGCGTCTCGCGCCAGTAATGCGACAGCGCCCGCATCACCAGATCCCAGGCGTCCAGGTTGTTCGGCGGCTTGCGCCGGGCGCGAAAATTCTCCGCAGAATAGAGCTGCGGCTCGATCGCAGCCACGATCGCCTCGGTGATCTGATCCTGCACCGCGAACACATCGGCGAGATCGCGGTCGTAGCGCTCCGCCCAGATGTGGCTGCCGGTCGAGACATCGTTGAGCTGCGCGGTGATGCGTACGCGGTCGCCGCTCTTGCGCACGCTGCCTTCGAGCACGTATCGCACGCCAAGCTCCTCGCCGATTTGCTTCATGTGCACGGCCTTACCCTTGTAAGTAAAGGAAGAGTTGCGCGCGATCACGAAGAACCAGCGCAGCTTGGATAGCGCGGTAATGATGTCCTCGCTGATTCCGTCGGAAAAATAGTCCTGTTCCCGTTCCCCGCTCATGTTGTTGAAAGGAAGCACGGCGATCGCCGGCCGATCGGGTAACGGCAAAGCCAAGGGTGACTGCCCGAGGCCTTTTGCCGCTACCCGATCGGCCAGTCGAATGCTGTTTGATGGCTCATGCAGGGTGCCGACGAAGCGAAGGCCTTTCCGTGAAATTGTCCGAATCAGCTTTTGGTCCCTGCCGCTATCGCCGATGGCTGTTCGGGCTTTTGGTCCCTGCCGCTATCGCCGATGGCTGTTCGGGCGGCGTTGACGCGGCTGGTGAATGTCGAATCGGACACGCTTCGGCCGCCCCAGACCGAGCCGATCAGATCATCCTTGCTGACGACCCGGTCGCGGTTCTGCACCAGATAGACCAACAGGTCGAAGACCTGGGGCTGCACCGGGATCGGCGCCCCGTCGCGAAGCAATTCGCGACGCTCGGTATCAAGCGTTTGATTATAAAAGGTAAATTGCACGCCGCTTCCCCCGGACCGCGTCCGTTCTCAAGGAATAATCAGGCCCGTCTCACTGATAAATCAAGCGCCGGGCAAAGCCTTCAAGTCGCCGTTCCGGCATCCTGGACAGCATATTACGATTCCAGTCATTGCTGTGGAGATCATCATGACCGAATTTCAAGCCGTTAGCCCAGACCTGCAGGGAAATCGAATTCCAAGATCCGTCGCGTTCCTCTACGGCGTCGTCGCCTATTTCACGTTCTTCGTCACCTTCCTTTACGCCATCGGGTTCGTAGGCGGCATGGTGGTGCCCAAGACGATCGACACCGGTTCACAATCGTCGGCAACGCAGGCGCTGATCGTAAATCTGCTCTTGATGTCGCTGTTCGCGGTTCAGCACAGCGTGATGGCGCGCAAACCATTCAAGCAATGGTGGACGCAATACGTGCCGAAATCAGTCGAGCGCAGCACCTACGTGCTGTTCGCCAGCCTGACGCTCGATCTGCTGTTCTGGAAATGGCATCCGATGCCGGCAATAGTTTGGCAGGCCAATGACCCGAACATCGTCGTGACAATCGCGACCCTGTCATTGGTCGGCTGGGTGATCGTGCTTACCAGTACGTTCCTGATCAATCATTTCGAGCTGTTCGGATTGCATCAGGTCGCCAATAATCTCACGGGCCGGGATATGCCGACGCCTCACTTCCGGACGCCGCTGTATTACAAATTCGTGCGGCACCCGCTCTATCTCGGCTTCATCATCGCGTTCTGGGCGGCGCCGACCATGACTGTCGGACATCTGCTGTTCGCGGCGGTGACCACGGCCTACATCTTCGTCGGCGTCTTCCTGGAAGAGCGCGATCTGGTCGACCTCTTCGGCGACGACTATCGCAACTACAAGAAGCGGGTTTCGATGCTGTTGCCCTGGCGCAGGTCGGCCTGATAAACCATTCCAGGCTTATTTCGTACATGAAGGAAATTATGCGATGACACATTCAGGAAGTTGTTTTTGTGGTGCGGTCAAAGTCGAGGTCACCGGTTCGCCGGCGGGGATGGGCTACTGCCACTGCCGCTCCTGCCGCTCGTGGTCAGGGGGGCCTGTAAATGCCTTCAGCCTTTGGAATCCGGAGGCGGTGCGGATCACATCGGGCGCTGAACACGTCGCGACATTTTCGAAGACGGAAACGAGTGAGCGCAGATATTGCGCGAAGTGCGGCGGACACCTGATGACCAACCATCCAACGTTCGGCCTCGTCGATGTCTTTGCCGCGACGATTCCGACGCTGGCCTTCACGCCCGGTGTTCACGTCAATTACGCCGAGACGGTGCTGCCCATGCGGGACGGCCTGCCGAAGCTGAAAGACTTTCCGGCCGAGTTGGGCGGTTCTGGTGAAGCAATGGCCGAGTAGCGAGTGGTTGCACGCGGGTATGCGTCGAGCCGGCACACGGAGAGGTAAAGGCTATTCTAAACCGGCACGCCGGAGGCCTTCCAGATAGTGCTCGCGCTCGGCGGGCTGTTTCATTGGCAGTTCGTTTGCGATCCAGGCCAGCGTAACATTGGGCTGCGCGCGGCGAAGTTCCTGCAATGCGACCTTGGCGACTTCGTTTTGTCCGGCCATGCCGGCGGCGGCGGTGAGCACACGGTGCCCGCCGACGAAATCGGCACGTTGCCTGACAGACTCGTGCGCAAGGCGGATCGCTTCGTCGTAGTTGTGTCCGATGAACTGGGCGTAGGCGGCAATGCCGTAATAGAGCGCAGAGAACGGATCGCGCGGGCTAAGCCGCAGCGCGCGGCGCGCGGCCAGGTCGCCTTCTTGCCAGCGCCCGCAATAGCACAGCGCCGCGCCGTAGAAAGCTTGAGCCAGCGAGAAGTTCGGGTTGAGCTGCAACGCCACTTCGAATTCGGCGAGCGAGTCCTCAAAGCGCCGCGCGAACAAATAGACATAGGCCAGCCCATGGTGTGCCCATGGGTCTTCGCTGTCGGCCTCAACCGCGGCCAGCGCCGCGCGCTCGGCGATCGGCGCCACCCTCGCCACGTCTCCCCAGCCCATGTGAGCGGCGAAGATATGGCTGGTGGCGAGCACACCGAGCGCCTGCCCGTAGTTCGGGTCGATCGCGATGGCTTTTTCCAACAGCGCCTGCGCCACCACATTGTCTTGCCGCGTCACGCGCCAGTAGTGCGACAGCGCCCGCATCACCAGATCCCAGGCGTCCAGGCTTCCCGGCGGCTTGCGCCGGGCGCGAAAATTTTCCGCCGCATAGAGCTGCGGCTCAATCGCGGCCACGATCGATTCAGTGATCTCGTCCTGCACGGCGAAGACATCGGCGAGATCGCGGTCGTAGCGCTCCGCCCAGATATGGCTGCCGGTTGAGACATCGTTGAGCTGCGCCGTGATACGTACGCGGTCGCCGCTTTTGCGCACGCTGCCTTCGAGCACATAGCGCACACCGAGTTCCTCGGCGACCTGTTTCATGTGCACGGACTTGCCCTTGTAGGTAAACGAAGAGTTGCGTGCAATCACGAAGAACCAGCGCAGCTTCGACAAGCCGGTAATGATGTCTTCGCTGATCCCGTCGGAGAAATACTCCTGCTCCAGATCGCCGCTCATATTGATAAAGGGGAGTACGGCGATTGCTGGCCGGTCCGGCAGCTGCAGTTCGGTGCGCGTCGGCCCGTGGGTTGTGTCCAGCGGTGAATTCAAGGCATCTGCCGGTCCGGGGCCGTCCGGTTGCGTCCTCACTCCGCCGACGAAGCGCAGGCCCTTGCGGGCTACGGTACGGATCAACCTTTGCTCTTTGCCGGTATCGCCGACTGCTCGTCGGGCAGCATTGATACGGCTGGTCAGCGTCGAGTCCGAGACGATCCTGCCTTCCCAGATCGAGGCGAAGATTTCGTCCTTGCTGACGACGCGGTCACCGTTCTGCGCCAAGTAAGCGAGGAGGTCGAACACTTGAGGTTCGACATGCACGGCTATCCCGGCGCGGCTGAGCTCTCGGCGTTCGAGATCGATTTCGCAGTCGTCAAAGCTGAGGATCATTCCAGGGGCCAAAGGCTCGGGACGGGCACTTCCGCGTCACAAGGCGAGTTTAGCATCTCATGGTGCGGGTTGAGACCGCTGAGACAACACTATCCCAACAACATATCAAGCCCGTCCGAAGCATAAATTGCCGTTTTTTCAAAGTCTTAGTCCCACACGGCCAGCTTGCTTCGATTCAAGGAGGCCAAGAATTGCCGGTGAATGGTCGGCAAGTGGAGTTCGAATGCCGCGTCATCAGGGAAAGCCGCCGGTAGGTAACCAGCTCCGGGCCTTTTCCTGAACTCAGAGAAGTAGGGTCATTCCGGCTGGTTTCAGTGCGTTTCGGGGAAAGTTCGCCAATGCCCTGGGTAGGCGATGTTCGTTTCATGGCCTCCCTGCGCCGCTATCGCTCGCGCGGCAACGCCCATGCGGCCTCACGCCCGAAATCTCACGCGTGAGGCAACGGGATGGATTAGACTGCGCCTGAAAAACTCAGTCGCCCTGGGCGATGACGGCTGCGCTTGGGCCGGCATGCGCGGCCCTGGCATGGTCAATCATGGTGCCGCCGATCACATGAAGAATGCCGAACCCGAGGACAAGGGCGGTGATCAAGGACTTTACGCCCAGTCCTTTCCAGCTAACGAGCTCTCCGCGCGTCGGCCTTGGGTAAACGCGGCTGCTGATCGTGAGCTCCGCGATTTCCTCTGATATTTCACGTCCGACGTTATCGTGTAAAAGATGTGGGTAGCCGCGAATAATCTGCACCGCTTGGCGGCGTCGTGATTCATGAAGCGCACCGATCAAGGTCGAAAAAATATTAACCATCAGTATTCTCGATTTTGAATTTGAGCCGATTTGAGGGAGGGGGAATATGGCTCAAACTGGCTCCCGGCGCTTCAAGCCAGGCTCCGCGCAACCTCCACGGAATCTTGATTTTTGCTTTATTCGTTTGTTTGACGCGCCAGCCGTTTCCGGCGTGCATCCGCGCGCGGCTTTTCACGCAGTCGTGAGTAGAGGTTAGGGTGATGCGCGCTGCCTGGCCCGGTTCACGGCCGCGTGTACACCGCTCCAGGGCGCCTTTTCGGCTGCGAATTGGTGCCGCAGGTAGGACACAAGCTCGGCGATCTGATCGTCGGTCATGCTGTCCTTGAAGCCGGGCATGTATCCGAGATCGCTCGAGACGGGTGCCGTGATCCCGTGCAGGATCACCTGGATCAGGTTGTCCGGCACGGCACTGTGCAAATTGCTGTTAAGCGCCAACGACGGCCGGCTGCCGAACAGCGGCGCACCGCCAACCGCATGGCAGACCGCACAGGCGCCTTCATAAAGACGGGCGCCAACCGCCGATGCTGAAACCACTCTGGTGCCGGTCAAGCTTTCAAGTTTGCCGGCGAGCGCGGCTTGCGCTGGTTCAGCGATCGCGTTGTCGTTGAATGAGCCGAGATAAATCGCCATGGCGCGAATGTCTTCGTCAGGCAACGCCGCAAGCTCCTTGACCACCGGCGCCATCGGACCCGCGGCGACGCCGTGAAAGCGGGGTTCGCCTGTCCGCAAATAGGCGTACAGCTCATCCTCGCTCCAGGGGATCGGTGCATGCGAAAGCGAGGTCAGCGGCGGGGCCTCCCAACCTTCCGCTAAACCGCCGGCCAAATGCGCTTTTGCCTTTTCTGCGCCAAGCGCGTTGCGGGGCGAATGACAAGCGCCGCAATGGCCAAGACCCTCGACCAGATAGGCGCCGCGGTTCCACATTGCCGACTTCGTTGCGTCAGCCTCGAACACACCTGGCTGGCGAAACAGCGCGTTCCAACCCGCCATCAGCGGACGCCAGTTGAACGGAAACGCCAACGCGTTGCTTGGAGTATCCGCGCGCACCGGCGCTTGGGCCATCAGGTAAGCATAGAGCGCCTGCAGGTCGGCGTCGGTTACCTTGGCGAAATGCGTGTAAGGAAATGCCGGATAGAGATGCCTTCCATCGCGATGGATGCCCTCGCGCATGGCGCGTTCGAATGCGGGATAGGACCAGGCGCCGATCCCGGTCTCGAGATCGGGTGTGATGTTGGTTGAGTAGATGATCCCGAACGGCGTCGCGAGAGGTCGGCCGCCAGCGTTGCGAGCACCATTCGCCTCGGTGTGACAAACCGCGCAGTCGCCGAGTGCGGAAAGCTGTCGGCCACGGGCAATGGTGGCGGCCGAATACACCGACGCATCGGGCCGCGCGATCGGCGCGATCGAGCGCCACGGCAATACGGCCGCGGCGACGCCGACCACCGCGGCGCATAATGCTGCGGCGGTTGCCAGCGCACCACGCCGGCCGGCAAACGGATTTTTCCATTTGTCGATCGGGCCCGGGGGCTTCGGTGCCGCTAACGACGATGCGTCTTGTGCTGCATCCTGTTCGCCGCGCAATCCCCTGAGGATTCGCTCCGGCGTGAACGGCAATTCGCGAAAACGCACGCCGGTCGCGTCGAAGATTGCATTGGCGATCGCCGCGGCGCTCGGAACCGAAGCGGACTCGCCGACGCCAAGCGGCGGCTGATCCTGCCGCGGCAGCATCAAGACGTCGATCTTGGGAATGTCCGGGAAAGTGATGATGGGGTAGGCGCCCCATTCGCGGCTCGTCACCGAATTGCGATCGAATGAGACCTCCTCCATCAGCGCACGGCTGGTCGACTGGATGACGTTGCCATGGATCTGGTGGCGGACCCCGTCGGGATTGATCATCAGGCCGGAATCCTGGCCGGCCACCACGCGGGTCACGCTGACATCGCCGGTCGCCTTGTTGACGGCGACGTCGGCAATCCAGGCCGACCACGCCGCGCCGTAGCCCGGAAACTGACTGTGGATATAGAGCGCGTAGGCAAAGCCGCGCCCGCGGACGATGTCACCTTCGGCGACAGGTTCTTTCCATGCCGGGCGAGGGATCCAGCCGGCCCGCTTGGTCACAGCCTTGACCAGATCGATCGCGCGCGGATCTTTGAGATAGCGCAGGCGATATTCGATCGGATCGACGCCGGCTTCGGTGGCCAGTTCGTCGATGTAGGATTCATGCGCGAATGTATTGGGGAGCGCCGAGACCCCACGAAACCACGATGCGCGCACGATCGGTGGCATGTCGTGCGCAACCACGCGGATGTTTTCGTAGTCGTAAGGCGGGATCGCGGTGCGGTCGCCCATCTCGAACACGGCAGGGACCGGCTCAATCGTGCCGGTGAGCAGCAGCGCCAGGGTAGGGGCGCCGTTGGAGGGATAGCGTGTCGCAAAATCATATCCGGCGACGCTGCCGTCGGCGCGCAGTCCGCCCTTGACGTCCATCAGCTGCGCGGTGCCCTTCGGCTCCCAGGCGTGTTCCTGCTCGCGCGTCAATTGCACGCGAACCGGGCGGCCGGCCGCGCGCGACAGCAGAACTGCATCGGCCGAGACGTCGTCGGCGCAGTTGCGCCCATAGCAGCCGGCGGCCTCCATCCGGATCACGTCGATGTCTGTTTCCGGGCGCAGCAGCAATAGCGCGAGGTCGGCGCGCAAAAGGTGGGGATTTTGTGTTCCGGACCAGACGCGGACGTGGCCGGCTTGATAGTCCGCGACGGCACAGGACGGGCCGATCGAACCATGCATCTGGTAGGGCCACACATAGGTCCGATGTATCGGCTTTGCGGCGGCGGCGATCGCCGCATCGACGTCGCCTTTGTCGATCAACGTCCGTGGCGTCGACGGATTGGCGCGGAGCGCCGTCTCGACGTCCTTCAGATCGGGCAGCGTCGGCACAGGCTTCCAGCTCACCCTGAGCTGCGCCGCCGCCTTGACGGCGTTCTCCTCGCGCTCGGCGATGACGCCGACGAAATCGCCGATCCTGACGACCGCGACCAGCCCCGGGATATCGCGCACCGAAGCTTCATCGACGGCGATCAAACTGTTGCCGACGAAGGCGCCGGCATCGACGCCGCCGTAGGGCGGGCGCACGACGCGGCCGTGCAGCATACCGGGCACGCGCACGTCATGAACATAGACGGTTTCGCCGGTTGCCTTCGCCGGCAGATCAATGCGCGGCACCGACTGCCCGACGATGGTGTAGGCGTTAACCGCCTTCACCGGAACGTCGTCGGCCAATTCAAGCCGGATGGTATCGCCGGCGATTAATTCACCATAGCTGACGCTGCGGTTGTCCTTCCCGCGGATCAGGCCGTCCTCGATCGCAAGATCCTCGACGCGAAGCTCGAGCCGTTCCGCCGCGCGAGCGACCAGGAAATGCCGCGCCTGTGCAGCGGCCTTACGCAAGGGCACAGCCGTGATCTGGATGGTTTCGCTGGCGATGGTCGCGCCCTGGTTGGGGACGCGCGAGGTATCGCCCAGCACCACGACGACGCGCGCAAAGGACACGTCGAGTTCCTCGGCGACGATCTGTCCAAGCGCGGTACGAATGCCGGTGCCGAGATCGACATGGCCGTTGAACGCAATGACCGAACCGTCGGCCGTTATTTTCACAAAAGTTTCGAGCGAGCCTTGCGCGCCGGAAGCAACCGGGCGGACGACCGACAGCGATCCGGGCCGAACCTCACGATTGTCGGCAAGCCCTGGCGCCATCAATCTTGCGCCTCGGCGAGAGCGCCTGCCGCCCGCATTGCCGCGCGCATGATTTCGATATGAGCGCCGCATCGGCACAAATTGTAGCGCAGCGCTTCGAGCAGTTCGGTCTCCGATGGGTGAGGGCTACGCAGCAACAGTGCCTTGGTGCTCATGATCATGCCGTTGAGGCAGTAGCCGCATTGCGCGGCCTGTTCGGCGATGAAGGCCTGCTGCACCGGGTCGGGATGATCGCGCGAGCCGAGGCCCTCAAGCGTCACAATGTCGCGGTCGACGCAGCCGCTGATCGGGATGACGCAGGAACGTGCCGCGACGTCGTCGATCAGCACCGCGCAGGCCCCGCATTCGCCGAGGCCGCAGCCGTATTTCGGGCCGTTCAATTCGAGATCGTTGCGCAACACGTAAAGCAGCGCGGTATCGGGATCAGCGTTGACGTCGTGGATGCCGCCGTTGACGGTCAGGCGGATCGTGGGCTGCCTCATGCTGCTGGTTCCCCGCCCGCTGGTTGCGCTGCAAAACATCGCGATAAACCCTTCGCGAAGATACCGTTTGCATACAAACGTGCAAGCCGGCCATCCCGAGCGAAGCGGTCTGCCCGGTTTGTACACATTGCCGCAGGGCAATTGAACTTTTATTCGGCAGCGGGCTCTTTCGCTTCCAAACACGCTTGACAGTTTTTCGGCACGCGCGCAACATCGTTTGTATACGAACAAAATGCTGGCGGCGAGAGATATGATATTGTGGAAGCGCCTGAACTCATCGTTGATGATACGTTGCTGCCAATTGGCTTATCCGACAGTCTGACGCTGGCTTTGAGAGCGTGTTCATGCTGACTGATACGACAACCGCTCCCGTCGACGACAAGATCCGCTGCGATGCTTGTCCGGTGATGTGCTACATCAAGCCGGGGGCCGCGGGCGCCTGCGATCGCTACGCCAACCACAATGGCGAACTGGTGCGCGTCGACCCTCATATCGTCCTGGAGCGAACCGTGTCGCATGGCGGACGGCTGGTGCCGTTCCAGGCCGGCGGCGACTGGGACGGCAAGATTGTCCACGAGCCAAGCGTGTTCGTGACCGCGATCGGCGCCGGCACCACCTATCCCGACTACAAGCCGGCGCCCTTCATCGTCTCGTCGGAGATCGACGGGGTCGACATGGTCACCGTGGTGACCGAAGGCATCTTCAGCTACTGCGGCGTCAAGGTGAAGATCGACACCGACCGATATCTCGGTCCGGAGACGGCTATGGTGCGGGCGCACGGTGAGGCCGTGGGTCATGTCACCACCAGCGAATACGGCTCGCAGATGCTGTCGCTGGGCGGCGTGCATCATCTCACCGGCGGCTCAAAGAAAGAAGGCCGCGTCACCTGCGACACGCTGATGGATTTGAGCAACTGTAAGCCGGTTGAACTGACGATCGACGGCGGTGCAACGGTGGTGGTGCAAGCTGGATATCCGCCGATCGTGAACGGTGTTCCCGAGGAACGCATGCGGGTCGGCTGCGGCTCGGCGACAATCGGCATGTTCGCAAAGCAATGGCACGGCAAGGTGGATGAGGTTGTTGTCGTGGATGACCACATCACCGGCGTTCTTTCGGAACATCAGGCCGGCAAGCTACTCGATATTCCCGACACCGGGATCAAGATGAAAGGGCGGCGGTCGACGCCTGGCCGTTATTTCCAGGTGGCCGAGCCCGGCACTGGCTGGGGCGGCACCAAGATCTCCGATCCACTCTCGGTGCTTGGTCCGTTCGATCCGAAGAAGGCGCATCCCGGCATGACCATGCTGATGGTCTCAACGACCGGGGAGCATGCGGCTTACTATGAGCTCGACGAAGCGCTCAAACCCGTCGAGAAAGAGATGCCGGCCGATCTCAAGCACTCGGTCGAGCGGATCCAGGAGAACTGCGAACCGGCACTGTGTACTGTGCTGTTCATGGGCGGGGCGGGCGGGTCGCTGCGGGCCGGCGTCACCGACAATCCGGTCCGGCTGACGCGATCGGTCAAGGAGGCACTGACGCGCGTCACCAGCGGCGGCGCGCCGGTTTATGTCTGGCCCGGCGGCGGCATCACCTTCATGGTCGATGTCACGCAATTGCCGGCAGGCGCCTTCGGCTACGTGCCGACGCCGGCGCTGGTGGCGCCGATCGAGTTTACGCTAAAATTGTCAGACTATGCGGCACTGGGCGGCCACATGGATCACGTGCGGCCCCTGGCGTCGTTGAAGGACAATAGCGAATTCCGTCACACGCCTTCGCTGCAACCTTCTCCAGGACAACGCGCATGACGAGGGCGCCCCAAATTGCGCTTCTGGCCGACCGCAGGCGGCTTCATCTGCAGGACGGCCCGATCGATCTGATCGTGGAGGCGCGCGGCAGCGAGGCAAATGTGCGCGCGGCCTATGATGCCGCGGTACAGCGTTTTACCGGTTTGCTCGATGAGCTCTGCGAGGAGTTGCCGCTGCTGCGCCAGGCGGCCGATCCGGCGCGGTGCCCGCTGCAAGGCGCGGTCGCGCGCCGCATGCATGCAGCGGTAGCGCCGTTTGCGTCACAACATTTCATTACGCCGATGGCGGCGGTCGCGGGCTCCGTCGCGGAAGAAATTCTCGGCGCCATGCTGCAGAAGGCACCACTCGGGCGCGCTTACGTCAACAATGGCGGCGACATCGCGCTGCATCTTGACGACGGGGAACATTTTACGGTGGGTCTGGCGGAGCGGCCCGACGAGCCTGGCGCGATGCGAACCATGGTCATTCATGCCGACGATCCCACCCGAGGGGTTGCCACCAGCGGCCGCCACGGCCGCAGTTTTTCGCTCGGCATTGCCGACGCCGTCACCGTACTGGCACGGACCGCCTCGCGAGCCGACGCCGCCGCCACCATTATTGCCAATGCCGTCGATTTGCCCGGACATCCCGCCATAGTCCGCTGTCCAGCTCATGATCTGCAACCCGACAGCGATCTCGGCGCGCGACTGGTCACCCGCGGCGTCGGCGAATTGTCAGCCGACGAGATTGAGGTTGCGCTCGAATCCGGCGCGGCTTGCGCGCGAAAGCTGCTTGCCGCTGGCTTGATCGACGGTGCCGCATTGCGGTTGCATGGCGAAATGGTCACGGTGGCGACGAGGACGATCGAGATGTCGAACGCGCAGGCGCGGCTGCGCGGGCACGCCATGGAAAGAGCGATGCATGTTTAAGCTCACCTACATCAGACAGCGGGGCGGACAACGATGAGCGCGATCATTCGCAAGATCGTCACGGTGGTCGAGGAGACGCATCGGGAGATGGGTCAGACCGTCACCCCGCCGACCCGGCGCGCGGCGGCGATCGCCGTGATCGAAAATCCATTCGCCGGAAAATACGTCGAAGACCTTTCACCGCTTATTGCGATCGGTGAGGAACTCGGCGAGCTGCTTTCGAAAAAGGCGGTCGCCGCGCTCGGCATCGACGGCGCCAAGGCGCAAAGCTACGGCAAGGCGGCGGCCGTCGGCGAAAACGGCGAGCTCGAACATGCGGCCGCGATCCTGCATCCGAAGATGGGCGCGCCGGTGCGCGAGGTGCTGGGCAAGGGCGCGGCGCTGATTCCGTCATCGAAGAAGCGCAGCGGGCCGGGCACCACGCTCGACATCCCGCTTGGCCACAAGGACGCAGCCTTCGTGCGCAGCCATTTCGACGGCATGGAAGTGCAGATTAACGATGCCCCGCGCGCCAACGAGATCATGGTGGCGGTCGCGATTACCGACAGCGGCAGGCCGCTGCCGCGTGTCGGCGGCCTGACGATTGCGGAAATCAAGGGCGAGGACGGTCTACGATAGTTTCAACAGTGGAGGTAAGGGATGCGGCGGAGCAGATATTTTCTGGGCGCGGGACTGGCGATCATGATTGGCGGCATGGCGCATTCCGCCGTGGCGCAGAGCGAGATAAAGATCGGCGAGATCAACAGCTATTCGCTGTTGCCTGCTTTTACCGAGCCCTATCGCAAGGGCTGGCAGCTCGCGCTCGAAGAAGTCAATGCCGCCGGCGGCATCAACGGCAAGAAGCTCGTCGTCGTCTCCAAGGATGATGGCGGCAAGCCCGCCGACGCGCAGACCGCGGCCAACGAACTGGTGTCGAGCGAGAATGTGGTGATGCTGACCGGCACCTTCCTTTCCAATATCGGTCTGGCGGTGAGCGATTTCGCCAATCAGAAAAAGGTTTTCTTCCTGGCGGCCGAGCCGCTGACCGATGCCATCACCTGGGCCAAAGGCAACCGCTACACTTTCCGCCTGCGTCCATCCAACTACATGCAGGCCGCCATGCTGGTGGAAGAGGCGGCAAAACTGCCCGCGAAACGCTGGGCGACGGTCGCGCCGAATTATGAGTATGGGCAATCAGCGGTTGCGGTATTCAAGAAACTGATGTCGGAAAAACGGCCCGACATCCAGTGGGTCGACGAACAATGGCCGCCACAGGGCAAGATCGACGCGGGTCCGGTCGTGCAGGCCGTCGCATCCGCCAATCCGGAAGCCATTCTCAACGTCACCTTCGGCGCCGACCTGGTAAAGCTCGTGCGCGAAGGCAACACCCGGGGACTGTTCAAGGGTCGCTCGGTCGTCTCTTTCCTCACCGGCGAGCCCGAATATCTCGACCCGCTGAAGGATGAAACGCCGGAAGGTTGGATCGTCACCGGCTATCCCTGGTACGGCATCAAGATGCCCGAGCACGATGCTTTCCTGAAGGCGTATCAGGCCAAGTATAATGACTATCCGCGGCTCGGCTCGATCGTCGGCTATCAGACCATCAAATCGGCCGCGGCGATCCTCGCCAAGGCAAATTCGACCGATCCGGAAAAACTGATCGCCGCGACGGAAGGGCTGTCGGTGGCATCTCCGTTCGGCGAGATCACCTTCCGCAAGATCGATCATCAGTCCACATTGGGCGCGTTCGTCGGCAAGACCGCGCTGAAGGACGGCAAAGGCATCATGGTGGATTCGGTCTATCGCAAGGGCATGGACTATCTGCCAAGTGATGCCGAGGTCGACAAGCTGCGCCCGAAGGATTGAGGCTTTAGAGCTATTCCGGTTCGTCAGAATGATGACCGGGATCGGGGACCGTGTGGTTCGAGACGCGCGGCGCTGCCGCGCTCCTCACCATGAGGATCTAGACCTCATCCTGAGGAGGCGCGACGCGTCGTCTCGAAGGATGAAGCCACTGCACTGAAAAGCGCGCTGGAGCGGATGCGCAAATGGCCTTTTACTTCGTTCAGTTCCTGACCGGTCTTGCCAGCGCGGCGTCGCTGTTTCTGGTGGCGTCGGGACTGTCGATCATTTTCGGCGTGACACGCATCGTCAATTTCGCGCATGGCGCGTTCTACATGCTCGGCGCTTACGTCGCGTTTACGCTGACCGAGCGATTTTCCGGCGCGATCGGCTTCTGGGGCGGCATTTTCGCAGCAGGGTTGATCGTGGCAGCCGTCGGCGTGCTGGTCGAAATGGTGCTGCTGCGGCGGATCTACCATGCGCCCGAATTGTTTCAACTGTTGGCGACGTTCGGCCTCACTTTGATGGTCGAGGATCTGGTGGTGCTGATCTGGGGGCCGAGCGACCTGTTGGGGCGCCGCGCGCCGGGATTTAAGGGCGCGGTTGATTTTTTCGGCCAGAACATTCCAACTTACGACCTGTTTCTGATCGGGCTCGGTCCGGTCGTGCTCGGAGTTCTGTGGCTGATGTTCCAGCGAACGCGCTGGGGAGTGCTGGTTCGCGCCGCAACGCAGGACCGCGACATGGTGGCCGCGCTCGGGGTCAATCAAAAGTGGCTGTTCACGAGCGTGTTCGCGCTCGGGGTTTTTCTCGCGGCGCTCGGCGGAGGCTTGCAGATTCCACGCGACGCGGTGCACCACGCGCTGGATTTGCGGATCATCGTCGACGTATTTGTGGTGGTCGTCATTGGCGGTCTAGGCAGCATCATCGGCGCGTTTGTCGCAGCGGTGCTGGTGTCGGAGCTGAACGCGTTCGGCATCCTGATTTTTCCGAAGATCTCCATCATCCTGGTGTTCCTGGTGATGGCCGCCGTCCTGATCGTGCGGCCATGGGGACTGTTCGGCAAGCAGGAAGCCGCAGCGCGCCGCACGCCCGGGCTGACCGTCAATCCATGGCGCCCGCTGACGTCGGGCGAACGATTAACGGCGATGGCTGCGCTGGCGCTCGCGGCGGCGCTGCCGCTGATCGGCGGCAACTACGCGCTCACGGTGGGCTCGGAGATTGCGATCTTCGTGATCTTCGCCGCGAGCCTGCATTTCCTGATGTCGGTCGGCGGGCTCGCCTCGTTCGGCCACGCCGCCTATTTCGGGCTTGGCGCCTACGGCGTCGCGTTCCTTGCCAAGCTCGCAGGCCTGCCGATGATTGCCTGCCTCCTGCTTGGCCCGCTGCTCGGATGCCTCGGTGCGGCGGTGTTCGGATTTTTTGCGGTCCAGCTGTCGGGCGTCTATTTCGCGATGCTGACACTGGCATTCGCGCAGATCGTCTGGTCGATCGCGTTCCAGTGGGTCGCGGTGACCGGCGGCGACAACGGCATCCTCGGCGTCTGGCCGGAGCGATGGGCGGCGCCGCCTTCGCATTTCTACTGGCTTTCGCTTGGAGTGGCCGCGCTTGCGGTCGCGGCGCTTCGGATCATCGTGTTCTCGCCCTTTGGCTTTGCGCTGCGGGCGACGCGCGACTCACCGTTACGCAGCGAGGCCATCGGCATCGACGGCAAGCGCATCCAGTGGACGGCGTTTGTGATCGCCGGCACCGTCGCGGGCATCGCTGGCGCGCTGTTTGCGTATCTCAAGGGCAGCGTGTTTCCCGACAGCCTCGGCATTTCGCTCTCGGTCGATGCGCTGGTCATGGTGCTGCTCGGCGGGGTCGAGACCGTCTCAGGCGCGGTGATCGGCGCCATCGTCTACAAGGCGCTCTCCATTTGGCTGGTGAGCCAGACCGATCTGTCCAAACTGGTGCTGGGCGCCGTCATCGTTCTGATCGTGGTGGCTTTCCCGAAGGGTATCGTCGGCATGCTTGAGACGATCCGCAATCGCCGAACTCAATCGTCAAAATCCGCATTGCTTGGCTCCCGGATCGAGATTGCCGAATGAGCATCACGCCCACGCTGCTATCAGTCGAGAACCTGAGCAAATCCTATGGCGGCGTCCATGCGGTGCGTGGCGTGTCGTTTGCGCTTCATGCCGGCGAAATCCTGGCGCTGATCGGTCCGAACGGCGCGGGCAAGAGCACCTGCTTCGATATGCTCAACGGCCAAAACAATCCCGACAGTGGCCGGATCAATCTGCTCGGCCAGGACACCACCGGCAAGAAACCGCGCGCGATCTGGCGGCTGGGCGTCGGACGAACCTTTCAGATCACCGCGACATTCCCGACCATGACGGTGTGCGAGAACGTTCAGGTCGCCTTGGTGTCCTATGACCGGCAGTTGTTCAATCTCTGGGCCTCGACGCCAAAATTTGCGCGAACAGAAGCCGGCCGTCTGCTCGAACTCGTCGGCATGAGCGGTTTTGCGCAACGCCCTTGCGGCGAGCTCGCCTATGGCGATCTCAAGCGGCTGGAACTCGCTATAGCCCTCGCCAATCAGCCAAAACTGCTGCTGATGGATGAGCCGACCGCCGGCATGGCGCCGCGCGAGCGGATCGAGCTGATGAGGCTCACCGCACAAATTGCGCGGGATCAATCGATCGGCGTTCTCTTTACCGAGCACGACATGGACGTTGTCTTCGAACATGCCGACCGCATCCTGGTGCTCAATCGCGGCACGTTGATCGCCGAGGGCTCGCCCGAAGAAGTCCGGCGCAACCCGCAGGTTCGCGCCATCTATCTCGGCGAGGGGCTGGTTTACGACGCGCGCCATCGCGAGGGAGCCGGCGCATGAAACTCTTGGTCGAGGGGCTCAACAGCTATTACGGCCCCGCTCACATCCTGTTCGACATCGCGCTGGAAGTCGGCCAGGGCGAAGTCGTCGCGCTGCTTGGGCGCAATGGCGCCGGCAAGTCGACGACCTTTCGCTCAATCGTCGGCCTGGTCGAGCAACGCTCTGGCCGCATCATGTTCGAGGGCAGGGATGTCTCCTCTCAGCCAACCCATGCGATCGTCAGCGGCGGCCTTGGCTACGTGCCGGAGGAGCGGCGCATCTTCACCGACTTGACCGTCGATGAAAACCTCGAGGTGGGCCGCCAGCCGGCCCGATCGGGAGCGCCGCACTGGACCAAGGAAAAACTGTTCACGCTGTTTCCAAATCTCGCCGAGATGCGCGGCCGCCACGGCGGGCGCATGAGCGGCGGCGAGCAGCAGATGCTGACCATCGCGCGGACCCTGATGGGAAACCCGTCGCTGGTGCTGCTCGACGAGCCGTCGGAGGGATTGTCGCCCAAGATCGTGGAGCAGATGGTCGAAGCCATCCTGACCATGAAGAAGGAAGGCGTCGGCATCGTCGTCTCCGAGCAGAACCTGCATTTCGCGAGACTGATTTCCGACCGCGCCTACATCATCGAGCGCGGCCGCATCTGCTTCAACGGCACCATGCGCGAGCTTGACGCCCGTCCGGATATCCGCGACGCGCATCTGGCGCTGTGATCGCCGGGCGGAAACAACAGGGGCGGGGTCAAAACTCACCGAGACAGGGCCGTGCTCGCAGAACCAGCTCGGACGGCTGACGGCGATGGACGTCGCCACCATCAAGGGCGTGATCGACCGCCTCACGGCGCGCGGCCTGACCGAGACCAGCCCCGATCCCGAAGACGGTCGCCGCCTGCTCGTCAGCCTGACGCGCGCGGGTCAGCAGCTGGCCGAAAAAGCCGCGCCGAACGCGCTCGCGATCACCAAGGAGACGCTTGCGCCGCTCGATGCCAGGGAGCGCGAGACGTTGGTCGCGCTATTGAGCAAGCTGCGGTGAGCAGTGTGCGTATTCATACACTTCGGAGTAGCGCTTTGTCGCTGCCCGGCATAGCATCAAGTAGCACAGACCTGCTTTCGACGCTCGTGCTGACGTTTCATATTCCTCTCTAGGAGAGGTCAAATGGCGTTCCGCATCAAACGGCGGGAGTTCATCGGTTTGATTGGCGGCGCAACGGTCGCATGGCCGTTCGTTGCACTCGCGCAGAAGCCTGACCGGTCGCGGCGGATCGGCGTCCTCATGTCGTTGGGCGAAAACGATCCCGAGGGAAAGGCTCAGCTTTCCGGATTCACGCAGGGGCTTGCGGATTTGGGTTGGTCCGACGGTCCAAACCTGCGAATGGATGTGCGCTGGGGCGGCGGCGACGTCAACAAGATTCGGACTTTCGCGAAAGAGTTGGTGGCCGCGCAGCCCGATCTGATCCTCTCGCAAGGGACGCCGGTGACGGCAGCACTCCAGCGGGAGACGCGCACGATCCCGATCGTATTTGTCGTCGTCACCGACCCGGTCGGCGAGGGGTTCGTTGCGGGACTGCCCCTTCCGGGCGGGAATATCACCGGTTTCATCACGTCAGAAGCGGCGATGGGCAGCAAGATGCTGGACCTGCTCCTGGATATCGCCCCCGGCATCAACCGTGTCGCGATGATATTCAATCCCGACACCGCTCCCGGCGGCGGGAAGTATTATCTCGGCGATTTCGAGGCAGCTGCCCGATCATCCAGAATTGCGCCAATCGCAGCGCGTGCTCAAAGCGATGCCGAAATCGATACCGTTGTGACGTCGCTTGGACGAGAACCTGATGGCGGTCTCGTTGTCATGCCGGACTTTTTCATGCTGAACCATGTCCAGCCAATCTTGTTGCAAGCAGCGCGAAGCAACGTACCCACAATCTACCCGTGGAGGTATGTCGTGACCAAGGAAGCCGGTCTGATTTCGTATGGACCCGACTTCAGAGATATTGTTCGTCGCGCCGCTCCCTATGTCGATCGCATTCTTCGCGGTGCCAAGCCCGCCGATTTACCGGTTCAAGTGCCGGTGAAATTCGAGATGGCTGTGAACGTCAAGACAGCCAAGGCGCTCGGCCTTACTGTGCCAACGTCGCTTCTATTGCGGGCCGACGAGGTGATCGAATAAAGATGAGCAGCGCCGCCGCTGTGGGAGCTGGTCGAAAGCCGGTTCTCGGGAAATTCGGCGAACGGGGCCTCGCCTAGAAAGCGACCCCCAAACGTCGTCCGGCGCTCCAAACCACCCGGCAACGCTTCTTGGTGCCACCGAAGAGCAACTCAAATCGATTGGGCAGCCTGGGCTGCCCAAAGACTTCGAGGCAGGCGCCACCGGGGGAATAGTCGACCACAGTGCAGTCAATAAGGGGGTCTCTCGGCCCAACGATCAGTTTGGCCGAGCTGGAACCCTTGCCTGCCGGTCGAACGCGAGCGAACCGTCGCGGATACATACCCCGCCCCTGGCTGTGACCCAGAAAATCTGACCGCCAGAATCACAGGACATTTTGAATACTTCGTTTAGTTTTATAGTTATCGAAACCCAACGATGGGTCGCCGGGAAGATTCTTATCAAAAGCTCGACAATGCCGAAATCCAGCCCGCATCCCGTGATCGCATCTGATCCTGCTCCAGCCCATCACCCGACCGCGAAATGCATCATCGTGACGCCACCGGAAGCGTAGTTGGGCACATCGCCGGCAACCGCCTTGCCTTCCTTCGACCCCAGCGCAGCCATCAGCGCTGCCTCGTTCTCGAACTCGGCTTCGAAGATGCAAAAATAAGGCGCCTTGCCTGGTCCCAGGGACTTCACATCGAACGAATATCGGCTCGCCTTGAGGTTCGGTAATTTGCTCACAAGCGGTAAATGCGTCTCGACGTAGTATTTCCGGAAATGTGCGGGATCCTTGGGATCATTGTAAAGAACGAGCATCTTGTGCATTAATTGCCTCCCGATTTCATCTGACCCGCCTTCTTGCCAAGGCCAAGCTTTGGAACGAAGCGGACCCTAGCAGACGGTCTGGGTGCGGGAAGGCAAATGTCGGTGACGGCTGCGCCCAAGGACTGCTGGCTGAGTGCCAACAGCGGACTCCTTATCAGGCACCAATAAAGGGAAATGTCTTCAGGTCTTGGGGTTGCCTGTTCTATCACGCGACACCGCATCGATCAGCAGTGGCTGAATGATTGGATTGCTGATAAGGTCGCAAACGTTTCTGGGGACGGCTGGATGCGCATTCTAGTGGTCGGAGCCGGCGCGCTGGGCGGGTATTTCGGCGGATGCCTCATTCGCGCCGGACGCGACGTCACGTTCCTGGTGCGCTCGCGCCGTGCCGAACAACTCGCCCGCCAAGGCCTCCAGATCGTCAGTCCTCATGGCGACTTCACCATTCCTGCGGCCACTGTTCTGGCTGGTGGTATACGCCAGCCATTCGATCTCATTCTGGTTGGTGTGAAGTCCTATTCACTCGACGAAGCCATGGATGACTTCGCCGCGGCCGTTGGTCCAACCACCATGATCCTGCCGATACTCAACGGCATGGGCCATCTCGACCGGCTCAGCGCGCGACTAGGCGCCGATCACGTATTGGGCGGTATGGCGAATATCAGCGCCAGCATTGATGCCGAGGGTCGCATCGTCCAGTTTTTTCCCATCCATGATCTGTTATTCGGCGAAATCTTGGGCGGCTTCAGCGACAGGACGCGCGCGCTGGAGGCTTGTTTCGACAGTGTGGGCTTCAATGGACGTGCCAGCGATGGAATCATGCAGGACATGTGGGAGAAGTTTGTGCAACTGGGTCTCGGCGCCGGAATTACTTGTTTGATGCGCGCCAGTATCGGCGACATCCTCGCCGCACCAGGCGGACGAGAGGCGATGTTTCAAATTTTTGATGAATGCTGCGCCATCGCTACCGCCTCGGGGTTCAAACCGAGGCCGGCCTTTATCGAGTTCGACACGGCCCTGATCACCACAGTTGGATCGCCGCTGAAGTGGTCGATGCTGCGAGACATCGAGCGGGGCTCGACCACCGAGGGAGAGCACATCCTGGGCGACATGGTAGCCCGAGCCCATGCCCTTGGCATCCCCGCGCCGGTCATCAATCTGGCGCGCACGCATGTCGCTGCGTATGAAATAGGCCGCTTGCGCACCCTCGCCACATCGTGACGTGTGGACGAGCGGAGCCCATGTCCGCTTCGTTCCCATCATTCGGCCGCGGCGGACATGACTTCCATCTGTTCGTGAAGAATAACGCCCGAGAGCGGATCGAACTCGCCGCTCCAGGGCGAACGATCGAGAACCGCCCTGGTGTGGACATATCCGGCGTCCCATCGCTGCCTGATGCCGGACGGACTGAAGTCGATGTCCTTGGTGTGGCTCTCGCGATCGAGTTGCGGCGCCAAAAGCCGCACCACATGCATCCGCGTCGGACAACCGTAGCCGGCCAGCTCCTTCACCGCATCGCTGTTACGCTCGGACGCAGGCAGCCGCGCGGCGAGTTGGCTGATGACATGACGCAGGCGATGCGCCTGCTGCTGTCGGGCAATGTGACTCGCGATCCGGCTTGAATACTGCACGTCCTTGTGGCGGTTAAGCACTTCCGCCATCGTGGTCGGCTCGGCGCCCGCTGGATTCCACATGTGAACGGCGAAGATCAGCGAATTTTGGCGCGGGTTGTCATCGAACACCGCTTCGGTCGGCGTGTTCGAAAGAATGCCGCCGTCCCAATACAACTCGCCGTCGATTCGGATAGCGGGAAACGCCGGCGGCAGCGCGCCCGACGCCATGACGTGTTTTACGCCGAGCTCGCAGTCGCGGCTGTCGAAATATCGCATCTGGCTGGTTCGGACATGCGCGGCGCCGACCGTCAGCCGCGGGCTGCATTTGTTCACCAGATCGAAATCGACCAGTTCGGTAAGGGTCTGTTCGAGCGGCTCGGTGGAGTAGTATCCGGCCCTGTCGGCGCCAAGCGGATAGTCGTTGCCGGCATGGGCAAGTGGATTGGGCCTGAAGAAGCCGGGAATTCCGTTTGTTACCGTCGACCAATAGGACAGTTTTTCGTTGAAGCCGGGGAATACGTCGCGAAAACTCCAGATCGGCTTTTGCTCCATCCGCTTCCAGAATTCCTGCAAGCGCGACACGCGGTTTTTGGGCGCATTGCCCGCGATCAGGCTCGCATTGATGGCGCCGATCGACGTGCCGATAATCCAGTCCGGCTCGATCCCAGCCTCGTGCAGCGCCTGATAGACGCCCGCCTGATAGGATCCCAGCGCGCCGCCGCCCTGCAGTACCAGCACGACCTGACCGGGGGGCGCCCGGCTTAGCTGCCCGATACTCTGCGAGGATTGGTTATCTTGAACAGTGTTCATCTCACGCTCTCCTAGCCTGCCTGTCGCCTTCTCTGATGTTCGCCAGCCGTTTGGTTTTGTTACTGTCACGTTTCAGTGCGCGGTCCAGCCGCCATCGACCGGCAAGGCGATCCCGGTGATCGAAGCCGCCGCGTCGCCGGCGAGAAATACCGTGAGCGCACCTAATTCTTCGACGGTCGCAAAGCGCTTGTTGGGTTGCTGCGCCAGCAGCACATCGTGGATGACCTGCTCGCGGGAAATTCCATGCGCCTTTGCCTGGCCGTCGATCTGGGCCTCGACCAGCGGGGTATAAACATAACCCGGGCAGATCGCGTTGCAGGTAATACCTTGCTCGGCGGTCTCCAGCGCCGCGACCTTGGTCAGGCCGATGATGCCGTGCTTCGCGGCGACATAGGCCGCCTTGAATGGCGACGCGACCAGCCCATGCGCGGACGCGATATTGATGATGCGGCCGAACTTGTTCTTGCGCATCGCCGGTAGTGCCGACCGCATCGCATGAAACGCCGACGACAGGTTGATTGACAGGATCGCGTCCCATTTCTCGGCCGGAAACTGATCGAGCGGGGCGACATACTGAATCCCCGCATTGTTGACGAGCACGTCGAGACGGCCATGCTCGGCCAGCGTCGTTTCGATCATCTCGCTGATTGCCGCCGGCCTGGTCATGTCAGCCGGCGAGTAACTTACCTTTACATCGTAATCAGCCGATATCTGGTCCCTGGTCTTGGCGATCTCGGAGCCAACGCCGAGGCCGTTCAGCACCACGGCTGACCCGGCCTCGGCCAGCGCGCGGGCGATTCCGAGCCCGATGCCGCTGGTGGATCCCGTGACCAGCGAAACCTTGCCGGCGAGAGAGCGCAAGGCCGACGGCGCGCCTTGCGTTTTCAACTGAATGTTCATCGCAAATCCTTCCTTTGCCCTTTGCTGAGTTCGGCGTCTTGCACAGCCGTGATCCAAGCCGAAATCTGCATGGTGGCCGGGATTTATGGAAATGCCCATTGGCTTCCGAAACGATAGGCTGGCGCTATTGCGTTACCGATGTCATTGCAGGGCTTTGTCGGGTAGTATCTGGCGAGATCAGGCCAGGGCTCGATCATGGAGATGCATCAGGTTCGCTACTTCCTCGCCGTCGCGCGTGTGCTCAACTTCACCCGAGCCGCCGACGAGTGCAACGTCACCCAGCCGTCGCTGACGCGGGCGATCAAGCAGCTTGAGGCAGAACTGGGCGGCGATCTGTTCCGCCGCGAGCGCCCGGCCGCGCAATTGACCGAGCTCGGCCTACGCATGCATCCGCTGCTCAAGCAGTGCTGCGATGCCGCGACCGGAGCGCGACAGCTCGCTTCGGCCTTCAAGAGCGGTGAAGTCGGGACGCTCAGAATCGCGCTTGCCCATTCCATTGACCTGGCGCTCTTGATTCCGCATCTCGACCACATCAAGCGGCTGTTCAACCGTTTGGAATTCCGCTTCCTGCGCGGCAACAGCTGGGAAGTCGGGGAATATCTCAAGAAAGGCGAAGCCGAGCTCGGCATTGCCGCTGAAATCAGCGAAGAGTGGGACCGGCTCGATGCCTGGCCGCTGTTCACCGAGGACTTTCAACTCGTCGTCAACAATCGCCATCCGTTCGCGGACCGCGAAGTTGTCACCTTCGAGGATCTGCAGACCCAGGAATTACTGTCGCGGACCTTTTGCGAGCATGCGGATCGGTTGGGCGCGTCGTTTCGCGGCCACGGCATCGATGTAGAACACAGCCATGGCATCTCGTCGGAGCGGGATCTAATCGAACTGCTGGAAGCCGATATCGGCGTCGCCGTAATTCCCCGCAGCGTGTCGACGCCCGAAACCCTGACGCGGGCAAACCTTGACGGGCTCGACATCCGCCGCACCGTCCACCTCTATGGCGTCGCAGGGCGCGAGCGCACCGCCGTCGCATCAGCCGTGATGAGAATGCTGCGTGGCGCCGACTGGTCGCACATTGGCTGAGGGCGTCAAAAGCAGCCGAGCGGCGTATTAACCTTCCCAACCCTGGTCTGCTTTCTTCAACGCAGCAATCAGATCGTCGATTTCCATGCGCTTGCGGAAGTCGGGATCGACGAACCGCGCCTTCACCAACCCGTCGCGGCCGACCACGAAGGTCGCGGGAATGGGCAGCACCCAGCCGTCATTGCCATGAAAATTCGACAAATCCTCATAGGACAGCAGTTGCTGTATTTCGGTTCCCAGCCAAATCGCGAGATTCAGCGATAACGCGTAGCCGTTATCGAGGTCGGTCAGAACCGGGAATGGGGCGTGAGAGTCGGATTTGAATTTCTCGGTAAATTCCTGAATCTCGGGCAGGATCGCGACAACCTGACCGCCCGAGGCCTTGATCCGGTCATAGGCCTGGATCACGGCTCTGACGTTCAACCTGCAATATGGGCACCAGTGACCGCGATAAAACATCACGGCAACCGGCGCTTTTTCCAGAAGCGAATTTAGACTGATCAGCCGGCCGGACTCGTCAGGCAATATGAAGGGCGGCATCGGATCGCCCGGCCGCGGCGCGTTTTCGCCGCCGCCGTTTTCGCGGAGCCGCGCCACCAGGCGATCGACCGCTTCGCCATAGGCCGGAAAGAACTGTCGTCCTGCCGCCGCGTAAGCTTCCAGTTGCTCTCTCAATGTGCCTTCCATGTCGCGACATTCCTGGAACGCAAGTTTGAGACGCTGGGCATTGGCGGGCGATAACGACGTCATGTCTTGCTCCGGCGGCTTGGGTTTTCCGAACTCATTGACAGAACCGTGGCCGGCGTCAGCCGGCGCCGAAGTCCGATTTCCCGGACAATGTTATTTTCCTGTATAGGCCGCCCGCAAGGGCGGCCTCGTCGCTCGCGCATAAAAAAACGATACCGTCGTTCTCAGGGCCGATAGAAATTGCCGGTTGGATCGAGTGTTCCGGACACCATATACATCTGGCCGCCATCCATGAAGAACACGGTATTGTTTGGCACCTTTCTGGCCTCCTTTATCATCGCGTCGTGATTTTTGGCTCCTGACGCCATCGCCATCGCCGTCATTTTTCCGGGACCGACATACATATAGGCCATGCCCGGGTTGAATTCCCAGGGTACCTGCGAGAACGCCGACGTCGCCATCGCCGCGAGCGTGGCGGCCGCAACCAAGGTTTTGGATAAAGTGGTCATTGCAAGCTCCTCCGAATTGACGTGGACGCCCGCCAATCGGGCGTTGCCCCAATCAGAGGCTGAATTTCCGAGACTTAGAAATGCCGTTGCACAATCGATTTGATAGCCGTGAAGCATCGCTTGGGCGGCAATAGCGCGCGGCTATCGACTTGAGAGCGACTGTGTATTTCATATTGCCAGATGGCGCGTTCATTCTGTTCCCGAAGCCATGCTGCCGGTAACAGGAGACGTCACATGAAGAGTCGTATTGTAAATCTCTACACATCGCTACTATTGATACTGATTCTGGTGTCGGCCGTTTCCGTCGCAAGGGCGGATAGCGATGATGGGGTCGTCCGGGTAAAAAGCGCAGTCCCGATGGGCGAGGCGATCGCCCGCATCAAGACCGACATCGCCGGCAAGGGCATCAAGTTCTTCATCGAGATCGATCAAGCGAAGCTGGCGGCCGACGCCGGAATCAAACTTCGCCCTTCAACCCTCCTGGTATTCGGAAATCCGCCGCTTGGGACCCAGTTCATCACGTCGAACCCAAACGCCGGGTTGGACTGGCCGGTCCGCTTGCTGCTGACGCAGGACGACAACGGCGAGGTATGGGCGGTCTGGACCGATTTCGAGTGGATCGCCAAGCGTCACAACATCAGGGACCGCGCCGCGCAGTTCAAGATGGCGACCATGGTCGTTGAGTCGATCACGTCGACCATCAGGAACAAGTGACAGCCTCGACAGGCCACGCGTAAAGCCAGGCCGCGTCAGCGACCGCGGCCTCCATACGAACTTCAAAAATTGACTGGAATCACCATTGGGCGGGACAATGCAATGAGATCTGAAAAATTCGACGTGGTGATTCTTGGCGGCGGCAATGCCGGCATTGGCGTTACCGGCCCGGTCAGACGCGCCGGAATGTCGGTCGCCATGATCGAATCGCACGACCTCGGCGGGACCTGCCCGAACCGCGGTTGTACGCCGAAGAAGGTTCTGGTCGCCGCCGGCCACGCGCTGCACGAAATCGAGCGTGCCGCCATTCATCGTATCTCCGTCGGCAAGCCGAAGCTGGACTGGTCCGCATTGATCGGCCGCGAAAAGGACCTGATCAAGGATATCCCTGCGAACCTTGAGCGCTCGATGGGACGTCGCAATGTCGAGGTGATCAAGGGCCACGCCGCTTTCGCCGGACCGAATGCGATCCGTGTCGGCGACCGCCGCCTTGAGGCAAGCCACATCGTGATCGCGACAGGATCGAAGCCGCGCCCGCTGCCGATTCCGGGCGCAGAACTCATGATCACTTCGGACGAAATGCTGAGCGAACGCGAGCTCCCAGGTTCGGTGATTTTCGTCGGTGGCGGCGTCATATCGCTGGAATTCGGCCACGTTTATGCGCGCGCCGGCGCGGATGTCACGATCCTCGAGGCGCTACCGCAACTGTTGCCCGCCATGGATGCCGACGCCGTCGCGCGCATCCAGACCGAGAGCGAACGCATCGGAATTCGGGTCAAGACAGCCGTCAGCGTGAAACGGATCGAGCCTGCGAATAACCGGCTGCGGGTCGTCTTCACCCATCACGGCACCGAACATGCGGCCGAGGCCGATCGCGTCGTCAACGGTGCCGGACGCATGGCCAACGTCGACACGCTCGATCTGGCGGCGGGAAATGTCGAGCACAGCAACGGCCGCGTGGCGGTGGATTGTCATTTGCGCTCGACCTCCAATTCTCAGGTCCATGTCTGCGGCGACGCGGTGCCGATTTCTCCGCAGCTCTCGCCGATCGCGACGTACGAGGGCGATATCGTCGGCCGCAACATCGTGGAGGGGCCGAAATACAGCCCGAACTACGAAAGTATTGCGACATCGGTCTACACCGTGCCGGCGCTGGCCGCTGTCGGCTTGACCGAGGCCGCCGCAAACCAAAAGGGATTCGCGATCAAGGTTCATAGCAACGACATGCAGGGCTGGTTTTCCGCCAGAACCTACGCGGAGACTGTCGCCTGGTCGAAGATCATCGTCGACGAACCCACCGACCGTATTCTAGGCGCGCATTTCGTCGGGCACACCGGTGAGGAACTTGTCAATATCTTCGGGTTGGCGATGCGCTTTGGCATCACCGCGACCCAGATCAAGGACACCGTCTACGCCTACCCGACGTTTTCCTCCGACATCAAGCACATGCTGTGACGCTGTTGGCTCGCGCGCATAGCGCCGCGCTATCGATTCAAGAGCCAACCGGCATTTCCTCAAGCTGGAAATCTCGACGATGGTAAGCCGTATAGCCGGCCAGATCACCTCGAGGCCAGGGCAAAACAGAGGAGACCACGACATGTTCAAACACACGATAAATTCACGCGCGCTCTGGCAGGGACTTGCACTTGCCTGCGTCATCGCCGGATCGACCGCCGCGACGTCGGTCGCCTTTGCCGGTGAATGTCCCGCCGACAAGATCAAAGCCAACGCCCGCGAGAAGGTCGACCTCAAGCCGGTCGGCGTCACCGACGTGACCCTGGGTTCGATCAATCTCGAGAAGCAACCCGCAAACATCAAGGACCGCGAGTTGCGCTTCCGCAAGCTGACGATCGAGCCCGGCGGCATTGTGCCGTGGCACAGCCACGACGACCGGCCGGCCCTGATCTATGTGCAGCAGGGTGAAATCGTGGAATATGCCAGCAACTGCGCCGAGCCTATTCTGCACAAGGCTGGCGATATCAGGCCCGAGGTTTTCGGCACCTCGCATTGGTGGAAGAATCTCGGCACCCAAACCGTCATTCTGTATGTCGGCGATGTCCGCAAGGATCCGCACGACCACAATATGTAACGAGCGCGCCCACGCCTCGTTGCCGGATGTGACGCCCTGGGCCGTGTTTGCCCCGCACGCCCAGGCGTCACGTCCCCTTTGTCCGAACCTTGCGAGGAGCAATGAGCCATGACGGACATATCCGCGGAAATGAAATCCGAAGATATCGAAATGCGCGGTCATTCGCCGGGCGTGGCGCTGCGATCGTTCGTCATCGGCCTGACGGCGTTTTTGACTGTGGTCGATCTGTTTGCAACGCAGGCCATCCTGCCGTCGCTGACCAGGCATTACAACGTGACCCCCGCGGCGATGGGCTTTGCGGTCAACGCCAGCACCATGGGGATGGCCGTGGCCGGGCTTGTCGTCGGCTTTTTCAGCCAGCACATCGATCGGCGGCTCGGCATTCTCTTGAGTCTGGCCTTGCTCGCTATTCCCACGACCCTGCTAGCGGTCGCGCCTAACCTCACGGTATTCACGATTCTCCGCATCGCGCAGGGCTTGTGCATGGCATCGGCGTTCGCGCTGACGCTCGCCTATCTCGGCGAACAATGCAGTTCGATGGATGCCGCCGGCGCATTCGCGGCCTATATCACCGGCAACGTTGCGAGCAACCTGATAGGTCGCCTGGTTTCCGCGGCGGTCGTAGACACGTTCGGGCTGGCATCGAATTTCTATTTTTTTGCTCTGTTGAATCTCGCCGGCGCGATTCTGGTGTATTTCACCATCCATCGCGTGCGTCCGATGCATTCGATGCCAATGTCGCAATCGCCGTTCGCGGCGATGATCGCTCACTGGCGCAATCCGGCGTTGCGCGCCGCGTTCGGCATCGGCTTCTGCATCCTGTTCGCCTTTATCGGGACATTCACCTTCGTGAACTTTGTACTGGTGCATCCGCCGCTTTCGCTGGGACGAATGGAGTTGGGTTTTGTCTATTTTGTCTTCCTGCCCTCCATCGTGACGACGCTCCTTGCCGGAAGCGCGGTGGCACGCTTTGGAACGCGCCCGGCGATCTGGAGTGCGCTTGCGGTTGCGGCAATCGGGCTACCGCTGATGCTGTCCTCGCATCTTGCGGAAGTCTTGGCCGGCATGGTTCTGGTCGGGATCGGAACGTTCTTCGCGCAGGCCGCCGCAACCGGCTTTGTCGGTCGGGCAGCCGTTGAAAACCGCGGCGTCGCAAGCGGGACCTATCTCGCCTGCTATTTCCTTGGTGGCCTTGTGGGCAGCGCGGTTCTCGGGCAGCTTTTCGACCGCCTGGGATGGACCGCTTGCCTCGCCGGTGTCGGCGTATCGCTTGCCGTGGCCGCACAGCTTACGGCGCGTCTTAGGGCGTGAGTCCGGTTCGGGCGCAAAGCGGACATGGGTACGGCGGATTACCGAGCTGGCGACGGCGCCCCTTGAGCGTTTCTTGTCGCGCGCGGGAAATAAGTGTCAGCAAGCCCCCGGCAGATGGTCTTCAGGAAATTAACCTGATCCGATCCGTCGTGCTTTCCGGGGAACTCATGATCTGCACTTGCTGGTCGCTGAATCAAGCTTAACCAAGTTCGAAAAACCGGCTACTAAGCCTGGCACAAAGCCGGAAATTTCAGGTAACCTATGATCCAATTGATGCTACAGGGCGCGTATTCGATGTTATGTGTTATCGACCAAGGATGACGATGCGCCTTTGCCAGCAAATCTTTGCCATTGCCTTTATTTTCCTTGCAACCCCCTCAATCGCCGAGCCGTCCCTTGGCAGCCGATTTTTGCAGCATGCTCAGAATTCCAGACAGCACACGGCAACAGTTTTTGTCTCCAACGAGGCCAAACAAGAAGAACCCGACACCGACATACTGGCGTTGATGTCGGGGAAGTGCAGCATTCTCAGAGTCGCGGGACGCGATTTCGCGTGCAGGGCCGTTGCCTTCTTCCATGGCGAACAGGGCCGGGCAAATTTTACGATCGCGCTCGACGATCCGACCGACGACAGTCACATCATCACCTTCTCGGGTCAGAATAGCCGGAGGGAGCAGGATAATCTCTACGAACTCCAAATCGACCGGATGCTGCTGAACTCCAAGCACAGGCCCAGGGTCGATGGCCTGCCGGTGCCGATCGTTGAGTTATCGGCCGGGATATGCAAGCAGCTCGGAAGCTTCGCGACCAGACAGGCCTGCAGCGCGATCGACGGAAATGGCAAAAAGTACGAGCTGCAGTTCGAATCCGACGGCTCGCCGATGAACGTGCGAAAGATCAGGCGGTCCTCCCAGGTGACGGAACGGCGCCGTGCCAAGCAAAAAGAGCAACTCGAATGCCGTCTCAAGGCCGATCTTGCCAAGATCATGCCAAGGGACCGCACGGCTTACATCATCGGATGCCTGGAAGCGGATAACCAAAAATCCACGCCGACCGCGGATCAGTAAGGCGGCACTGCAACCAGCCTGCGCCGAAAAAACAAGGGCCGCCGGTAGCGCGGCGGCCCTTTGCCCCATGGATGCCGAACACCCGATAAGGCCATCCAGATCAGTCGACTTCCTGCACCACGGTGCGCGTGCCGGGATCCACCAGCATCACGCGGTCATTGGAATAGACGTAGCGATACTTGGTGAGGTTCGGACCCCAATCCGACGGTACGGCCACGAGTTCGACATCGCTCGGCACCTTGGCGCCAACGACGATCTTTTCCTGGGTCTGAACGGGACGGAGCTTGTGCTCAGTGACGTAGGTCTTGATCTTGGTTCGATATTGCGGCTCGATCTGAACCGTCGCGGGTGCCGCGCCCGTCGTGGTTACGGTGGTTTGAGCATTGGCCATCGTCGCGACCAGCGACGCCGCCGCCGCAAGCATGAGTAGCTTCTTCATGTTTGTCCTCCTGAAACCGCACCAGATGCGCGGCAGAACAAGAACAGATGTCGCAGCTTCCTGTTCCATGAATTGGAGTTCCGTCCCGCTGCAAGTGAAAGTTCCATACGGTTGCGGGTGAAGAGGCCGGGCTGCGGCCGACCTTGTTTGCCGCCGGAACCCGCCGGGTTCCGCCGCCCATGGATGATGGAACCAATGGTGGCGTTGCAGGTGCGGCCGCGTTCTGCGCCGGCAACGGACCTAGCGCTCAGTACGGCTGTATGAGCGGTTTGAACCCACCGCGCTACGGTCGCCATGGAGCGCGGAGCGAAGCGCCATTTTGTAACGGGGAATGCTTTCCACACCTGTCTGTGCCTGCCGCTCCTGGTCCGCAATGGTCAGGACCAGGAAGGTGAGCCCTGCCAGGAACGCAATAAAAGCCAAATATGCCAGCCTCATGCCTCGCTCCCGCAGGTCTTCAAGAAGAATGCGTAATGAGGGCCGTCGTTCCGGGGTGGACTGGAACCGGCCACATGGCATGCGCCTGCCTCGGCTGTTCGGGCTTGCGAACGAATCAGGTCAGCAGCGGTTCAGGACGCCGAACGCTGGTTCCCCCTCTAGTTGAACGATAGCGCGGCGCGCGGTGTACATGAGCTCACCCAACGTGGTTCGGCCGCTGCGCGCGCATTGAATCAGTTGCTCGGCGATGAACTTGTGGCTCTCATGATCGCCGCCATTCGGTAGCTCCGCGCATACCTCTTCAAGCACAACATCCATATTTGCTTGGGTGCGTTCGCTAAATTCAACCATGCCCGGCTCCATCATCAGGATGCTGCAAATTATGCCGGAATCTTCGAAACCGCATAGGGGTGAACCAACCTATGGTTTCCCCAATTTCGCTGTGCACAAAAGTAAACTTCCGCTGCATTGCAACGGCGATCTGCGGCGAAATCCATTGCGCCGGCAGATATTTTTTTCGTGTTGAGCAGGAGCAAAGTACCGCGGCAAAGCATTGATTTCCTGTCGTGCAGAGTTGGTTGTGAGTTCATCACCATCACGATTTCAATTGCGCGGCGGGAGGCCGCCGAAAATTTCTCATCCCTCGACGGCCTCTATTGAATCACATCCTACTATGGCGGAGCACGTACAATGCAGTCTGATCAATTGCTGGTCGCATGTCCAAAATGTCATGCGTGGCCCATGGCCGTCCATGCAGGGAAGAGGAGATGGGTGTCGGATGCGCCCATGGTCCGATTTACATGCGCCAAATGCGGTCATCAGGAAGAAGAGCGTCTTGGCGGTTCTTATGCCAATAGAGAGAGCTCGCGGCGGCACGAAATTGCAGGCGGCGGTTTCTAGATGCTCATTGTTCGAGCGTGCGCCTGAAACTTCCGCCTGGCGTACAAACTTTCCTGGATGAGCCATCCAAATCTAAATTGCGCGATCATTAAAAGTGTCAGTAGCGAGCTCGTCTGTCCTTGTCATTGCGAGCCAACGGGTTGCGCGAATGCGCGCCCAATGCCAGGCTTCCCGAAGCAATCCGGTGTGAGGGTGGCAAGGCGCCTCGCTTCGTCGCTGCGCTCGTCGCATTGACGGCAGAGTGCTAGTCAGAGCCAGCGATTGGAAATGACAGGGAGAGAATCAATGTTCGGAAACTGGATTGTTGTTGCGCTCGTGATCACAACGCTGACGAATGCCGCCATTTTCGTGGGTCAAGTCTCAACTTCGGCAAATGCGCGCAGCGCGGGAACGGCCGCCAGCAAATTGCTGGACGACGACGATTTTACAGCCGGGCTTACAAAGCTCATTCGGAAAACGGTTCGTGATTATTGCAGCGTTGGCAAGAAGGATCATATTGATTGTTAGGCGCTCCGTTCGAGCAGCGCCTTGAAATCGGCGCGGGCGCGTTGCGCCTCGTGCCGCGCGGTTTCCGAGGCGTCGCCGAGGCCGAAATAACCGTGGATCAGGCCAGCGCCATGATGGTACTTCGTCGCGACGCCTGCGGCAGCAAGCGCGTCGGCATAGGCCTTGCCCTCATCGCGCAGGGGATCGAACCACGCCGTGCAAATCACCGCAGGCGCAAGTCCCGCGAGATTTTTGGCGCGCAACGGCGAGACGCGCCAATCCGTGCCGTGCGTCGCATCGGCGAGATAGTGACCGGCGAACCATTCCATCACCGCGCGCGACAGGAAGTAGCCCTCCGCGTTTTCCGCGCGTGAGGGAAAGTGCGCGTTCTGTTCCGCCTCTGCATAGTTTCCAACGACGTCGGTCACGGGATAGACCAGCAGCTGCGCGGCGAGCTTGATCTCTGCGTCGCGACAGGCGATCGCCACGGTCGCCGCCAGATTGCCGCCGGCGCTGTCCCCGGCCACGCCTAGGCGGGATTTGTCTGCGCCGAACTCGGCAATGCGGGCGATCACATCGCGCGTCGCGGCGAAGGCATCCTCGAACGCGCCGGGAAAGCGCGTTTCCGGCGGACGCCGGTAGTCGACGGAGACGACGATGGCGCCGGTCTCGATCGCGAGCAGACGCGCCTGTCGGTCATGGGTTTCGAGATCGCCGGCGACCCAGCCGCCGCCATGGAAGAACACAACCGTCGGCGATTTTTCATCCGAGACGCGGTAGACGCGCGCGGCAAGCGGTCCGGCCGCGCCTTTCACTTGCGTATCTCGTGCGCTCGTGACTTCCGGCGGCGGAATGGCGGTGCGCGACGCGGCGAGCGCGCGAAGTTGATCGCGCGCGCTCTGCGGCGTCATTGTCTTGGGATCGCGGAGCGGCAGCAGTGGAATGATCTGGGCGATAACGGGATCGAGCGGTGTAGTCATGCGGGCCCCGGTGCGAAAGGTGTACCAGCATATGGTCCGCCCGCGGCTCCGGCAACACGGTCATTCGGGCGATGTGCACTTGCACGCCGAGGGCGCGAGTAGGGTCTATCATCGTGGCGCTCAATTGTAGAAGAACCGTTCGTCGCTGCTGACATAAAGCGACAGCCTGTCGTACAATTGGCAGGCCGGCACTGACGAACGTCAAGGGACAATCTGATGGCGTTCGCTTGGTATTGACTTGGCAGCCGGCGGTTGCGCTGGGCATAATCCGGCCACACACGGTGTCCACGGCCGCGAGGGAGCTTGTTCATGTCTGCGGAGATTGCCGACGTACGGCAGGTGCAGGGGTACTGCAGTCTTTGCATCGCCCGTTGTGGCACCGTCGCGACTGTCGTGGATGGCCGCTTCGCACGCCTGGACCCCGATCCGACCCACCCAACCGGCGCAGCGATTTGCGCCAAGGGCCGAGCCGCTCCCGAACTGGTCTATCATAAGGATAGATTGAAGCACCCGCTGCGTCGAACACGGCCGAAGGGCGACCCCGATCCGGGATGGGAAGAGATTTCGTGGGATGCGGCGCTCGACCAGACCGCCGCCGCCATGCGGCGCATCGCGGAGCAATATGGACCCGAAGCGGTCGCCTTCAGTCAATCCTCCCCCTCGACCACCGCCATCGCGGATTCAGGCGCCTTCCTTACCAGACTGATGAATGCTTTCGGCACGCCGAACCTGGTGTCGGCGCTGGAGCTGTGCGGATGGGGACGCGGTTTTGCGACCCGCTACGTCTTCGGCGTGGGCAGTGTGGCGACCGGAAGCGCCGGCGGCGCGATGGCGGACATTGCCGAATCCGGCTGTCTTATCCTGTGGGGCTATAATCCCTCGTTTTCGCGCATTACCCACGCGACCGCGACGGTCGCGGGCCTGAAACGCGGAATGAAGCTGATCGTGATTGATCCGCGCAACGTCGGGCTTGCCAACAAGGCCGATGTCTGGCTGCGCGTGCGTCCTGGAACGGACGGCGCCCTGGCGCTGGGTCTGGCCAGCACCATGATCGAGCGAGGGTGGTACGACGAGGAGTTCGTCCGGGCGTGGAGCAACGGACCTCTCCTGGTGCGGTCCGATACCGACAGGCTGCTGAAAGCAGAGCATCTGGCTTCCGCCGGTGGCTCCGGACAATTCGTTGCCTGGGATACAGTGTCCAACTCCGTCGTTACCTATGATCCGGCCGCGGGCCGCTACCAGGCGCCAGGCGGGCATCTTGCCCTGCGCGGCGAATACAAGGTCGCAACCGTCGACGGTACGGTCAGCTGCCGCCCTGTGTTCGATCGCTATGCCGAGCTTTGCAAAAGATATTCGCCGGAAGTGATTGAAGCGACATGCTGGATTCCTCCTGGCCAATTGGAGCAGGCGGCACGCACGATCTGGCAGTCCCGGCCGGTCTCTTATTATGCCTGGAGCGGGCACGAACATCACGCCAACAGCACGGAGACGGCGCGGGCAATGGCAATGCTCTATGCATTGACCGGCAGTTTCGATGTGGCCGGCGGCAACGTGCTGTTTGCTGCCGTACCGGCCGCGTCAATCGCCGGAGAAGAGTTGCCCGCGGCCAGGCGGATTGTTCCGGCAATCGGTTTTAACGAACGTCCGCTCGGACCTGCACGCTTTCATCACGTCTCCACGCGGGACTTCTACCGGGCTGTCCTGGAAGGTATCCCCTATCCGGTGCGCGGACTCATCGGGTTCGGCTCCAATCTGCTGCTCGCTCAAGGCGATCCCGTTCGCGGGCGGACTGCACTCGCGGCACTCGATTTCTACGCCCATGCCGATCTGTTCATGACGCCCACGGCCGCGCTTGCGGATATCGTGCTGCCTGTGGCGTCCTGCTTCGAACGCGAGGCTCTCAAGATCGGATTCGAGATCAGCGAAGAGGCGCAATCGCTCGTTCAGCTTCGGCAGGCGATCGTTGCCCCGCCCGGCGAGGCACGGTCCGACACCGAATTGATCTTCGGCCTCGCCGCAAGTCTCGGCCTTGGCGAGCATTTCTGGAACGGCGATGTCGATGCCGCCTACCGGCAGCAGCTCGGTCCGAGCGGCATTAGCCTGAATCGGCTTCGAGCGGAACCTGCCGGATTGCGAAGGCCGCTGACCACCCGTCACATGAAGCACACCGTAAGCGACGAGAAGGGAAACCCGCGCGGCTTCCCGACCCCGTCGCGAAAAATCGAATTCTGGTCCGAGACCTTCCTTGATCGCGGCTATCCCGCCCTGCCGGATTTTGTTGAGCCGCCAATCGGCCCGGTTGCGCGCCCCGACCTGGCTGCCTCCTTCCCGTTGATCCTGACCTGCGCCAAACCCAGCCTGTTTTGTCAGACCCAGCATCGCGCATTGCCATGCTTGCGCAAGCGCGCTCTGGACCCGGAGATCGAGCTGCATCCGGCAACCGCCGCGGCACGCGGAATCAACAATGGAGATTGGGTTGCCGTGCGCACCCCGGCCGGCGGGATGCGAGCCCGGGCGCGGTTCAGCGAAAAACTCGATCCGCGCGTTGTCGTCGGCGAGCATGGCTGGTGGCAAGGCTGCGAGGAATTGGGAATAGGCGATTCCGATCCGTTCGATCAGAACGGCACAAACTTCAACCTAACGGTCGACCCCGCCATTCGTGATCCCGTCAGCGGCACTCCGTCCCACCGATCCAATCTATGTGAAGTTCAAGCGGTGCGAGGGCTTCGCGAAGGGCTGTAGGAGCGATCTGCCGCAGCCTGGCACCGAGCCACGGAGATCAGCGAACCGGCCCGAGGCAAATGATCCAACTCGACGTCTCGCACTCTTTGCGCTTTGCATGTGGGCGGCCATGGCTGCCGGTGCAATCGGAGCGGCCTTGATGTAACGGTTGCTCTCGCCAATCAAACACTTCGAAGGAGCAGACTGGTGTCGATCACAGCTCAGGGGCCCCGTACCCTTTACGACCTGATCTGGGATGATCATCTGATTGACAAGCAATCAGACGGCACCTGCCTGATCTACATCGACCGCCACCTCGTCGACGAGGTGGACAGTCCGCAGGCATTTGCGGCGCTGCGGCTTGCCGGCCTCAGGGTCCACGCGCCGGACAAGACGCTACTGGTAGTCGACCACAACGTGCCGACTTCCGACCGCCGGAATCCCAATCCGGATCCTGAGAGTGCCGCGCAGATTGCCTACCTGGCGGAAAACGCCAAAATGTTCGGGCTCGAATATTATGATCAATTCGACAAGCGCCAGGGTATTTGCCACGTTGTCGGCCCCGAGCAGGGTTTCACGCTGCCGGGACTGACGCTTGTGTGCGGTGACAGCCATACCTCTACTCATGGCGCATTCGGTGCGCTCGCCTTTGGCATCGGCACGTCGGAGACGGAGCATGTGTTTGCCACGCAGACGCTGATCCAGTCCAGATCGAAGAATATGCGCGTGGTTGTTGATGGCCGGCTGCCGCCGCACGTCACGGCGAAGGATCTGGCGCTTGCCATCGTCGGCGAAATCGGTGCTGCCGGCGGCAGCGGCTACGCCTTGGAATATGCCGGCGAGGCGATCCGCGCCCTTTCGATGGAAGGGCGCATGACGATCTGTAACATGTCGGTGGAAGCAGGCGCCAGGATCGGCATGGTCGCGCCGGATGAGAAAACCTGCGAATATCTCAAGGGACGTCCCAAGGCCCCCAGGGGCGCTGCATGGGATGGTGCCATGCGCTATTGGGAGACGCTGCGCAGCCACTACGCCGCGCATTTCGACCGCGAAATCAGGTTGGATGCAGCAAAACTTCCGCCGCTCGTCACCTGGGGCACAAATCCGGAGCAAGTCGTTGCGATCACCGGACGCGTGCCGATTCCGGCTGAGATTGCCGACCAGAACAAACGGCGCGCCGCGATGCGCTCGCTCGAATATATGGGGCTAAAGGGCGGCGAAAGGATCACCGACATCGCGGTCGACCGGGTATTCATTGGATCGTGCACCAACTCGCGCATCGAAGACCTCCGCGACGTAGCGCGCGTGGCGAACGGCAAGACGGTCAATTCCAGCGTCGGTGCGATGATTGTCCCGGGCTCCGGCCTGGTGAAGCAGCAGGCCGAGGCCGAGGGCCTGCACAAGATATTCATCGAGGCCGGCTTCGACTGGCGTGAGCCCGGCTGCTCGATGTGCCTTGCCATGAACCCCGACAGACTCAAGCCCGGCGAACGCTGCGCCTCGACCTCGAACCGCAATTTCGAGGGCCGCCAGGGCTATAAAGGCCGCACGCATCTGGTGTCGCCGGCCATGGCGGCGGCAGCCGCGATAACCGGCAGGTTCGTCGATGTGCGGAACTGGGACTAAGGCACGGGTCACCGCTCAAGGCGCGCCTGCACGTTCGAAACCCGGGGCAATGCGGTTAGAGCCAGATGCGCATTTTGGAAAGGGGCGACGCTCGCTGATCACCGTATGCCAAAATAGAAAGTTGTGGTTAGCTTCATCTAGCGCCAAACGATGGGGGCAGGCCATGGAAATTCAGGCACTCGGCTACCTCGGTGTCGGTACAGCCAGACTCGACGACTGGACATCGCTGGCGACCCGGGCCCTGGGGATGCAGCCCGTCGACCACGGCGCGGGCATACGCGCATTTCGCATGGACGATCGACGCCAACGGCTGGTCTTCGACAGCACGATGCCCGACAGCACCCGTTATTTCGGCTGGGAGGTGGCGAACGCCAAGGCACTTGACGCGCTCGCCGCCCGGTTGGAGCGGGCGGGCGTCGCGGTCCGGCAGGAGCCGGCGGTGCTGGCCGATCAGCGTTTTGTGTCGGGCCTGATCTCTTTCCTCGATCCCTCGGGCAACCGCCTGGAAGCGTTTCATGGCGCGGCGGTGGCTGACACTCCCTTTCGCCCGGGCCGCCTGATTTCCGGCTTCCGGGCCGGTCCGCTCGGCATGGGACACGTACTGGTCCTGGTGCAGGACATGACCGCGGCGCTTTCGTTCTACCGTGACCTGCTTGGCTTCCGCATCAGCGACTATACGAGCGCTCCGATCAACGCCTGTTTCCTGCACGTCAACCCGCGCCACCACAGCATCGCCCTCGTCGAGGCGCCGGTGAATCGCATGCACCACCTGATGGTCGAACTCTATTCGTTCGACGATGTCGGACAGGGCTATGATCTGGCGCTGATCGACCGCGAGCAGATTGTCGCGACGCTCGGCCGGCATAACAATGATTTCATGACGTCGTTCTACATGCGCACGCCCTCGGATTTTTTCGTCGAGTATGGGTGGGGCGGCCGCGACGTCGATGATGCGACCTGGCAGCCCCAGGAACTGCCGAGCCTTGCCAGTTTCTGGGGGCATGACGGATTGTTCCGCGCCGCCGGCGGTGAGGAGCCGCCGCCCGTCGATCTGAGGCGTGGCGCACCGGAGCAGGCGGTGCGCGCACCGCTGCAAGTGCTGGATGGCAACTACCAGCGCCTGAAGGGCGTCTGCCCGTGGTGGGATTCGGTGGTCGCAAGGCAGTAGGCGGAGGAATGCGGCAGCGCTCGTGCGCAGGTTAATCCTCTCGCCCCAGCCAGGCCTTGCTGAATCTCCGACAGCCGTTCGAAGAAGAGGAAGAAGCTGCAGCAGGTCGAAGTTGCGACGATGGTCGGTCGTGCAGGCACGTCAGCATGATGACGTGACGGGTAACGCTGCGCTCTACCCATCCTGGGCGCTAACCGGATTTCGTTGAGACACGTGGAGCAGGTGCGCCGCAATATAATTCCGCTTGTTTCCTTGGCGGGACATTCGGCGTTTGGCCGTCGGACCAGAGATGGGCTATGCTGGCCGCTCATTGGCAATGAATGAGAAGTCAGGAGTCGGCGCGAAAAGGTTACCGAAGCGGGGGCGGCATCAATGATGACATTACCGGAGCTGGCGACAGACGCCCTGGAAGAGTTTCTCGGCTCCTACATGCGCGGTCGGTTCGGGTCTTCGCAGACGCGCTTCGTGGAGATGGTGCCGACGGCCGCCCGCCTCGCGCTCGAATGCATTGGAAATAGCGACGCTCTCTACCACAATGTCGAGCACACGATGCTCGTAACGCTTGCGGGACACGATATCCTCCGCGGTCGTTCGTTGCACAATCACATGACCGCGGACGACTACGCGCATGTCATCATCGCCTGCCTTACCCACGACATTGGTTATGTGCGCGGCCTGTTCAAGGATGACGACGCGGACGGCTTTGTGATCGATTCGACTGGCAGGAAGGTAACCTTGCCGCGCGGCTCATCGGACGCCGGCCTCATGCCTCACCATGTCGACCGATCGAAGCTTTACGTGATGAATCGGATCGAAGCCGTTGGTCCGCTCAACAGGCAGCGCATTGCCGATGCGATCGAGGGCACCAGATTTCCTCCCGTAAATGACGGGGAATGCGATGAGGAGGCCTCGATCGTTCGAGCGGCAGATTTGATCGGGCAACTCGGAGATCCCCACTACCTCAGGAAAGCAAACGCGCTTTACTATGAATTTGAAGAGGTGGGCATCAATCGCCAGCTTGGCTATGAATCGCCCGCCGACATCGTTAATCGGTACCCGCAATTTTATTGGAACTGCGTGGCGCCTCATATTCAGACTGAAATACGTTATCTCAACATGACGTCGAGCGGACGGCAGTGGATCGCGAGCCTCTATGGCAATGTCTTCCGCGCCGAACGTGAAATCTCGCTTTCCGGCCCACAAAACTAGACCTGCAGGGTTCCGCGATCGGAGAATTCCCCTGACTGGAAGGCCAGGCGTGTGTGACAACTGTAACAATTCGGGCAACCCCGCGAAATCGTTCTGAAACGAAGCGCCGCTAATCCACGGCCTTGTCAACGGCCTCCCGCTGGAGGCGCTTAACCGTGATGGCCCAGATGAGACGGCGAGATTTCATGACGCTTTTCGGCGGCGCGCTGGCGTGGCCGCTCGCCGCGCATGCGCAAGCGCCGACGAAGCTCTATCGCATCTTTTGGGTGTCCACTGAAACCCAGCCCGACCCGTTCCTGGAGGGTTTTCGTGAAGGGTTGCGCGCGCGAGGCTACGTTGAGGGAAAGAACGTTGTCTTTGAGCTTCACTACGCGCCGGGCAATCCCGAGGCGTTGCGCCAGGTGGTATCCGAATTGCGGCGCGGCAACGTGGATCTCGCCGTGTCGAGCGGTCCTGCAACGCGAGCGATCACGGCGGTAACGGACGTTCCTGTCCTGTTTGCCCAGAGCGGCGACCCGGTAGCGCTGGGCCTAGTCAAGAGCCTCGCGCGGCCAGGTGGTAATTTCACGGGTGCGACGTTTCTTTCGCTGGAGCTCGCGGGAAAAAGGGTTGAGCTGCTCAAGGACATATTTCCAAAACTCCGGACGCTTGCGGTGCTGTCGAACACGGATCATCCCGGAGAGCCATCGGAATGGCGGACTACTCAGGAGGCAGCCAAAGGACTGGGCATCGTCCCGCTCTATTTGCCCTTCGTCGGCGTGGGAGGATTGGACAGCGCGCTTGCCGCGGCCGGGGATGCGCGCGCGGATGCGATACTCGTTTTCCCGGATCCCGCGACGATGATGCAGGGAACCAAAATTGCCCAGTTCGCCATCAAGCACCGGCTGCCTTCCATGTTCGGATGGAGCGAATATTGCGACGCCGGCGGCCTCATGAGCTATGGCGCGAACCAGCGCGCAACCTATTTTTGGCTCGCGACCTACGCCGACAGGATCCTGCGCGGCGAAAGTCCCGCCGATCTTCCTGTTGTGCAGCCGACAAAGTTTGAACTGGCCGTCAATCTCAAAACCGCCAGGCAGCTTGGCATTGAATTGGACGCATCCTCTATCCTGTTCCGGGCCGACAAGGTGATCGAGTGATGCCGCAAGGTCCAATATTGGTGCGGCTTCCTGTGACTCGCCCGCGTCGCTCGCTTTTCTTCAAGTACTTCGTCACGCTGTTTGTCGCAGTGGTGGTGCCGCTTATGCTCGGCGCTGCAAGCGAAGCGTGGTTCGGCTATCGAGACCAGCGCCTTCATCTCAATGAAATTCTTCAGGCAGAGTCCCGATCGGCGGCCGAAAGGATACAGGATTATATCGATGGAATACGCGATCAGCTCGGTCTGGCGGTCCAGTTTCCGTGGATCGAAGGCCAGGATGATCGCCACCGGATCGATGCGTTGCGTCTGCTGCAGCAGATGCCGGCGATTGCCTCGATCGCGCTGGTCGACCAATCCGGAACCGAACGTGTTTTCGCATCCAGATTAAGTCTGAACAGGATCGGTCGAGGCGCGGACATGTCGGCAGATCCCGCGGTTGTCGGCGCGCGCGATAGCAAGGTCTGGTACGGACCCGTTCGATACCAGCACGATTCCGAGCCCCACATGAGGATCGCGGTCGCGGGAAACCTTCCGTCCGCCGGGATTGCCATCGCCGACATCAACCTGAAACTGATCTGGGATGTGGTCGCTGCGATCAAGATCGGCGATACCGGCCATGCTCTCATCGTCGACGATTCCGGACGTCTTGTCGCCCACCCGGACATCAGCCGGGTGCTGCGCGGTAGGGCCGGGTCGGACGACTTCAGCAGGCTCAGGTCTGTAGTGGACGCGGCGAATGGATCGACGGTCGTGACCACCGGCGATGACGGCACGCCTGTCGTCGCGCTTTCGGTGCGCGCCGCCAATGTGGGTTGGACGGTGATTGCGCAACAGCCGGTCCTGGAAGCGTTCGAATCGATCCGCGCGGCGCTCTGGCGCTCTTTGGCCCTCATCACGATCGGCGCGTTGTTGGCTTTTGCCCTGGCCTATTGGCTCGCGCGCCGCATGTCGGGACCGATCCGGCAATTGGAGGACGGAGTTGAACGGGTCGGCGCCGGGCAGTTCGATCATCGCATCACGATCGCGAGCGGCGACGAGCTGGAGCAATTGGCAAACCGCTTCAACCAGATGGCGGCAGAGCTGGCAGTCTCCAAACAGAAATCCGAGCGCATCGATCGCCTGAAGCGATTCCTTGCGCCGCAAGTGGCTGAACTGGTTGAACACTCCGATCAGCGGCTGCTGAATGGACAGCGGCGCGAGGTGGTCGCGATTTTCGGCGATTTGCGCGGCTTCACCGCTTTTTCCGCGCGCGCTGAACCAGATGCCGTCATGGCCGTGCTGGCGGAATATTATCAGGCCATTGGAGCCGTCATCACCCGCCATGAAGCTACGCTGATCCACCTCGCGGGCGACGGCGTGATGGTCCTGGTCAATGCGCCGGTCGCACGCGATGACGCGGCGCATCACGGTGTTCGGCTTGCGATTGAGATGCAAGTGGCGGTGCAATCTCTTGCCAACCGCTGGTACGCCAGGGGCTACGGGATGGGCTTTGGCGTAGGGATCGCGATGGGGCCGGCCACGGTCGGAACGGTTGGCTATGATGGCCGGCTTGACTACACCGCCATCGGCAACGTCGTCAATCTGGCGTCAAGGCTTTGCGACTCGGCCGATGACGCGCAGATCCTGGTCGATGCGGCGATCGCCGAAAAGGTAAAGGACAGCGTTGCGATTGTGTCCCTCGGAAAGCGGATCATCAAGGGCTACGATCATCCAGTGCGGGTCTTTGCCGTGGCGAACTGCGCCGCTGCTATCCGGGACCCGGATAGCCGGCTGCCGCGACGGAAGTTGGATCCGGCGAAGCTGGCGGTGTGAGTGCATGCGAAGCGCGGCGCCTAAGTGATCCGGAAGCTCAATGCCCGACAATCTCCGGCACCTTGGTGGCCGGCGGGGTGTTGCGGCTGCGCTGGGTGCGGACGATGCCGTCGATGATGGTCATGCCGACGCCGGGCAGGTCGCCGAGCTGCACGCTGTCGAGGAGGTTCTTGCCGGCGGAATGCTGCGCCTTGTCCATGATGACGAAATCCGCCGCGCGCCCGACTTCGATGATGCCGCAGTCCAGCGCGCGCATCCTCGCGGTGTTGCCGGTCGCAAAGCAGAACGCGATTTCCGCCGGCACCTCGCCGAGCGATGACAACAGCGACACCATGCGCAGGATTCCCAAGGGCTGCACGCCAGAGCCCGCCGGCGCATCGGTGCCGAGGATGACGCGGGAAAGGTCGCCCATCTCGCGCGCGATCCGCAAGGTATAGAGCGCTGCGCGCTCGTTGCCGTTGTGCACCAGCTCCAGGCCGCGCTTGCAGCCCTCGCAGATGCAGCGGATCTGGTTGTCGGGCAGCGCGGTGTGGCCGCCATTGATGTGGCCGACCACGTCGGTGTCGGCCTCCAGCACCACATCCTTGTCGATCAGGCCGGAGCCGGGAATCGATGGGCCGCCGGTGTGGATCGTGCTTTGAATGCCGTATTTGCGCGCCCAGCCCACCATCTTGCGCGCGGTCGGGCCGTCCTTGACGCCGCCGAGGCCGACTTCGCCGAGCAGTTTGACGCCGGCTGCGGCGAGCTCCCTGAAATCGTCCTCGACCATCTCGTTTTCGATCACGGGCGCGCCGGCGTGAACCTTCACGCCGCCGGGCCGCAGCGTCCAGAACGCGCGCTGCGCAAAGATCGCCATCGCCTTCAGGCCGACGACGTCACGAGGGCGGCCGGGCATGTGAACCTCGCCCGCCGAGATCATGGTGGTGACGCCGCCGTGCAAAAAACTGTCGATCCAGCCGATCTGGTTTTGCCGCGGCGTCCAGTCGCCGGCGACGGGATGAACGTGGCTGTCGATCAGGCCGGGCGTGACGGTGGTGCCATTGGCATCGATCAGGGTAGTGGCGCCCTCGACGTTGACATCCCGAGCGCGGCCGATCGCGGTGATCTTGCCATTCTCGGCGACGATGGTGTCGGCCTCGAGGATCGGCTTCTCCATGGCGCCCGAGAGCATGAGCCCGATATTGCGGATCACGAGTTTTGTGGGGCCGGCGGCCTGGGGTTCGTCGTGCGCCATGGATTTTTCCTTGTTGTTCAATGCCTTCGCGGGCCGCGTGGCGCGGCATCTTGCGCGCGGCTTGACGGATCGATCAAGCTGGATTATTCATTTGTATACAAATGATCGTGTACGAATGAGTGGACCAGCGCAAATCGACCTCGAGAGGGCGGAATCATGAGCAACTTCAATCAGGAAAGCGTTGTCAGCGTTCATCACTGGACCGACAGATTGTTCAGCTTCACCACCACGCGCCATCCGTCGTTCCGCTTTCGCAACGGCGAATTCACCATGATCGGGTTGAAGGTCGGCGAGCGGCCGCTGCTGCGCGCCTACAGCGTCGCCAGCGCCAATTACGAGGACCGGCTCGAATTCTTTTCGATCAAGGTGCCGGACGGGCCGCTGACCTCGCGC